>Ga0123354_10017172_pt1 | contig 11336 bp, 3 predicted proteins | sample TergutLab28metaG_2_FD_97872 | JGI IMG/M metagenome (GOLD analysis project Ga0123354, IMG submission 97872) | Labiotermes labralis P4 segment gut microbial communities from Petit-Saut dam, French Guiana - Lab288 P4 | ecosystem: Host-associated > Arthropoda: Insects > Digestive system > Gut ... | reverse complement strand
CTAGAAAACAGAGATTAACGGCTGTGGGGACCCGTTGCGCTGAACACGTGACACCCCTCTATCCGCAAAAGTTGGCACTAACTTCGCCGACCGGCGGCGGCCGCTCTGTCGGTATAGTTCGCGCGCGGACTAAGGCCACGGAGTTTAGTTTTTTATGGTATAACTAGAAACATACAAATTTGAAATTTACATTCTTTCGGTTTGTGTCATCGGCTTCCCGACATCAATTTCTCATCACCTTTTCACAAGTCGTGACTTTAAATATTAAGGTCATTACAGCCTGTTTCGTTTATCCGTCATCACTGATGTACACGGAACAACGGCCAGAGTATTTTCAGCAATTACAGTTGACAGAGAAGGGAGAGGCGAATGGAAATAAATCCATAATTAGGAGCATCGTAACATTTATTGTTCTCAAAACTATTTTGAGACTTACTGCACTAAGGATGACGAGATGGCCTGAACACGTAGCACACATGAGCGTGATTAAATCTGCACACACATACATGTAATGGTAAAGGTAAAGGTGAAGTTCACCCTAGAACAGTTTACGAAGGCCCAAAGGGGGAGTAGAGGTATAGCTCTACTCTTTCCTTAACCTCAGCGGTGGATGGGGGTGGGCGGTCAACGCCACGCCCCGGCCGCTTTACCTGCGGGAAAGACCATTGCATAGGAGGCTGGGTGGGCTCCAGAGCCTGTCTGGACGGATGCAGAAATTCTAGTCCCCGACCGGGATTCGATCCCCGGACCGTCCAGTCCGTAGCGAGTCGTTATACCGACTGAGCTATCGCGGCCCATGCCACACATATACAGTCGGGGAATCAGAAGAAAGGAGAACATATACAAGACCTCAAAGTAGACAGCTATAATACAATATTAAAGTGGATCATAGAGAAATAGGATATGAGAATATGCGCTAGATTCATGTGGCTCAAAACAGCAAACGGTAGTAGCCGCTCGTGTTTGTGTTGTATGTTTATCCGACTGCCCACTCCGTTCTTATTGGAAATTAGGTCGCGTCTTTAAATTCCAAATAAATGCCTTCTAATGATTTAAAGACTAAGAATAATCTAATTTATAGTTGAGGGTTTAGCTCCTACCGCGCAGTGAACACACTCTGTCGTTGTAAAAGCGAATCAGTTAATGCTGTAGAGAGAAATAATAACTGTTGGTTCTGATACTTCAAGGGAGTTTTGGAAAGAACGTAGAATTTTTGTATGTTAAACCTGAAGCTAGGGGAAAATATTTAAAAGAAACTGGGTTTAAAACTTGCAAGTCTGTGGAAAATACCTTTAGACCTTTAATAAGGCATTTGCCCTTATCAAGATTGCTCAAACTTTACAAAAAAATCCATCATAAATTTTACGTTAACTACACAACTGCCTTATTTTTGTCTACGAAATGAACTTGTCAAGTACGTAGTGGCCTGGTGTGTGTTCATAGTATCGGGAATATTATGGACATAGGCATAAGCACTCTTAAAAGAAATTAAAGATCAGTCAAATGTGCTCTTAACATTTTGGGGTCACATGTCGCTAGGAATTTTGAAGTGGCATCTGTTCCATCTCATTTATTATCTTTGGGTTCAGAGAATAGGGGGAAGTCAGGTTTATGGGGTAGAAGCAAGTGTAAACATGAAGGCAGAGGCAATAGAGTTCCTTGAAAGGTGATAGCCTCTGTTTAACATAGACTAAACAGGATTTGGTTGGGAAACACATTTCATTTGAAGGGGTTTTGTTGTAGCTATGGGGGGTCCTACTACTTAGGGGGTTGGATTCCACATCATTCACTTTCCACTTCTCGTCTTCCTATCTTGGTCTCCGCACCGTTTATTTGTGTTGCTGGCACTATTTATATTTTTATCCAATGGATCGGGGTCTCTAGCTGCGTGGTCCGGAAAGATCAGATGTATTAATAACCTACCGCAGGATATTATTAAAGCGTTTTACACATACTATTTCTTTTCCTCCTGTCTCTCAAGCATGCTGAGTTGTCAACTTTAGTGCCTGTATTTACGGGAACCACTCGTTGATTCACCAGACGATTATTGCCTGAACTAATACTCAGCTTGGAAAATTGTATGTAGTCAAACACAACTGTGTCACATGAGGTGTATTTAATGACTATATAATGTACTGGCCATCTTCAGGTTGTCTTAGGGGAACTTAAGATCTTACTATATGTAGTTGTCCATTATATAGTAAATAAATACACCTCATATGACACAGTTGTGTTTGACTACATGTAATTTTCCTAGTTTCACACACACACAACGGGGATGACACACTTCCTAATACTCAGGGTTTCAAACTTGTCTTCCCGATACGAGTGTAATGGAGGCGGAAATATATATAAAATTTTCCAAAGAATTCTGATTCTTAACTCTCCCTGAAGTTCACTGTGCATGTACGTAATATACATGTATATTATGTAATATATATATATATATATTGCATGCATTGAAAATAATTTTTTCTATATTTATTAAATTCAGAGCAGAGTATAAAAACGGAAAGCTTGCTGCCATTAATTTTAGAATATTTTCCCATTTCCGATTTTTATGCAAAAAAAAATCTGAGTAAGGAAATGTAAAACCGATTCCAGTGGTTGCGATGTCAAAAGCGTGGATCTGCGTCCGCTTGATTTTTGGGATTGAGGGTTCGAATCCCGCCGAGGACATAGGCGTCTGTCTCTTGTGATTGTTGTGTGTTGGGAGGTAGAGGTCTCTGCGCCGAGTCAATCATTCGTGCAGAGGAGTACTACCGAGTGAGGTGTGTCTGAGTAATACCGAGTGAGGTGTGTCTGAGTACTGCCGAGTGAGGTGTGTCTGAGTAATACCGAGTGAGGTGTGTCTGAGTACTACCGAGTGAGGTGTGTTTGAATACTACCGACTGAGGTGTGTCTGAGTACTACCGAGAGAGGCGTTTCTGAGTTTAATCGCCAAACTTCAACAGTGAGTAGTCCTGGACCCACTAGGGGCTGAAAATTAAAATCTAAGGTTATATTTTTACCTTTGCTATGTGGGTGTGAAATTTCTATCCCTCATTGAGTAAAAGACTTACTGGCATATTGTGTTCGGTAACATGGCGCTGATATTAGTGCTTGGAATTGAAGCTGGTTAATATTTCAGAATGAACTACATTATGTTAATTCGTTCTGTATGGATTAAATATGTTAGTCAATTAAATTGTGGGGTTAGTCGCACGTGTTTAATACTTGGAAGAAACGAATAATAAACCTAAATGAAAAAGGTTTTATATTCGTATTGTAACTTTTTGTGTATGATTTTTGTATTAACGTGTCTGTGGATGGCTTAAGTACGGGCCGAAACATGTAGCTTAATCTAAGGGTAAAGGTAAAGCAGTCCCATTACAGGCCTGGAGGGGCCCAGAGGGTTCCAGGAAGTTAAGGTTTCCAGATTGCATGACAACGGCACAGGATGGTGGTAAGTTCGTCAGCCTTACGCACCGGCCGCCTTTACCCCCAGGAAATGCTCCTGGTACTCATTTCTGTTACAGGCTGAGTCGAAACCAGGGCCATAGTTCGATCGGAAGCAATTTATGTCAATGAAAAATTCCAGTGACACCAGTTGGGATCGAACCAGCGACCTTCCAATTTGTAGCACAGCACCTTAACCACTGTGCCACCCCAACTGAATTAAAATAGACCTGTGCTGTGTTAGGCTGAATAAGTGTAGTTTGTTCAGTAACAAAGACAAAGAGATGGAATCCATTAAGATTATTTAAGGAAGTCTTGACGTAAGATATCTCCTTGGAGTACTAAGCATAAGTAGGAGAATATTATTGAAATAAATCTAACTGATACAGAATGTAAGGCAGTGAACAGGATTTTTTTGTCTTATAGTGGTTGGTTTTGAAAAGGGAAGTTAATCTTCTGGCTGCATGAATATTTGAGCCGCTGTTAGCTTCGCGTGGAAGATTGTTCCCGATTCAGCTATTTCTATAGAGGGAAGGAATTCCATTCATATTATTTGTGCTCTGCATGGTGAGGTGCCTTTAATTAAGAAGGGAAGAAAAACTGTACATTTTTGCCTTACTGCTTCGAGATAGAAATCTCACAGCCATCTGGATTTTGTATGGGCAGATCATTCCTTAACGGTATTAGTAGAGTGGGTCTTGCAGCAGCAGAATGTGTGGCGATTGAAGGGAGGTTTTCTCAGGACGGGGAAAAAATTGTGTGTTCTGGTGAACAGGGTAGCTGAACCTTCTGGTTCCACAATTTATGAGGAAATTCTTGACCAGCTGAGAGAGAAATTGGCCTCTCAGTAAAAATATATAGCAGTTCGGCACAACGTTGACCTTACCAGTGTTACTTTGTAAGGTCCCAGGTATAAAGAATGATGATTTCATGCGTTCTGCCTCTTTCAAGGCCACGATCGATCCTTTAAAATTCCTTCCAGTTCATCGTTCAACATTTTTTGTCTATTCTCTTCAACCTCATTTTAATATTATCCTCACAACTTCATTTCTCTCTTCCAAGATGTCTTTTTTCCTTAGAGCTTTCTAACCAAAATCATGTACACAGTTCTCTCCTGCGTGACACATCCCAACTATCTCACCCTCTTCATCCCCCTAATAATATTTGTTCAATAATAATGATGAAGCTGGATATTATGGATTTTTTTTTTCCAGCCTCCGACTTATACCCAGATATTTTTCTCATTACCTAGTTTCGAGAAACCTCACCATCTATTTTTCCTTTAATGTGACAGAGGAGGTTCACACCCATACAAAATAAAACGAAAAATTAGAATTCTATATATTTTAATCTTCATGTTAGTAGACGGCAAACCCAACTGCAACAGATATTCACTGACTACAATAGCAGTTTTGCCTCGATAGGAGCCATAACGATCGCTTTCGAAATAATGGGTGGCAAACTTTGTCCTAAAATAAAGTTAAATATGCAGTTCAGACTTAATTAAACAATTGTGTGAATTAACCTTATTGTTGCACCGTGCATATCGTCAAATTATTTAATTAGTATACCAAACTGATGCACATACATAAAAATTTACATTAAAATACTAAAATTGCTCCGAAATGTTTCGATCCCAAGATCATCACGCAGCAAAGCACAGGACGCACAACCACAGTCGGGCACTCTCAGCAACATACCCTTAAACAATAAGACATGCTGTCACAACACCCTGTTTATGCAACGAAATTAATCAGTGACTAATTTTAATGGTGACTTTAGCGAGGAAAGTGTAGCTCCCTGAGGATGATCTTAGGATCGAAACATGTCGGAGCGATTTTGGTGTTTTGATGTGAAATTTTATGTATGTGCACCAGTTGGTATACTAATTAAATAATTGTGTGAATTGTTATTTTGTCGAAATATAGAGTAATTTATTTATAATTGATTTAACGACGCCATCCGCGTCTCACACCTTCATTAGGGTAGGGTGACTAGTAGTTGGTACAATGGAAAGAATGCGAAATGGACACATCGCAGCCTAATTTGATATACTAGTCCCGGAATTTAAAAATATGAGCCCCTTTTTTTTTGTGCCCGTTGTAGCGGGCAAATTTGGAAATTTGTGAAATCGTTGCGCCTTGAAACAACTTCCTGTCTAATTGCAGCGTAATTACAGTGAATACAGAAGTTATGAATTTGTTCCTTAAAGAACGGTCAAGCAAATACATGTATAAAGCAGACAAGAAATTAAACAATTGAATAAATATCGATATGAATACAAAAGTGCAAGTTTCGTATTCTTTGGAAATCGATTTCATGCCTCCTATATTTGGAGAAGCTCATAACAAAGTCGATTGTCTCTCATATAATATTCGTTTTAAAACATTTCAAGTTCCGTGGTAACTTTTGCGCAGTGATTAGGCTTATATTTATGCTTTTCTTTTGTTGCCGACAATAAACTGGGATTATTTAACTAAAGAGAATTAATAAACTGCTTTTTATAGTGCAGATGCAGGGATTTACGTGAGGCGGGTACTGAAGCTGTGAACGGTCTTTGAAGGTTTTGTAGCCGTGCCGGGATATTCACCGGCTTCGCATCGCCGAGACCCCGTTGCTTCCTGCCTGTAACTCCAGAATCATTCTAGTGAATCTGCTGTATATTCAGTTTTCTCCTCTGCAGTGTTTAAGTAATCTTCGCTGGATTCGTGATAGGGAATGGTGAGAGATTAGAGCAGGTTGTATGAAGAAAGCTAATCTGAGCCTTTTACCTAATTATGTTCTGCAGTATAACGTTTAATTTCTATGTCAGTGTCTCTAAAATAATATAGTGTGTTCTATATGAAGATATTCCTACCCAGTTCATGTAAGATCTGTGAGGGAAAACAGTGGAAGTGGAAAAGTGTTTTCCTCGAGAAAATCATCTTCACCCTGTCCTGCAAGCGAAAGCACTTGACAGAAAATGACTTCCACTTGCACACATCTTTTTTGGTGTAAACCACCGAACACGTAGAGTGCAGTCGTCAGGTTTCACCACATTCTCTCCGATTTTTTTTGTAAATAATATATACTATTGTGCTGTGTAACGTATACATTCAGATCACCCGAATAATTTGGAACGATTTGAAGTTTTTGAAATAAGCTTATTTTTTTTTTATTCTGGCTCTCCGCTGCCCTGTTATTACCGAATTACCACCTACTGTTCCTCCAGCTACACCAAGTTGTGTACCTTTTTTACAAATCCGGAATGTAAAGGACATATTCTTGATTTCAAACTTTCTCCGTGTTCTGAAGGTTGTATGCTTTCTTCTGGGTAATTCCCCGGCGTCTGAATTTTATATGCCAACGTTTCGGAACACACTGTCTGTTCCATCTTCATAAGCAGGTAGGTATGACTTATGGCTAGATTTGAGAAAAGTTGGAGTATTTATATGGGAAAAGGCTGGGCTCGAAAATAGCCTGAACGTATCGGCTCAGGCTATTTTCGAGCCCAGCCTTTTCCCATATAAATACTCCAACTTTTCTCAAATCTAGTCATAATTCATACCTACCTGCTTATGAAGATGGAACAGACAGAGTGTTCCTAAACGTCGGCATATAAAATTCAGACGCCGGGGAATTACCCAGAAGAAAGCATACAAAAAACGACATATATATTCATTCCAACACTTCGTTTTTTTTCGGTAGCTCTTTCAGCTGAACTATCGTCGTTATATTATCCATCAGTTTACACAACAGGACATTAAACTTTGTGGTTACATTAGTGTAGGCTAGTAGCAATTAATTTAGCCAGTCGCGCGAATTTAATACCTCGTATATATCTTCTAAATTTCTGGAACGCTAAAACTCACAACGCCAACGGAGTGCCCATTGAATGCTGCTCTGTGTGCGGTGGTCTTCTGGCGAGACGCGGCTTTATGACGTATGGTTGTTGGTCAGCCCGTTGGTTAGGCCGCTACTTAATATTCGCTCTAAATGAACTGCCATGACACGCAGGCGGAGTGTATCGCTCTGTTTATTAAACACATGCACGTCGTTACTCTTTTATTCTTTCGACGAATTGTGTTTCTTGCTTTTTTTATGACATGGCCATAAAGTGAGCTCAAAGTATGTGCTAAATATTTTCACTGACCAAAATAGATTGCTGCTGGATCCAGTACACCGTGGTAAGGCGAGATTTGGGATGGTTAGTGGCGGAGAATTTTCATTCTGTCTCTTTTAATTTCTCATCTTAACTATGTCGGTTATGTTCTCCATCAAACTAAAGGTAACGCTGTCCTTTTGCACGCCATAAAGTCTAATGGATGAGCGCATTTGGGCTATAACTCAACTCATTCTTAAACCCGGCACTAGATGGAAATGAGTGGTTAGCTTCACGCTGCAGTCGCTTTACCCCCCCTTGCAAATTGCCCATACCCATGGAGTGGGAGGCTGCGTGGACCTTTCAGTGTGGAGCATATTGTACCCCGGGCAGATACGTAATTCTGATTCCTCAGTCATCCAGTCCGTAGCCTAGTCACTGTATCTACTGAGCTACCTCATCTATTAAATTGTGTCTAATAAATTTTTATTTCAGAATTGCTTAACTCCCTACTTTTAAGACAAGTCACCCGGAATCTTTCTGTCCGGGTTCGCATATTCGCGAAAATCGCGTATTACCTAAATCATGTCCATCCCTCCGTCTGTCCGTCCATCGGTCCGCATTTATCAGCACGGCTTTTACTGGACGGGATGTAACAAAAATTGATGTTGGGTACTTTTATAGAAGTCTGTCGAGAAAATCCTAATTTGGTTAAAATAACTTGGTGCCCTGTACGTGAAAATCTAAGTAAGATTCGCTGTTGTCGGTAACATAAAAATCTTCATAAAACATTCTTGACAACAGTGTGTACCTGAACGATGTAAATGGAACACATTGTTGCGTTTCCAAAGCAGTAGTGGTTAGGTGATCGCGTCACATTGTTACGTTATACGTTGGTTTGCATTTTGTTGTCGATGGGAAACACTGATTGTCTTGTTGTTTGACTTCCTCTTTGTGGGTTACTGCAGTAAATATGTTTTTTTTTTAATTTTCTTCTGTGAGGAGTTTAATTACCTATAGCTATTTAAAAATTTTTTCTTCGTCCTTTTTTCAGCATTTCATACATTTTTTTTATATAAAATTTATTAAACAAATCACCAGGAATTTTCTCACATTTCAAAAGTTTGTATCTCATTCGTAGCACAATTGTGCGAGTAGATACTTGGCAGGTTAACTACGTCTTTATGTGATCAATACATACCTACCTCTTTACAAACACTCAGGGTTTCATACTTTTCATCCGGTGTCCGTGAAGAGTAGGGCTATGAACTTGGTGAATCTGTTCACTTAGCAGACATACACGTTTATTAACTCCAAACAGCGAAGTTACTTTTCTGAAGCTGTTCGCCGCTCGTTTAGTCGCGTAAGTTCCCGTTCTTATCGATCCACCAGTTTCATTGGCTTGTTCACAAGAACCCAACAATGGAGCCTATCCTCATCCAGCCGGAGTTAGTTGACAACCACACAATCCTATCGCTATTTTGCAGCTATGTCAGCGACAAAATGTAAAATTGATCATCGCTGCATTTTAATCACAGTTGTAGGCGTATTAATGTATAAATTAAAAAAAAAAGTAAGTTTTGTTATTTTAAAAATCGTCTACCCTATGTGCACTGTATGCAATATGTCACTTTCAAATAATCCCGTTTGCTTAATAATTTCTACATAACATTATGTAAGGATTTTTATATTTTGCACCGTGCATTGTGATATAATTATGGAACATAAACCAGAGAAATGCACACTTTGCACATTAATGTTTTAATGGAATTTTTTCAATTATTGACGTCTTCTACATTTTTCGAACCACATGGTTTCATCCTCAGGGAGATAGTTGTATTAGCACTTTTGTATGGCAGGTTCACATGTATGCGTGTAAACCTCCCATTCAACTGATACACATTGGTAACATAAACCATTGATATACATTGGTATAACAATGGTTTATGTAGACGATGGATTAAAATATTGCTGGAACAGTTTTCCAACTAAGTCCTTCAAATACATACACTAGAACTGTTCACGAAATTTGAGTGGATTAGGATACTCTTATCTCCCTAATACTCTGTTATTTTGAATCTTTCCCCTCATTAGTATGACATTATTTGATAATTCCTTGTCAGGACTTGAATTACAGGCAAGCCATACTTCAATTCACTTTTCTTTTCTTTTTTGATACCTTAGGTAACCGTATTCAAGAGCGATCAAAAACAAATGTTGTTTACCGAGTTTTCAACCCTTTCAAGTTGTGTGTTTAATGTATATGCCGCATTCGTCTACCCATTACATCTATACGTCCATACATGTGCGTTAACATAAGATAATGTACGTCTCTTTACGGCATTCGACGAATGACTTTTCCAATAGAAACACGCTGTGTTCTCTATGAGGTGAGAACTGAATCTATATATATAGTGTAGATTAATTGCGATTAGTGCAAGTGTGCCAACGCGCAAGTCCTTTCTCGAAACCCGGCTGGTCCATGTGAGATTTTTGGTGGACAGAATGGTATTGGAGCAGGTTTCTGTCTGAGTGGTTTGTTTTCCCACGCAGTATCATGGCACAGATGCTGAATATTCTACCTCATCTACATGCTGCTCCTACCAGGACAAACGGGGGGTAACTGGGGACTTAAAAGTGTAATACTCTGTCGGAAATTGGGTAGCATTGGATAGCAGACAGCCCTCATTTTATGCGCTTTCGTAGAATTGCGAAAAGTGACTATTAAACTTCGTCCCGTCTGTCTGTCCGTCCGTCCGTCCACATGGAACAACTCTGCTCCCACTGGAGGGGTTTTCATGAAATTTGATATTTAAACTTTTTCGACAATCTGTCCAGAATATTCAAGACAAGAATAACGGTTACTTCACAAGAAGACAATATAAATCTTTGATCATTTCTCTCTCATTTCTTCTTAGAATGAGAAATGTTTCAAACAGAACTTGTGGAGAAAATTAAACCACATATTTTATGTTCAAAAACATTTTGGGGGGGGGGGGAATTATGACTGTTAGGAGATAATGTGAAAAAAAAATATTGTAGAGCCCGACAGGCCACAGGTGACAATATGGTGCATGCAAATTGCATGCTGGATAAGTAAGGCTACAAACAAACACTGAGAATATGTAATACTTATTACTTGTCAACTGCAACGGCTTCGCATTAACGCTCCTCAGCGTTACGTTATAATTACATTGTACGTCTTGTTTAGCCTTGAAAGGTTTAAAGAATTGTATTTCATTCCCAGTCGTTCCCCGGTTTTCTCATAACTCTTTTTATTCTTTCCGAATTGCTACTTCTTTTCTCGTTTTGGAATATTTTTTTACACTGGTGTTAAAAAACATTTAGTTCCTGCAATTTGTCAGTTTAGAAGAAATTATTGCCCACTTTTAGGTTGCGTACACAAAATTTTCATTGTAAAATTGGGTGCAATAGGGATAACAAATTAATAACAAGGACCAGATGAGAATCCCTTCCAGGTACAGGCGAAGTGGCGGCGTTTTTGTAAGGACAGGCGAACTGATAGCACTAGACCTTTCTGCTCACACACTTGGTTGTTTTGTGAGTTAACGGTTAGTACCTTCTGACGAGCACTCATAGAAGGCAATAACAAGTGCCCTTATACAGAAGTGAAAATTTCGAAGCAAGTGACAAATATTTACCCAGTTATTAAATTGAACTACTGCATATGTGTGATTCTAAGACGCGATTTTACACACTTTTAAATTTCTTAAATCGGGGTTCGTCTTATATTTGATGGTGTCTAAGAATCGATGTTTAAAAGTCAGCATGAGTCTTCATGAACACAACAGCGCTG
>Ga0123354_10017171_pt1 | contig 11336 bp, 7 predicted proteins | sample TergutLab28metaG_2_FD_97872 | JGI IMG/M metagenome (GOLD analysis project Ga0123354, IMG submission 97872) | Labiotermes labralis P4 segment gut microbial communities from Petit-Saut dam, French Guiana - Lab288 P4 | ecosystem: Host-associated > Arthropoda: Insects > Digestive system > Gut ... | reverse complement strand
ATTAAGGAGGTGCTGAGCAAATACGACGGTAAACTGACATATGATGGCATCAAGGATATGTCGTACCTGGACAGGGTTGTGTCAGGTTAGGGACGAAGTGAGGTTAAACAATAATTTGAGATTAATTTCTTTGGGCTTGTTGATTTGGTTTCTAAAATTGCTTGATGTGACACAATGATGTCTGAAGTAAAGTAAGTACGTCGCATTTTGAACAGTCAATTTTCTCGCAATTGACGAAGACGAGAACATATAATATACCCGTATAATATAGAAAATGTAATTTCTGGCCTTCGCATGTTTAAGGCGGTCGCAGACTGTGATTGTTTCGAACTGCTATAATGGCTATTTTTAAAGAATAAAACATTCAAAAAAGGAAAAAATAATATTCAAAATTATAAAGTGATGTAAATTCGGTCAAAAACACAACTATGAATATATGGCTAAATGATGGTGTTTATTAGCAATAGAAAAATATATGTTTCGGCCTATTGCAGCCATCATAATAAACACCAGCATTTAGCCATATATTCATATTTGTGCATTTGACTGAATTTACCACACATTATAACTTAAACACACAACGCGGATGGCACACCTCAAAAAAATAATATTCACAACATATTTCCAATGTAATCATTGTGGTGAAAATATTTCAGCTTTACGATAATAATGGTAATGTACTGATTTAACGTCTACGTACTCGTAAACATCAAATTGTGAGTGGGTGGTGATAATTTGTCAGCTCGAGAGAAAGATTATAGTAGCTTCTGTAACATAGATCAGAACACACAGGTATTTAACGCCTGTACTCCGGTAGTGGCCTGCCCCGTCACCATTACACCATAATCTCTCCTCTCAAAATCTTTATGCAAACAGCTAAGAGCTTAGATTTTGGAGTTGTAATGCCTCCCTCGGTGATAGTTTGACCTCGACTATATCATACTCGCGAAACACTGTCGACTGTGTGACGTTCACGGTCCTAACCTTGTCCACTAGGTATCCAATATTTGACAGTGCTAAGTAAAGTGGACTGCTGACTTAGACTTCCTTATTGCCAGCGTTCAGTGGCATTATCATATCGAAGTACAACTAAAATTATTAAATTTTATATTCAAACCACACATTTATTAAAGAGTATTTTCAAAAACTCTTTTCTTCGGGGTTGATATTCATGCGCTTTACAATATAGATGAGCGGTCTATATTTCGTTTGATTTTACTGGTATAAATTGCAAAACCTCCAATTACTGGCCATTTTTGTAAATGTGTTGAAATGCATATGTGTTTATTTGTCTCCACATTATAAGGCTTGTTATGTGTTTAAAGTTATACCATAGATTATGAAGAACGTTGCTCTAGAATTTTCCGTATCTAATTCATCTTTAGATAAAAGTTATCCCCAGTATTTCTTTGACAATCTTTTAAGCAGTTTACTACACTTTCTATAAGTTGCGAAATTCGTATTACGATTTATTTCATTAATACAAATAATTATAACAAATAGAACAGAAGACACGCTCAGTACGAACATTCAATGCTAACCGGGGTTTTATTGCACGAGTGTAAGACGGCCAGTACGTGAAGTCAGCCTCTCACAGCAAACAAAAATAAATCTCTACTTTTTAGAACTGTGCATTGCGATATACATATGTAGCAAGGAACAAAAAAATGCACCCCTTTTTTAGTAATGATTTAATTCAATTACATTTTTTTTTGGTATGATTTGATCAACCAAGTTTTCATCCTGAGGAAGAATTGCACATGCATTTTTTTGGTAGTTTTTATGTTCACATCGACCAGACTGCTTATACTGATGAATAAAACATACCATAAAACACCATATAAATGTCTTCCTGATGATGAAACTTGGTTGTATAGAAACGTGTTAAATATAACTGAATTAAATCATTAATGAAAAATTGTGCACTTTATTGTTTCTTATTACATATGAAAAATATCTCTTTTAAAAACTATGGTTTAACTGGTCGCCCTCAGACAGCTCGGATTGAAGCAGAGATCCTTCAATTCTAAGAAAAGAACTTCCGAATGCTCTTCCATTTATATTTCACAACTCTGCTATTTGTTCCTGTGTTTACAGAGACCCTGAGAAAATACCCGACAGCTCCCTTTGCAGATCGCATATCTTGCAGCAACTACGACCTGCCTACCCCTACAGGAAATGGAACAATAACACTTCCAGCCGGTACCGGAGTTTATATCCCGATATTTGCTCTCCACCGCGACCCGACGTACTTCCCAGAACCAGAGAAGTTCGATCCAGACCGTTTCACAGAGGAAAACAAACACAGTCGACCGAACTACACATATATTCCATTTGGGGAGGGTCCGCGCATGTGCATCGGTAAGGACAGACATTTGTTAGCTTCATGCTTGAGTTTCAGGTTTCAGGCACTGAGAATTAAAATTATATGTTCGTAGATGCACACCTGAAGCATTAAGTAAGAGTGTAAATAATATATGCAATCGTAATAAATTTTATTAACACTTCAGAATGTTTGAAGGTAGTATGTTTATTCAAGCATACAAATAAGTGTGTTAAGGTATCGGATGATTGTCATTATCCGTTGCATTTCAATACTTCGCAGTAAAGCCATATGAACGTTTTTAACGTTTCGAGACAGGTACGGTAAACGGTACGTTTCATCTCCAAATTAGTTCGAGGGGTTTTAAAACTAAAAACATAAATTCCTTCTTATATCCTCGCCTTCCTTTTTGATAAAGGTCGGTATGCAATATGAGCAAAAATGCATATAACAGATGTTGTGTTTTTTTTTAAATAAGGTGCAGCGAAAGACGTGCTTTGCTTGTGGGCGCGAAGGAGTTTCTATACATAACTTCAATATTGATTGTATGGTTTCGTGAAATTCAATATGAAAGTTATACACGTATTGTTAATCAGTTGAGCACTGTCGAGTTTTATAGTAATCCGAGTGGATGAGGAATTAATTTATCATGGGTGTAAATGAAATCCATTTACGTGTGTATTTTGAAACCGTGTGCTCTATTCAAATGTTCCATATTTACCTTCTTAGATAGTTCAACTATTTATCACTACCAACATAGTGTTATTGGCACATTACAGAACTCGTAGTACACTCAACTATACAAACAGCACTATTCCTATATGTAAAGGTAAACGTAAAGCTGTCCGTTAGAGGGCCGGATGGGCCCAGAGGTTCCCAGTAAATTGCGGTACATAGGAACTTAACACTTCTGCCTCGTGTTTTGGTAGTGCATTTCCCATACCTTGTCATCTAGCACTCACACTTGCACAGCCTCACTCCAGCGGTGTGTAGGGTTCCCCTCCCCACACCGTGTCCCATCCTGACAACGGTTTGCTTCTTCCTTGGGTTCTCGCCTAGAGAGTGGGCACTGTCTTGAATATCGATACATAATTTCATACCTGCTGCATCCGGCTGGCTTCCCGGTATGATTTCCATCTCGCGCTGCGAAAGAACTCATTATAGTCCATCAGTGATAGTTGTTTTGCTGCTGCATTCGCTACACAACGAGATGTGCTAGTAACCACAGTATCGCTTTATGGCGCTGTGGCAGCTAGAATTGGAAATGGGGCCGTAGACACTAGTCGGCGGGAGTGCGGCACGGGTCCGTTCGAAGCATCTGCGCCATTCGTTCCCTTGTCCACAAGCAGATGGCGTTCCTTCTTTTTATTTCGTCAGCCGGTGTCCGAGGGTGTTTTGCCTTCATTAGTGTCTGCAACGATCCAATTCCACGAGCCTGATTTCGTGTAGGCTCAATTAGTCGGCTCTATATCATGTAACATGTTCTACCACATGGATGCGATTTCCTCCGATACCCAGGTCGTATGTAGGTTTTTCCACACATACATCCATTGTGTGTCCGAATGTAGTTGCTTCATCCTCATTTCTCGGTATTCTTTCATCGCTGCCGTCATTGTATGTAGAATATTGTAGACGCGCAGTTTGAATATCTGGAGCGTTTCCTCATTCCCGGGGGGTGCTATGTAAGCCATGTGCTGCGTATATCGATATAGATACTTCAACATCATCGGTATCCGTCCTATGTAAGGGGGATTCGCCCTGGGTCCATCAGGTACGACTCCCGGAGCTAATTCGCTGTTTCAGAGCTCTTCTTCATGTTTTGTGCCCACATTCGGCCGATCAGGATAGCTCGACATTTCACCTCGATGTCAGTTAAGCCCCAGGCTCCTTGTCTCTTCGGCTTCTGTAGAGGCGATATTGGTAACCGCAACGTTGCTCCCTTTCATATGTACGTCGCGATAGCAGTCGTCATTTGACTGGTACAATTGGCGGGTACCGGGAGCACCTGGGCCGTATTACATATTTTTGCTAGTAGGTATGCTTGCACGTAACAAATCCGTTGCGAGAGTCTTAAGTCCCGCACGTATGTAACCCTTGCCTGGGATCTTACCTTGCCTGTTACGTTCGCCCAGCTCTTGTTCATTGAGTGCTCGATGGTATCCGCGAAAGTGACGCCTAGAATCTTTATTTCAGTGTGGTATGGTACAGTCAGTGTAGCCGTCTATATACTCCATCGTCCCACCGCCAGTGCCTTCGATTTCCGATCGTTCAGGGAGTTCCCGTTGCTTTTCCGTAGCATTGTGTCGCGTTATTTATGACGGGTACGTCCATCGGCGGGTTTACATAAAGGTGACATCGTCACCGTAAACACCACCACTGCCTTTCTGGTACAAGATGTGGAGCAACGGGTCCACATGAGACAAAAAGCAGCATGCTCATGGGACATCCCTGTCTGACTGAGCTGTGACTCGGGATTGCCCCAGATACGAGGCCGTTTATTTGGTAGGAGGATGCGGCTTCCTCATTCATGCTCGTGATTCGTTCCAGAAAACCCGTCACTAAATCCATAGTTTCGCAGAATGTTGAAAACTTATGGGTGGGAGGTCCTATATAAAACCTCCTGAAACTATTAGGAATGGACGCAATGTCGCACGCGCGTCACCTCGGCTAGTGTCAATGCCTCACGCACGGTCGCCATCGCCTTAACGATGGTCCTACCGGCACCCCGAAGTAATGGCACGGATGTAATAGCTCTTCCATCATGGGGCGCAATGGGTAGGCGTTGATTGGGGCCATTAATTTGTAATCGGTATTCAACAAGGTAATGGGCCGAACGTCATCCAGATTGGTCGGTTCAATTGACTTGGGCAGGCACACGATCAATCCATTCTTCTGTTGCACGGACACTTTTGTCTCCATGAACATTTCGTTCATCTTAGCACCAATGTTGTCTTGGATCTTTGCCCATTTCGACTTTTAGAACTGTAACCCAATACCGTCACTCCCTGGCGCTTTATTCTTCCCTCCTTTTCTCACGATGATATGTAATTCCTCAAGTTGGTTTGGCTGTTGCAACAGATCTCTCCATGCTGTAAGTAACGCCCACTGCCTGCTTCGGTCTTTTACGCGACACACTCTTCATCCACCGCGATTGGTTCATATTTAGGTCGCATGAAGGACGTAAGTACTATATGATGCCTTTCTTTGTCTGCTGGGCTTTCCCACACCCGTCCTGAATACTTCGGATCATTCTTGCTTCCTGACGTTTTCGCATTTCCAGCTAAACAGTTCGGCTCGTCATTGTCTACCATTCATCGCTGCAAATTGTCTCCGTGTAGTCTAGTTATCTTAACTTTCATACGTTTGAGCATTATCATCTTCTTTCTATCCGTGTGGGTAGGCGTTCTTTAGAACGTCATAAATACACTCGTGGAAGAAATTCTCCATCTTCACGAAGTCCTGCCGACGTTCGGTCCTTTCCTGCGTACAGAAAAGAATAATCTGTTTTCTATACCTTCCCCACAACATGGGCCAATCGGTGCAGAATCTCCTTTGCCGCATACAAAGCGCCCTCTTCTGGCGCAACCTCTCAGTTAAAGCCTCGTCGCTAAGAATGGAAGTGTTCATTTTTCAGAATCCCTTGCCCTGTCTCACGACGGTCTCGGTGAGGCTAATTACCACTGATAAGTTCTCGGTGAAAGATGCTGCCACATTCTCCAGAGATATTTTCTTGTCACTCAAATCTTTCGTTCTGTATATCCGGTCAATCCTTGACGCTCCCATCGGGGAGTAGTGTGTGAAAACAGTCCTTAAGAGGTTCTCACGCCACATGCCCTGTCGTTCAAAATCACGAAATAGAACGTCGAGCGCCTTACTATACTATATACAGTCCTATCTGTCTGATTGAGTAAACAGTTAAAGTCTCCTCCGACGATTATATTGAATGGGGAAGTCCTCAGGAAGTAAGGGAGATTATTGTTGTAGAAAAGATCTCTTTCCAGTCGCTTTGCCGTTCCTGACGGTGTATAAACGTTGACCAAACAAATGCTTCTATAATCTGCCGCTATTCCTTGTCCCGACGGTAGACTTGTGATATTTGTGATGTTTATCTCGTTCCTCGTCACCATGGCGGGGCCACGCCCTGTCGTCCCCACACTGGCTAGGTCTTATAACTGCGCAGTGTGTCGATTGTAGGGTGTGTGACTCCTTGATGGAAAAGAATGTCTATCTCCTGTCGTCGTAGGAAGTCCTCAAACATTTATACCTTTGATCTCGAAGCCAATCTATTGATTTTAATGTCGCAATCTTGAACACGTCCAACCCACGTAGGTGAGGCGTATCGCTTGTGTAGTTACTTAATTGGAGAATGCGTTTCTCGTCCTACTACGTTTGCGTACGTGCGACCTGTACCCGATACCCTATAATATCTTTTTTTCTTTTTTGAGACTGCTCGATGAGCTCGCGGTCCTCACCTCCTCGACTGATTGAGTGCGATCCTCGACCACTTCCCCACTTCTGATTTCCCGCTTCCCTGTCCCTCGTTGCTCATCCTCCTGCTGCTATGTAGTGGTGCTCATGTTCCTTGTGGTTGCCGAATTAGGGGTTGACACTCCACAGTTGTGTTTGTATCTCCTAATATCTCATCTCCGCAATCCATTGAGTCTCCATCGCCCGGTCGCCTCTCAACGCACGGTGTCTTCGCATTATTCCGGGCGTCGTTTCCGCCTAACGCACCTCGTTCCGGTTCTTCACTATTTTCCGACACTACAGCCGTCGAATGCGTTTTGTCCTCTTGCATCGCTTCCCCATTTTCAGCTTGGCGCTCATCGCCGTAGCCAGTCTGTATACGGTCCGCCTCCTCCTCCAACTCTCCATCAGAACTCGGACTCCTATATCCACTCACCGCAATTTCTAAGAATGATACTGTTGGCTCGTTTGTAGTTTCAACCGCCACTCTTCAACTTTTGGGGCAAACCTGGTTGAAATGTCCCTTTTCACCGCAACCATGGCATGTCGTGGGATGTCCTTCACATTATACTATCCCACTATGTCCTGCAATCATTATATGGGATGGAATATGCTTCGCTAAACTAATCACTACGATTCTGACGCCGTTGAAAACCTTATAACGATAGGCCTTATACAAAACCTCTCCTTGCATTTCCTTATCTCACCATGTTGGGAGAAAGCGAAACTTACTGCATCATCTGGTAATTCAGGGGGAAGGTATGCTAACTTCAACACACCTCGTGCCCATTTCAGCAATTTATATCTCCACTTGCGATATTTCCCCTTTGTCGTGTTTGTATTCGGACTGGCCTTTGTTGAATGGAGTAAGTCCTGAAGGTAGTGGGAAAAGGCGAAATTGACGTAAACTTGGCGGGGCGTCCGTCTAACTGTACCATAGTCATTACATTCATGGAAGTCAAGAGCTGAAATTCGGATGCTCTTAGGGTCAAAGGAACAGACCACAGTGTTCTGTCGTTCACTCATAATTCCCTTGTTCCTACTCCGTTTCTCCGCACTCACACTAACAATACGGTAAACCACACTAAGCACAGTCAATTCCTTTCACTCGCTGCACTCTGGCTAACTTTGTATCTCTGCCAAACCTTCACGTTCAACGACTGCAAGCAGGCTGGGATCGAACCAGCGCCCTTCCGATTTATAGCACAGCACTTCATTAAAATTATTTACCTAATTATTGATCCCCGTATACATTGGTCACTTTCACAGCCATACATAGGAAAAGTTTTATCAGCCACTGTAAGTGGGAACAACAAATAATGAATTTCCCAAACACATGCGAAATGGGTTCAGACATGATTCATGAAAAGGGAGTAATTTCCGCACTAACGAAGCTGTGAGACAGAACACATTTTACTGTTTTTTCATCTTAGATGGCACAACATTCCAATACGCATCTTCGCTACTGAATAGACGTCCCCCAGGAAGATTCGTTTTTACCTGTCTTTCGGGCAACAATTTTGCATTTTCTAATACTTGTTTTTACACAGTTACAGAAAATGTTTTGTTCGCTCTATTCGTCCTTCCCCACATGATTATTGTTAAATTCTTTAAGTACTTTTCTTTTACTGTCCATTGTAATAAGAGAGCTAATCCAATTCAACCGACTTATCCTGAAAAATGAAAGTATATTTACATCTCCAAGCACCTGCATTAGTTATTATATTTGTCTAATTTGCATTTACTTTAATCCCACACATATCCTATTAAAATCATTTCCTACAAAATTAGCCAGGCGATCAGCAATTTTTTTTTTCAGTACCCAAGATTATGTTCCATATTTTGTCTCTGGTCCTATCAATGTTTTCTCATTATTTTTTCCTCTTAGTAGGGGTTGCCTTTTTAGTACAGCAATATGTATATAGCATGCATTTTTGATACTTATTACAATATCAGGTACTGATTTATTTATCTTTGTTAGACCTGTTAGGTATGAAGTAAAGACCGTGCAAATGACCGTCAGATAATCTAGTCTCAGCACAGAATTCCTCCACCAAACGACCATAATCGCGCATACCGCAGTAAATCTGCTGCCTTATTACAAACAAGAGTGGCGAAATGTAAGGCGATTATTACGGGTGCAAACTTACCACGTGGTTCGTATGGACAGAGGGCGGATAAATGTCAAATATTAATCGTCGTTTATCTGCAGTTTGTAAAGAAAAGGCACGTGTTGCAGGCATTGTGTTCAAACGCGTACGGAGCGTCAAGCGTTGCAAGGAAACCGGTAAGTGTGTTTTCATTTTCTCACACCTTAATAATTGTTCTGTGAAGCCAACCGCAAGCTCCTAAGCAGATGGCGGCGATATATAATTTTAGGAAGGGAATATGCCAGCCAGCAACTGTTTAATACACAGCCTAAAGATAATAACATTGCTTCAACTGAGGTGAGTTCAAATCATTTTCGTTTGTCCCTATCGCCGAATACACAATTACTTCGAACTTCTCGAAACAAAGTATTTCTTTTCCGAATTCCGCTGACAAATATGATATTTGTAATATTTCCCCAAATAAAAAAAATATTCGCTTTTACGCTGCAATAGAGCATACACGTTTTTAGTGAAACTTACAATTTCTTAAATGAAATGGAACTTTTACGAACTCCAAAAGACATGAGAAAATTCATCTTACCAAACATAGTTATTTACATTATCCACGTAATATTTTTTATCCAGGAAAATTCACGGAAGCTTTTTATATTGTACGTCTGTTGGGAAACAAATCAGAAGAAAAATGTCATTTCTCTATCGTTCTCTGTCGTTTTCTGATTTTATGATGAAATTCCTGTGGTCAGATATGTTTGTTTTCTGGCGTCTGTGGATAATATTACTCGTACATCTGTAACGGGCACAACCTTAAATTTTATTAACTGCGATGGACGGTAAGCTCATTTAGGTGGTAAATCCACAAGCATTTCGAAGTTCTTCACTAGTATTCTTTCTACTCTTTACAGGAATGCGGTTCGGACTGATGCAGGTGAAGACCGGACTGTGTCACATACTGTCCCGCTTCGAGTTGGCGCCATGCAAAGACACACCTTTGCGTATTGTTTTTAACACAAAAAGTTTTCTTTTGCAACCGCACGGTGATATTCGACTGTCCTTCAACAGAACTCAGTTCTGAAATAACATATATATGAAAAAGCAATCTTTGATATCGAAATAATTACTTAAATAACACCAATATAAGCCCTCTTGGAGTGGCCAGTGTTTTCTCGGTCATTAGGAAGCTGCAGTGTGCATTACAAGATCAATACTTTCTGGTTACCTGAACATACATCATGAAATCTCCAAAATATCTTCAGAAAATTCCTTCATAAATGTGATTTCGAACTTTATGTAAAGGGAAATTTTCAACCAAACACTTTCGCAACTCTGCTAAAGAGACAGTTAAAGAAATTCTACTTAACCTGAGTTTTTTCTACCTTTTATCTTAATGAGTAATAACACTGTAAAATTTCAAGACCTAAACTGTCCCAAAGCTTCAATTCATCAACCAACAAATGCACATGTAATTTCATATAAAACACTTTTAAAACTCTTTAAAACACTCCGACATGTTTCGATCTCGTCAAATCATCATCAGGGAGCTTTGTCCCTTGGTAAAGTTATGTTACAGTATTCACAATTCAATTCGTATCTGCAAACGTGGTGTTGTGGCAGCATATCTGTAAATAACTATACCATTAAATAAATATTCAAAATAGCTATGTGAGTAAATACATAAAGATAGTTTTTGATATATACAAATAGTTAAGCTAAATAGATTTGCGACAGTTTAATTACCATGTTGTGTAGGAATGTGTTGTGGAGCAGTGGCCAGTTGTGCTTCGAATGCTGAGTAATGAGAGACTGGTTATGGGTTGCGTGGAAGGGTGTTTGTTGTATTCGCGTGTTCATAGAGGGTTTTGATGTCGTCAATTTGTTGTTCTGTGATCATTAATTTGTGTTGGTGAAATATTTGTGTGTATAGGTTCTCCCAACAGTTCATAGTGTACTTTTACGACATGTCCTTAATGGTTGAAGCGTGTTTTCCACTGTCCCGTATTCGTGTCTATTTTGTAGGATGTGCATCGCAATGTGGATTATTGGTTCTTATGTACCTTATATGTTCTTTGTGTTTTATGTCTATGGACTTTCCGGACTGTCCAACGTATGCTTTGTTACATGTATTACATTTTAGTTCATATATCCCGCTTGGGTTCTTATTATTCTGTTTTTTTGTATAATTGTTGTTGTATAGTGATGGTTGCTCTGAATGCTACATTCAAATTATTTCCATTCTTCCTGTTTTAATTCTTCCGTAATGGAAAGGTCAACATTTTGTGTAAGTATTATTTCAATACTGCTATTTTATGTTCGTATGGGTGGTTCGAGGAAAATCATATAGTGGTATCAGTAACTGTAGGTTTTATTAAAATACTTATGTCAATATAATTGTTGTATCTCTGTAAATTGATCGTATATGATTAAGATGTCTTCATCAT
>Ga0123354_10017170_pt1 | contig 11336 bp, 8 predicted proteins | sample TergutLab28metaG_2_FD_97872 | JGI IMG/M metagenome (GOLD analysis project Ga0123354, IMG submission 97872) | Labiotermes labralis P4 segment gut microbial communities from Petit-Saut dam, French Guiana - Lab288 P4 | ecosystem: Host-associated > Arthropoda: Insects > Digestive system > Gut ... | reverse complement strand
CGAGGAACATAAAGGGGTGAACAATCTGTTCCGAATGTAATGCGCTGGTTCACAAATTTATTAAACACAATGCAATAAAATTACAAAAAACTAGAAACTGGATTTAAATTAATGTGTAACACAATTCATGCACTCGTGTTAATTGCTGCGCTAGTACACTACCCTTGTAGCTTGGCTGTACACATGTACTGGTACTATTTAGCAATGAAGGACACAACACTCTTATAGTGTAGCACTTTAGAACCCTTTGTTCTGTAATACACCCTTATGGTGAAAACACATTTAGAACCCTATATTCTGTAATCGAAATGAAATAACAAGTTACACGTTCCGTATGAACAACTGCGTCCAGCCACTAGACTGCTGTGAGTCGAACTGACGCCAAGCTACGAAAAGACGCTACTGCCCCACTTAGAACAAAGAAAGAACGTTCTGGAAGCATAGACGCGCTATGAGGTCACATAACTCGTGATGGTTGCATCATCCCTAAGATAACAAGAGTTGTGCAATTTGATGCACCAATGTTACGCCTATTGTTCGCGAGAAAATTCAACTGCAAAAATTCTGCCGTTAGCGTAACATTTTGAGTAATGTCGAATGATTAGAAGATTGTCGTAAATAGTGAGAACGCAAGTATTAATATATGGGGTTATTGCTTCGCTTTTCAACTATGAGTTTGATGCAGAGACTCAAGAACTGAAGACATTCGGTAACCGGGTCGAGAATGTAATCCATTATTCAGGGTTAAGTCTGGAGTGTTATCTTTCTTTCTTATTCTGTCTCTTCCACCTACCCACTGTAGGTGTAGAGGGTTATTATTGTACCTGGCCACACTCAGTGACACACACACACACGCACACACATATATACTCGGTGTGCTTCCTCTGGACGAGTGATCAGCCCGTCGCAGAGACCTCTATCTAACAACACACAACACTCACAAGAGACAGACATCCATGCCCCCGGTGGGATTCGAACTCGCAATTCCAGCAAGCGAGCGCCTGGAAACCTACGCCTTAGACCGCGCGACCACCAGCGTCGGCAGAATATTATTACTATACATGCCATCAGCGGACGTTGATATAGGAGTGACACTCCGAACTTATATTCGAGAGGTGCCCTGTTCGAATCTCAGTGGGAACGTTATACTGACTGAGGATTTTGTGGTTACTTCAATCCGTCGAGGTCAATGCCAGGTCTCTCGTTTAAGCTACAACCTCTTCTTCTAAATCCTTTCCAATTAGTTATTTGGCGTACGACCTTTGTATAATAATATCACCTGTGTTATTGACAGCGCCATGAAAAGTAAAACGTAAAACCGCACACACTTCGCGTCGGTAAGATCTAGTTTACATTTAATAATGAGTAGGTGAAGTTCGTTTGATAATAATGCATTTTGGTATATCGCGTCTGCCGTGTGTCGGTGGAAACCACAAAATCGTGTCGCAAAGACAGGAAGTAGTGACGTCTGCAGTGTGGTCAGGTAAATTCATGAACTCATCCAACAGGAGATGAAGACACGCGGAACGAATGCATTACAGTAGCACGGAAAGTTTCACGGAATATTTCTCGTTGTGAGTTGTGCTGTGTGATTCATTAGGCTGCATTTTGCACAACCGTCTATTCGTCAACCCAATCTTGCAATGAAGTAGCTGTAAGGACTGTTATAATGACATGTTTCGGCCATCATCATGGTATGGGTCGTAGAGTGAATATATTTTTAGAAGAATCAGTGAATGGTGGTTTTCAAATTCATTTAATGACGCCTTATTTTGCAATTTATAATTTGCCATCTTTGACATACAAGAGTCCTTTATCTAGAACTTGCTTTCGTCGCGAACCGATGGAACCGCGAATTGACGGTCGCTGTGAAGGGATGCTTATCTGGAAGTTGGAAGGCAATATCCATTGGTTCTGTCAACAGAACATTCATTTTGTAGGTCTATGACCTGATGATGGCGTGGTAATAGTCTGCCGAAACATGTAGTAATTGTCAGGTTTATGACAGTAACATCATCAGGGGGAAAGAAGTGTGCAAACCGTAAACAATTGCATTATACAGAATCGGAAGTGCTTATCACCGAAAATTTCCATTCAAAAATGGGGTCGATGTTGTCTATTGATTGCAAGAAATCCGGACACCTCTGTTAGCCCCTTTCTATTGCGAATGCAGGTTTATTTTGCGGATTCGGAGTCAGTAAAACAGTCCTTTACTTTTTTGCTTCTCTTCTGACGCGAGAGCACATATAAAGTTTTGTCTCTCTCAAACACGAAGCAAGTTTTCGGTATATACTTACACATTCACCCTTCCCCAGTAAGGAGTTAGCGGGAAAAGTAAATTTTGTAAAGTAGGTGGCATAATGTGGGCCCGGTAGCTCAGTCGGTATAGCGACTGAGCTACCGGGCTGGACGGTCCGGGATCGAATCCCGGTAGGGACGAGTTTTTCCGCCCGTTCAGACCGGCCGTGGGCCCCACCCAGCCTCCTGTAAATGGGTACCGGGTCTTTCCCGGGGGTAAAGTACGGCCGGGGCGTGCTGCTGACCACTCATCCCCTTCTAGTGCCGCGGTCATGGAAGAGTAGAGCTATATCTCTGCCCATCTTCTGGGCCACACCGGGCCTGTAACGGGATCACTTTACCTTTACGTTAGGTGGCATAATACTACCTCGAGGGGTTGCCAATAAAGAAGCAAATATTAACTAGGCCAAACAGCGGATAGAATAGCCATCCTGAATGCGGAATCCGAACCCGCCACTTCTCTTACGTTTCTGACTCTGAGAAAATAGCATAAGTTGAGGTTATATGAGAATAGGTTACCAGATAGTATTTTACCTAAGTCGAAGAAACATAAGAATGGAGAGAATGTCATGAATTCTAAACGTCACAATGTGTATATTATTTTCAAAATATTACAGGAATATGAAGATAGTGGCCGGATTTTGTAGAGTTTAGTTGGCCATTAGTTTTCATCTAGTGCCACATTCGAGGATGCTTCGGAGTTTTCCTCTATGGTTCCAATAAACTATACATTAACGGCTGGGAGCTTGGTATTTAAGTCACGATCAGTAGGGAAAAGAGGAGGTCCACATCGTCGGACGGCGTGTTTGAGCGGTTTGTAATCCTGCTTCGTACTTGAGACGGTCAGTTTTGAAATTTTATAATTTTCCTCATTTCACCCAGGAAGGGACAGGCACAATGACTTAAAACAGGAAAATATGGCTTGTTTCCTCGTTCTCTGTAATTCGTGATTAGCGTAAAGTTTCATGCTGCGTAACCTGTTGATTTTGGGAGGGGTCTTTGAGTTGATAAGGTAATGAGGGCACCTTGGCCCCTTACGGTGGTTCCATCGCGAAGTCCATATCGTTAAACCGGGGTTTGAAATTAAACTTGTGAACCTAACGACGGTTACATGTGTAAAATAAACAAGTTTATCGTGCTGTGTGGACCACAATGAAGCATTCTGATGAAAACGTTTTGAAGGGCGTGGCATTGGAGTGGCATTAGTCCTGTGCTATATTCGACATTGCCCATTGTTCATTGTTCTTTGTCCATCGTCCACTGTCAAATGTAAGTGCAGCAATTCACAATGCCAGCACAGTACTGGCAGAAGCACCTTCCGACTGGGAATGTATATCAGATATACCTCATGTAACAACAAATGACCGGCATAATGTAGGTCTGATCTGAGGTGTAGCTGGCGGAGGGGAGCTGATCGGCGGCCCCGTGTTGCAGATTTTAATGGGCGGTTAATTGGGAGCAAAAGGTATATTTTAGATAAAGAAATTGATTTTCTGCGCAACAATTTGGAAATTTTTGAGCCCAATACAAAGAAATTAAATAAATGTATGTGATTTTTGAACCCATAAATTCTCTTAGGAGAGGACATTGTGGGTTTTCACCCCGGACGCTAAAAGGCCTACTTACGCCACTGGGTAATAATAATAATTGTCACAGACTATTAGAGGAATTTAAACATAAACCGTACACAGTAACGTTAAAGCGGATATTTTTGTGCAGTAATTCTGGTTAAAGTTATTATTAGTCCCCTGAAACAGAACCGCATAAATCATTGTTTGATGAAGATTGTTCACAATTGAGGATCCGAGATGAAGTGAATGGAGATAATCTGACCAAAGTAAGATGTGAAAAAATTGTACATTTCGAGATACATGATGAGGGGATGTATGGAAGGTAAATTTATTGAGCTTGAAACAAATTGTGAGAAGGAAAATATTATAGACTTGTACAGGTACAGAAACGAATGTACGAAGGGTCTGAAATAAGTAAGGTGGAAGGAAGTGGGTTGGCTTTCTTTCGCTTCGAACGAAGACCGTTAGTGTTCGATGTGTACGCGACTGTTAGTGTTCGATTTACGTCAAGTACGAGGAACACTTCACGTACTTGATTAGCTTCTCATGGAGGATTTTCTGCAGAGAGTGACTTAGTTCCTACCGTAAAGAAAATAAATTGCACCTTTATTACAAAAGTCAATCTGGCAATACTAGAGAGTGAAGAGATTTTTGTTTTTTCGGAGAACAGTACGAAACACTACATTTGATCTGTGGATAAAAACCGACGTTAAATTTTCATGTAGTGGTAACATGTAGTTACTAATGTGCAATAAATGTTTTTTGTAGTTATGTGTACAGTTTAATCACGTCCAGATATTTCGAAATAAATATACGCAAATTTCGTGGAAACCACATTCATTGTTCGTTATTCAACAGAAATATATAGGCGAGGTACTTCCTGTGTACTTGAAGTTTGGCCTTCTAGAAACTGACCGATGAACTCGCTTACGCATTCAGAGCATGCTTTTGTTTTATGCGGTTAGTCATTACGCAGTTACTTGGAAGTAACACTGAAACATGTAGATTAATTTGAGATTAATTTGAAAAGTTAGTATCAGTTAACGGATTCTATTATGAAAATAGGTTTTATCTTTTGCAGCCATTAGATCCTAGTCTGAATTAGGGTTACTCTGAGTGCAGTATATCCTAAATATAGTATGTCCTTGATATTGATCCCAAAGATGATGTCTTTTACATCGTTCTTGCACACACCGAATGTTACAATGTAGTGGCTGGCAAACTCTATATCGTGTTCTGCCTTTTCCGATTAGATCTGTAGTCTGATTAGTGTGATCGAGGATTTTCACTGTTTGTCTCAGGCATGACAGGCAGTTGGTGGGACAGGATATTCAAGTACGTACAAGACTGTCGATTCTAAAGACTTCGTTCCCACTTTAATCATGGTCATACTTCACTGAAGAAACACAGTCCGTGCAAGCGACAAAGCATGGCTATCTAAAGTGCTAAGCCACGGTACTGTAAATTTAATTTTAAAGAAAAGAAGTAAAAGGTAAAGTAAAGTGATCCCGTTACAGGCCCGGTGTGGCCCAGAGGGTGGGTAGAGGTATAGCTCTACTGTTCCATGACCGCAGCACTAGAAGGGGATGAGTGGTCAGCAGCACGCTCCGGCAGCACTTTACCCCCGGGAAAGACCCGGTACCCATATTACAGGGGGCTGGGTGGGCCCCAGGGCCGGTCTGGACGGGCGGAAAATGTCGTCCCCACCGGGATTCGATCTCGGACCGTCCAGCCCGTAGTCAGTAAAGAAAAGAAGTAATTGTGTGAAGTACGGAGTACATTGATAGTTCCGTTTATACGTCTTGCATGTGCCACCAATCTGCGTCATAATATTTGGCGATACTCCTCATTGCGCAGTTTTCTGTACCCTCCTCTTGTTTCCCTTTGTCGCTGTGTACGGCGCAGACTTTCATCAGCACTCAAGGTGTTTGATGTGTCGTAGGCATGATTCAGTATGGACGATAGAACATCGCCCTTTCTCCACAAATGAGGACACAAAATAAATAATGTTAATTACTTGTACTACGTGCTTACGTGAGCTGAATGTGAAATTTCTTTAAATGCGAGTCTCTGAGCAGACGTTACTGAGACGTATATCTGGGGCAGAGACTAACTAGCAGCGTGACACGGCCCTTATTGGAAACAAACGCAAGAATAAGCCGCAAAATTAAATGCTCTATTTATCGGGCCTTATCTCATAGTTGTGGCATTTTATATGATGATTGATTAAAACGCTCGACTGGTTAACATTCCCGCATCTTATTCGGGATATCCAGGGTTCGTCTTACAGCCGGGATGCTCATTATCCTGCATGTTTCGTAGTTTGTATTCCGCCGATGCAAGGAGGGTATCTGTAAGATTGGTTACGCCCGTCGTCCCGCATTATTTCCAGTTATTCATTCAATAATTCCATTTGACATAGGTATTTTAAATGAAGGAATATTGACGTATCGCGTCCCGGTGTTGTAGCGTCATTTCCTTCTTGTGCAATGAAAGATAGGCTTGCGGTCGACATATTAGTTTTTTCTGTCCCCTGTAATAACTTTAAAACCAAATCGGATGGCATTTATGCAAATTACGGTTTGTGTGAATATCATGCTGCAAGATTGCACTGTACACCAGTATAATTTACTTTCCTGCATTCTTTGTACCAGCATGGCGCTCGTGGGAGTTTCAATCTACAGGCTACACATCTCACTTGTAACGTAATTGGTTTCAGGTCGATGGCCACATTTAGAGTCGTCGTAAGCCGAACCCTAATTTCCCATAAGCGCCATAAGTGGCGTTTCATTCCTGGAAACTAATTTCATACCATGAAAATACAAACTCGTCACGAAAATAAATGAAAATTTAACACAAGTGCCGTATATGATTTTACAAAAATACATTTAGTAAAAAAAAAAAAAAATCTAATACAAAAGCAAAATATATGAATTATATTTCAGTTCACATAACGAGACCTACAAATGCACATGTGTAAGGTGTGTTTATCACTTACTATTCGTTCATCACATGTTTCGATCGCTGTCGCGACCATCATCAGTGTAACATAAAAGAATATTAGGAACTCAAATTTGTTAGCTGAAGAATAAAAACCAACTAGATGCCACTTATTATTTTATTGTACTTCTTATAGGCTCAACATGTTTCGGGCACTACTATGCCCATCATCAGGAACTCGCAACTATAATGTTGATTACCACATTGGTCGTTTCGTTCTTGGTTTGCACGACTGTCGTGCTGTAGCCTGCACCCCGGACACTACTCCAGCCTAACCGCACCTAACCTCCAACCTAAAGCAAACCAAGAACGAAACGACCAATGTGGTAATCAACATCATAGTCGTGAGCTCCTGATGATGGGCATAGTAGTGCCCGAAACATTTTTAACCTATAAGAAGTACAATAAAGTAATAAGTGGCATCTAGTTGGTGCTTATTCTTCAGTTATCACAATGATGCATGGTCCAAAAAACATCAATTTTTTTAAACATATATAAGTGAACCACCTACTGTTTACAAATAGTGTCTCAAACTTGTTATACGTCACTAAAAGGCGGTTTTATTTACCATTAAATTCTAATAAAATTCACTTTCTTAAAAAACCCACATAAACACCTCAAGACTGGATGTATTTTTTGTGTATTTGTGTACATCCTGTAAACCTTTGAGACTGCGGTGGCACAGTGGTTAAGGTGCTGTGCTACAAATCGGAAGGTCGCTGTTTCTATTCCAGATGGTGTCATTGGAATTTTTCATTGACATTATCCTTCCGATCACACTATGGCCCTGGGGTCGACCCAGCCTCTAACAGAAATGTATATAAGGAGTATTTCCTGGGAGTAAAGGCGGCCGGTGCTTAAGGCTGACAACCTTACCACCATCCTGTGCCGTTGTCAAAAAAATCTGGGAACCTTAACTTCCTGGAACCCTCTGGGCCACTCCAGGCCTGTAACGGGACTGCTTTACCTTTACCTTTACCTGTAAAACTTTATCACAAAACATTCCATTCTCGAAGTTCCGCCGTCTTCAGTGCCCATGACATGGATTTTATTGAAGAATATATGACGTGGAATGCTGATGGATCATCTCAGTCATCAAAATTTAATATTATTTGAAGAGAAGGAAGCTTCCTGTAGAGTCTTTGTGTGTACTTCCTTATAAATATTCAAAAAGCTTACAAATAAGAGCAAACGTTTGGAGCTGTTACGAATGTTGTATTTACATTCAGTCTTTTGGCGGTAGGTGGTGAAGCACTGAAAATTGTTGTATGAAGACAGTGTCACGTGATAATAAAATTGTGAGAGGTTTCGGATGAATTTAATGCAATATTACTGTTTGCTGCAACAAAAAATACACGCTGAACTGAATTACTAAGTAGTGCACGCCCAAACTATTAGTTTATAGTCTTGCTACTTTTGCAGTAAAATTGAAATATTTAAAAACTGTTAACCACCCTAAATTATTTCTAGAATATCTTCTTTATTTATTCATTTTGATATTATCGACGAAAAGTCTTTTGTTTGATATTTGATGTCATCTTCGTTTCATATCGCATTTGCCACTGACAGTAAAAACAGATTTTATGTTTATCAAAAGACCCGTAAAGAACTGCATGTAACATATTTATTATCTTTATATAACGAATATACAAAATAACCATGACGTTATTAGAGGTATAGACAGGCGCCCAAGTTAACAGCGGCCTCCATTTGTTTGCACATATAATATGTATTTTTGTTATAACTAGAAACAGACACAAATCTACAACATTATAAGAAATGTAACTGTAAATAAAATAGTATTTTTTTTTTGTTTTGGGTACTTCCGTATGTAGTAAATGATAAAAATTGGAAGACATATGTCTTTGAAACTTCCTATTTATATTGTATATAATAGTTACACTCAAATTGTATAATTAATGCACATGTCCAAGCAGTGGGCCCTGTATATCATTCAACAGTCCCTGTCTCTAACGTTACGCGTTTTTTTTGTAGTGTACGCATGACATTTCCATCAGGCAGCGGACACGTTACCGGTCAGATGAAGAGCACTTGAGGTCACAATGAAGGTCAAGTGCATCTGTCGGTGGCAGCCTCCTCATTGTCCATCATATCTTCTATGATATCCTCACGCCAGTGAATCAATACACTTAACCGGCAGCTTGTAAAACAAGGGTATGGATGTCAGTTATTTCACGTTAGTGTCCGATGAGTCCGTCCTAACGCCTTATGATTAAAGATATGGAAAGATAAGTCTATGATCTGTTAGTTGTTTATACAGGGTTATTCGAGATGATTGTCGGTGTTTTAACAACTTGTCATACACAATACACTTGAGATAGCAGTATATGTTTTTTTTTATTTGATAGAACAACACTCCAAGTTTTTGTTACATACCTTACAGGTTCGTTCCAGTTCGTTCCAAACTGTTTGTAGCATGTCAGCGGTGATTATCGATTATCGTGTTGATGTTTGTAGAATCATAAAGGATGCACATATAGAGCACCTGGAAGGTATGCAACAAAAATTAAATTAAAAAAAATACATATACTCCTATCTCAAGTGTATTGTTTATGACAAGTTATTAAAACCCCGACAATCATTTTGAATAACCCTGTATATGTAGACCTTGTTAGCCTTCATATCGATAATATTAAGCATTAGGATTTAGTGGTATCAGAAGTAGGGAAATGCTCGTCACTTGCTTTCAATAAGAAGCTAAGAGCTCTACATGTGTATACGTATTTCTGCCATGTGCACATGTCTTGAATTTTTTCACATTTCCGATCGCTAAATATTTTGGTATTAATATACAGTCTTCAGGCGAATATATGTCACGATTCTTAAAACAGACAAATTTAATTATAATGGTGAAATGTGATAATGATGATGATGATGAAATCCGTGTGCAGTCGATCGTTGCGGTTATTATCACTGACATTACGATCAGTTGTCAATACAGATGTGCAATTTACTGCCACATATTTTCACACTATCAGCAAGCACCATTTATGAATACTTGAATCCAGTTGATCCTATGTTTCTGTTCTTATTTATAATTTTATATGGCCACCTTTGTTTGTTTTTATTGTTCCAAACTTTTGTTGTTGTTGATTTTTTAAGTTGTGTTTTGGGATTATTTTTGATTGAATCAATTGCTGTTAGTGTTGTAGTTATGTCATCGGTGTGAGGTATGGCCTGCTGGGTTCATTTAATGTTCCTGTACGAGTTTTACGGGGAATACAAGCTTTTATTTGTAACTTCTTAAATAAGTTTATGTTTTCAAACTTCTGAGTTAGTTCTAACGTAGTGTCTTATGAAGGTGAATTCACATCAGCCATTTTACCACTACTTACTGCCACAACGCAGCAGGATGCAGGCATGCCTGCCGTTGAAAATAATACTGTTACGGAAAGTTTCCAAAGTAAAATGTGAATCTGTGTTTAGGAGCGTTCGAAAAATTGCTGTACCGACTATTAACTTCTTCATGTCCGTCTGTCCTTTCGGCAGTCTGTCCGTATGGAACAACTCTGCTACCATTGGACGTATCTTCATGATCTTCTAGATTCGAACGCTGCATGCTTGGTTGGCCTTTTACCGTGGAAATACCTACTTACACAGAGCAAACACGTAGGTGCCCTCGATTAAAGAATTTTGTATTTTTAAATGAGACGTATTTGCTTAATCCCATAACTGTCATTTTTATTTTATATTCGGTGTTGATCCTAAATTATTAGTTTTTAATAATAATAATAATAATAGTAATTCGAAAATGACTGATAGAGAAAAGACTGGGAAATTTACGGTTTCTGCATATGGTAGACAAATCTAGTTATTGGCAAATTTTTGAAATACCGACAGTAATGTGAGACAGAGTTGTAGTCTCCCTTGCGTTTGGAGTCAATCTTGATTCTGAAACGTGTTCATCTATGGGATAAAAAAACATAAACACTTTTAAATATATTTCAAGAACTTATGGTGAAGTGGTGAGATTCTCCACCGTAGTTCTATACAGATTTGCTATTATTATTATTATTAGCATCATCATCATCATCGTAATTAGTAGGTGTAGCGTTTCAAGAAACGCACATTTACATTTACCCGCCTTTACAAAATTGTCTATTTTTTGCTCTGTGTTCTACTTTTTTATGTTCGGCGCAGAAGAAACCCAGTTTTCTCATACCCTTGTATACGAAGTGTAATCGGTCTAAGAAAAACCCCTTTTTTGTGCTGGTTGAATGTACCATGGTCTGAACTATTTAACTGGCTGTGGTTAGGGGAATTTTTCTGTGGCTTCAGGTGTGGGTGGGAACTTGCTTGCAGTAGCACATGTAGTCAGTTTTGAATCCTTTTCTCCGTTCTGTAATTCGTGTAATGGTTTTGAGATAATGCGTAATGAAAATAAGCAGGCAGCACCTTTCAGTTATTGGACTGTGAGGGTTGGTATGATTAAGAGAACTGTGTGTT
>Ga0123354_10017169_pt1 | contig 11337 bp, 8 predicted proteins | sample TergutLab28metaG_2_FD_97872 | JGI IMG/M metagenome (GOLD analysis project Ga0123354, IMG submission 97872) | Labiotermes labralis P4 segment gut microbial communities from Petit-Saut dam, French Guiana - Lab288 P4 | ecosystem: Host-associated > Arthropoda: Insects > Digestive system > Gut ... | reverse complement strand
TATATATATATATATACAAAATCAAACAAAAATGGCGGCTATAAATATGAAATTGTGGATTCTATAGATTGTGTAAATTGTAACATTCTTAAATGAATTATTCGATGTGCCTTTGTCCGCTTCGTGTATGGTTTACTGTACGAAGAAATCTCATCGTTTGTTTCGAGAGGCTCAGTGCCATTGTAAATTACGTGTGAAAGACGGAACTGCAAGTTTAAAATCACTATGTGTTAATAAGTCACAAAGTTTACTCACCACCTATTCAAACTGTAAGTGCAAAAACAAATTGCGTATTTAGAAATTAGCGCGTTTTTAATAACACCGCAAGCAAACTTTTGTCTGTTACCGAACCACACTCTACCGATTAATTAAAGTAAGTGTACAAACAATATTAAAATCCTACATTGTGTATGTTTGTAAAAATGTAAATCGTGTCTCTTTATTTATTTTCCTTATACCAGGGATAGGATCCTTTAAAAAGACATGGTTAAAGCCGCAGGATTCGAACCTAGAATAGTTCAATTATCAGTCCGGAATTTTACCGGTTTAGCCAACTCTTTTAGAGAAACAGAGAGTCATATAAAGTATAGTTTAAAGTGAGCGCATTGGTAGCCATATTTTAAAATTTAAAAGTACCGCGCAGGTAGCCATACTGGAAAATGGTGGGTTTGGGTTGGAAAGAATTTAAAAATGGCGGTAATTCAAAATGGCTGAAAGCGCCAATTCAAACTTAATATGAGGTTCAATTGAAAATTACCGCGCTGGTAGCCATATTGGAAGATGGCGTACTTGAAACTTATGTTTAATTTAAAAGTACCGCGTAGGTAGACATATTGGAAAATGGTGGACATAGGTTACAAAAAATTAAAAAATGGCGGTAATTCAAAATGGCGGAAAGCGCCAATTCAAACTTAGGTTAGAAAAAATTTTAAAATGGCGCTCATTCAAATTGGCGGACCTTAAAATTAGGTTAGCGCTGATTGAAAATAATAGCCCGCGCCATACTGTCTACCAAAATTAGGTCACCCGCCATAGCCTGCGCCATACAGTCTAGCATAACTAGATCATCCGCCATATTTGTTTGCATACTAAGTCATTTGTTTACATCATGCGACAAGCGCCATATTTGTTTATATATCAGAGGCTAAAGTTAGGTTAGGCGCCATAATGTCTAGCATAAGTAGGTCATCCGCCATGTTTGTTTACGTACTACGTCATTTATTTACAAGGTTAAAGTTAGGTTAGGCGCCATACAGTCTGCCGAAATTAGGTCATCCGCCATATTTGTTGACATACTACATCATTTGTTTACATAGCAGAGGCTGAAGTTAGGTTTATTTACACCACGTGACCGAATGGGGCAAGGTTATCCGCCATATTTGTTTACGTACTACGTCATTTGTTTACATATAAGAGGACAAAGTTAGATTTATTTACACCTCGTGACCGCCTGGGGCAAGGTCGGCCGCTATCTTTGTTTACATGTGACGTCACTTCCGGTCTACAGGTCATTGACCCTCCGCCATGTTTGTTTACATCACGTGACTGTGACGTCACTTCCGTCCCAAACCCCGCCGCTGTCTTCTTATAACACGACAGAGATGATGCGTCTGAAGATAATAATTCGTATTTGTATATTTCAAATCACTGTTTCATTTCTTGTCATATACACGTGATACTGCAGACAACCAGAATAGATTCAGTTATAAATAAACTTCGCTTGCCACAAACCCGTAAAATTCACAAATTAGAACCGATTAATTTAAGTACTTGATAATTAAGCATAAGCTAATTTTTTGCAAGTTAGACTGACCTTTCACCACCTGTACAGTATGTAGAGGAGACAAGTGTCTCTGTGTGACTTAATGTGAAGGCATTTGAGTGGTCTGTTCTTGTAAGGCTGCATGTGTGGAGGCAGACGTGCGATACTCTACCACCTTCCAAAGAAGGCGTATCTTGGTGGGTGACATGTTGTACGATCCGAACATAATAACGCCTATTCCAGAGTCGTTTTTGCTGGAACCAACCAGCTGCTCTACCTGCCTAGGCGACAGCAGAAATTCGCGTATTGAAGTGTGAGTCAGACCGGCACGTGCTGCTAACGTGCCGGTCACGTGTATATCGTCTATCCAGAAGAACTTTGTGCGCTGTGCCTCGCCGTACAGCAGGAACACGACGTCTGCGGAATAGAGAACGATCCAGCCTTGACAGGAGGGGGGGTACGTGTTTCCAGGGTACTCTTCCGGGGTCACTCGCCATTTGCTTTTCAAAGAACGTTGCACATGTTTTAAAGTGAAATTCTCACACAGGATGAGTCGTCGACCGCCCCGCGGCGATAAGTCCTGTGACAGGAATTCGAGAAGAGCGGGAGGGTTGACGAAAACGTCGTCGTCCGTCTTGAGCAAGTAGCGGGCGCCTGGGCAGTAGTACGCGGTCCATTTGAGCGCCATGACGTGTTTATAGGTCATGTTGCGATACGAATCTAAGAAGCTACCTTGCACGATGTCGCGGTAAGTGCGGTTTTCCTCCTCCAGCTTGGCCTGCGCATCACGAGACTCCACGGCGCCGAGCAGGAACAGTACGCGGTGAAACCCGCTTCCCCAGGTCTCGCGGATAGTACGACGATGCTCCGCGTGTCCGGGAGCCGTACTTACCAGCACCAGCAGCAACATAGAGCTGGACCCGTCACATGGGAAGCTATTCAACTGTAACGTGAAGTCCTTTAAGTCGATGAGCGTCGTGAGATCGCTGGGCGCCAGTTTGTGCATGGGATAGGGTGGCGGTAAAAATTTGCCGTTACCAGGTGACAGCTGCAGGTAGCTGGCGTCCACAATCTGTGTGCCGTGGGGTCTGGGGTAGCTTGACAGGTACCATAGGACCAGATACACCACCGCCGTGATGAAAGTGGCCAGTAGTGGGAACGTTGGGTGACCCGCCCCATAGCAACGCTTCGCCAGCATTTTTACCAGACGAGACACATCACAGCGCACCTGTCAAAACACACAGAAATCGCTATACAGTCTGGTTCTGTGTTTGTCTTTCAGTTGTAGATCCCGTTTTCATGCAGGCACGCTACAGCTGTACTCCTACATGTTTCGGCTTCCATTATAAAGCCAAAATCAGACGAATTAAAAGACACAAAATCCATCATGTACACCACATAATAGCGTATATTTTTGGCAAAGGATATACAAGGTTTAATAATTAAAACGCAGTCTCTAGTTGAGAGTGACCCCCAAATTATTTCAAATTTCAGAACCCAACACCAATTTATATTGAAGAATATTTCCTTTCACTCGGAAGTTCCTAACCTATTCTTTTTAAATTTGTCAATTCTTCAATTTTTATACACCTCGCCTTCTAACCGAACAGCAGTAAAACCTGCAAAAATTTCCTTACGGTTCAACGACTTCGGTTTATTTTGCATTTACGAGAAACCGTGCGAGACGATTGCAATGTAAGTGAAAGCCAGGGACCCAAAATTTACTTGGAAAATTGTAGATAACCACAGAGCTCCAAACGATGACATGCGAGCTATCGAAGATCAGCAGCCCAAACTGGTTATACAGGAAATTCTATAAAGCGTAGCATCATTTGTGTGATATGAACATACCCTGTGCAGATAAGAATGGAAACACGGAATTCAGGCATTTATAAATTGTTTGGTATGGAAAAATGGGTTCAGTTACGTAGTTGTTAGCCCATTCAGAGAGGATGCATTGCTGGACGTTTACCTTATCCGGCCCGGAAGTTCGTTTACCGCTAGTAGTATTGTACATGGGATAAATTATCATCATTGGGTAATACAGGAAATTGAATGGGAAGAAAGTTGTTGTGTACCTCAGGTAGAACCTTTAGCCCTAGTGTACCACAAAACAGATATTTTAGGCCTAAAAACCCTTCTGCTGGATAAATTAGGATTACGGGCAAGCAATGGTAGTAGCGTGAAGGAGATATGGAATAATTCCAAAGAAATAAAATCCACGAACTTCGAAATTTTTTCCACATAAAATATTCAGAAAACCCCGGATCTTGAATATTACGGTATGGAAGATAAACGTTTAAAGACAAAGGTCGGAAAGACATAAAATAGAATGAAATTACCAACGCAGCACCTAGACGAATTGAAAAGAATTTCCAAGCAGTTGCTTGCAGCGAAAAAACTGCGTAAGACTTTTTTAGATCAATACTAAGCAAAGATGGTTAATACCCAACATATACGAGTACAGTGCGCCAACTCAGGCGAACCTTTCACCATTGGTACTAAAATCATTAGAGAAATGGTAGCAGCGATCTGAAAAAATCAATAGGGCCAGACGGTATTTCTGCAGAAATACTAAAACTTCGTGGGGAAGCCATGATTCAATACCTTGCACAATTACTTCACATAGCAATGAATAATGGTACTCTGCCAGCTGAATTGTCAAGAGCCAGAGTTTCCTATTCACAATGGTGTGATCGAGTATTAGTTGCGAATTATAGACTGGTTAGCTTAACTTCGGTGGTATGCAAGCAAATGGAACATGTAAAAGAATCATATTTAAGGCAAGTCTTGGATAAGAATGATTGGTTAAACGAAGGTCAACATGGATTCAACTCGGGATATTCGTGCGACAGTCAAGTAATCACGGTTTGCCAGCACAGTGTGGATTCCATGGATAATGGAGACAGGATCGACGCTATTTTAATGGATTTTTCGAAGGATTTCGGTTTACGCTGTAGTTCCGCACGATCGGTTGCTTATGAAAATTGCTATCACGGGCGTGAATTCGAGGGTAGTCGCATGGGTAAGGGAGTTCCTTTTAGTTCGCACGCAGAGAGTAAAAGTAGTTGCGTAATTATGGGCGGAATTTAGGGTAACGCCTGGTGTATCGCAAGGGAGCGTATTGGGTTCTCTTCTGTTTCTAGCATACGTTAATGTATTTGGAGGAACACTGAGTCAATTATTACACTTCTGGCTGATGATTGTTTAATACATAAAAAAATATTAATTATGAGGACATTGAAAAGATGCAGAAAGATCTGGACAGGATGGGGGAGTGGGCGGCCCAAAATGCGATGAAAATGAATCCAATTAAGTGTAAGGCGGTTCGCTTTACGAAGGCCCAGGTGAAGGACCGACTAAATTATTGGTTACAGGGATCATTTAATTCCGGAAGTGAACATTTGCAAATACTTTGGAATAATCTTACGCAGCGACTTAAGCTACGATGATCATGTCAACTTCGGGTTGAAAAAGGACTGGAAGGCACTACATTTCATAATGCGTATACTCAAAATGGAAATAGTAGTACTAAAATTTCTGCCTACACGACATTATTATGTCCGATTTTTGAATATGGGACTGCGTGCGGGTTTCGGGACAGGGAGGGACAAATACATACGTCGGGCGGGGTGAAAAAGAAAGGCCTGGAAGGCACTACATTTCATAATGCGTATACTCAAAAAGGGAAATAGTAGTACCAAAATTTTAGCCTTCACGACACTAATAGGTCCGATTTTTTAATATGGTTCTGCGTGCGGTGTTCGGTACAGGGAGGGACAAATACATACTTTGGGCAGGGTGAAAAAGAAAGCTACTATATTATCTTATGATATGAACGAATCTAACTGGGGAATATTGTAGCAGCGTAGAAATATATCACGTATGTGTGCTCTCTTCAAAGCGTACTCTCGAGAACGGACGTGGAAGGCTATATGTGACAGATTACAACGGTCTAACTATCTGAGCAGGATAGAACATGAACGGAAAATCAGGAAGAGCAGGCAAAGTACTCATATCGGGAAATGTTCCTTTGTGAACAGGACCATCCGACTCTGGAACCGGTTAACTGCAGAAATTTTAGGGAATCCCTCTGTAAAACAAATGCTTTTAGAAAGAGGGTTAGGAGAGTGATTAATGTGGTGAACTGAAGGAAATGTGAGTGGGCTGTAATTTATCTAAATAGTGCAGTGAAGTGGAGTAAAGCGAAGTGTAGTGCAGTGAAGGGGTAAATCGGGGCGTACCGTGAAGTGTATATATGGTTGTTTAAGTGCACTGAATAGAAGGTCCTTTTCAAATTGGTGTGCTATACCTGTGGAGTAACAATATCAGAAACTAGGTACAGTAATTCTCCCCATTGTGTTGCTTTTCCAATTCACATTGTCACTAAGTGTTGCTTGTATTTTATGTATTGTGTTATTACCCTGCGTGTATCTTTGTTACCTCAAGTGTGATGTTTCACTCTGTGTGCATTGCTGTCTAACTTAGTTTAGTTGCCGGATTGCTGAATATAAGTCAGTATTCTGAAGGTCCTGCGACAGACTACCTCGGCACAGGGGGCTCTTGTTTTCCCTGTGTCTATAAGCGAATGCTAAGATGGTTCCCAAGATTCCAAGTTGCTACTGCATGCTTCTCATATAACCCTCCAGACTTAAAATCTTTAGATCATTATTTCATATTTATGTTATCATTATTTCATATTTATTTACATGCATAGTAACCACCGCCAACGGGAGACAGCCCATCTGCAGTCAAATATACATTATTATTTGCTTTAGGCAACTTGCGCGAACCGCACCAGTTATACGCGCCGGGCAAATTCGGCGCGCGTTCTGGTCACCCCTGCTGCATGTAATAATGGTGGCTTGAGAAGTTCTGCGGATATGGTTTAACGTTTGAATAAGAAATAATTATTGCTCTCGACAATCAAGTTTGGAGGCGAATTTGGCAACCAAAACCTTCAAATACTGAGAGAGAAAAAAATTCCAAATTGATCTGACCACAAATGGTCATCGTGAATCGCAAATATAGTCACTAATGTCACGGAAAGCGCATCCAGGTTGGTTTCAATCAACGTTGCTACAACCTGGTGCAAAAATCATCAGTGGCACACGTTTCTATAGGCCAAAAATGTAAACAATCCCATTACATGCCTGGACAGGGCCTGAGGGTGCCAAGACGATGAGGCTCCCATATTTCGAGAAAATCGGCACATGAAGGCGGTAAGGTTGTCAGCCCTAGGCACTGGCCGCATTTACCACAAGGAAATATTCCTGGTACTCATTTCTGTGAGTGTGAGTGAACCCCAGAGCCATAGTGCAGCTGGAATAATTATGTCAATATAACATTCCGATGACACAATCGGGAATCGTACATGCTGTACGCAGATGAAATGTATATGTACAGTTCACATACAACATCCTATGCGTGGGATGACGGGTTGGAAGCAGGATTGATGGCTGTTCTTTCCAAAGGACGACGTCTCACTATTGTGCATGCGGGTAATAGCACATTAAATTCAGTGTATTAAACACACACTTCTTATTGTTCAAATAACAGTTTCTCGATTTTAAATAAATCGGTTCTTTTTTTAGGTGGAGACCGATGTTTCATAGCCATTGTTCTTTAAATAATGTGACCCGGTTCAAAAAATGGAGATTACCACGACGACATTTGTAGCCCTATAACATCTGTTTTGTGGTACTGACCGTTTCTGCTGCGGCTCGACGCCACTTCCTATCCCTTCCACCTCTAACAAAATTCCACAATGGTCGCTGATCCCTTGTACAGTACTGGAAGTTATAAATGCACTCTCGGGTCGAATAAGGTAAATGTCTAGCAATGAATTTCCTCCGGTCGGTGTATCAACCACTTGAGTGTATCCGTTTTCTTGTACCATTCTGTTAATAAAAGCCTGAGTAACATTACCGTGGTCAGCCACTCCCTTCCAGTCTACCTGCGGTAAGTTCAAGTCCCCCTTCCCCCCCTATAATGTTCAGCTTCATTGAAGTAGACAGAAAACCGGTCCGGTCAGCCAGCCTTTCAATAACCTGTACATCCTCACTCGGGGCTCTGTAAATACCTATGAACTCTCACCTATCTATAGAGTCACTGCCTTTGATCTCGACTGCTATTATCTCAAAATCGTCGTCGACCCATCGCTCCGAGCACGTAAGATTATTTTTAACACAAATAAAATCTCCCCCACCTCGTGTGTGCCTGTCTCTTCTGAAGGTCGTGTATTCAGCCCTAAATATTTCTGTGTTGCCAATTTCCTCTCTAAGCCACAATTCCGTGCCTATAATAATGTCACGACTGTATCAACTAAATTCCAAAACTGTAACACTTCATTGTAAATATTTCTGCAATTTACTTGCAATAAAACCAGTGACTTACCCCCAAAATTTATACGCCTGCGCCATAGTTTGGATTTGGTCCTTTGTCCCCCTCCTTTCTTCTTCTCTGCACTATCCCTAGACTCTATTTCTGCTTTTTCTCCCGCCTCCTCCGCTTCCATGCCTAACGTAGAATTCCCCTTCTTGGTCGCCTTTCTGAACCCTTTCGCTGTCTCATCACTGAACCCGCTCCCCTCAGTGCGTAGTCAATTATTAGTCACCATTTGATGTTTGATGCCTCGTTCACAAATTCTGGAATAGAGTTCTGCAAGCTGAACCGCTCCGCTTCTTTTGAGGTGAAGCCCATCCCTGCCGAAGTCACCATCACGAATCCAACTATTAGGATCAACGAAAGTAGCTCCTAGAGTTCCAGCTACCCACTCCAATCTGTCGTTTGCCACTCCGAATCGCCGCCACGACACCCCTCTGCTTCTCAGAACACCACTAACGATCAATCTTGAACCCTGGAATTTTGCCTTTGTCGTGTTCACTAGATCATACACATCTCCCATAACGTAGTCGAGGTTTCTAGAGCTTCTAACGTCGTTTGTCCCCACATGAATTACTACCGTCTCTGAGCAGCCCAAATCTCTGTTTTGTATAACTTTTTGCAATTGATCAGTCCTAATTCCCGGGAAGCATTCAATCCTCATATCTGACTTGTCAGCTCCCACATTTCTTACTATGGAGTCGCCCAGCACTAAACTCTTTTCTATTCTGGACCCTGCCGTCACCGTGTCCCTCTTTTCAACATCATTTCCATTTACCGCCAACCGAAGCCGCTCCCCAAGGTCCTTATTACTCTGGGTTAGCTCTTCAAACTGGGCGTGAGCAATCCTCAGTTTCTCTTCCAGAACTCGTAGTCTCTCCGATCTACATCTATCGCAGTTCCATTTCGCACTGCCCGCCACTTGAAACTTAATATTCCCACAGCTGTTGTGGTACCACTGGCCACAAGAGTCACATTGAGTCCCTGAGTTTTTGAACTTATACAGAAAGTACTTGATTATACGGTGAATATTTCATTTCGGCATGCCTTGTACTGTGTTTGTTTTCACTTGCACTGTGGTTATTTTAAATTGTTTTGTAATGTATGGGCGTGTGTATGTGTGGTTTTCTTAATGTGTGTGTTTTGATAATATGTATACTGGCACTCTTCGACTACCCTGACTGAGGACTTGCCGTGCTTATTCCTCACTTGTAAGTCAAATGCCAGGCCAAAACTCGCAAAGACGGGGCACGGCCCGCACTATAAACAATTAGTTGTTATTTGTGTTGTTCTGTTGTTCACTATATCATTTATTTTGTTCTATGTATTGTTTGTGAGTAAATGTGTAGAGTACTGTACTGTACTTTACTGTACTGTAATGTAATGTACTGTATTGTACTGCAATGTAGTCTACTGTACTGCATTCTACTGCACTGTACTTTACTGCACTGTATTGTACTGTAGTGTACTGCACTGTATTGTACTGTACTATTTTACTGTACTGTACTGTACTGTACTCTAGTGTACTATACTGGTCTGTACTGCACTGTACTGTACTGTAATGTACTGTATTGTGCTGTATTGTACTCTAATGAACTTTACTGTACTCGACTGTACTTTACTGCTCTCTACTGCACTGTATTGTACTGTATTGCACTATACTGTACTGTACTGTAATATAATGTACTGTATCGTATTGTATTGCACTGTATTGTACTGTACTGTAATGTAATGCTCTGTACTGCACTGTATTCTACTACACTGTATTTTACAGTACTGTAGTGTGCTGTGTTGTACTGTACTGTATTGTACTCTTCTGTACTGTACTGCTCTGTACTGCACTGTACTGTACTGCAATTAATGTATTGTGCTGTACTGTACTGTGCTGTAATTTAATGTACTATACTGCACTGTACTGAGCTCTAATGCACTGTAAGGCACTCTACTGTACTGTTCTGCACTGTAATTCATTGTACTGTACTTACTGCACTGTACTGTACTTTACTGTACTGTACTGTACTTTACTGTAATGCACTGTACTGTACTGTGCTGCACTCTACTCTATTGTACTTTAATATATTGTATTGTAATGCACTGTACTGTACTTACTATACTCTACTGTCCTTTACTCTACTCTACTGCACTGTACTTTATTGTACTGTATTGTAATGTACTGAACTGTGCTGCACTCTACTCTATTGTACTTTAATATATTGTATTGTAATGCACTGTACTGTACTTACTATACTCTACTGTCCTTTACTCTACTATACTGCACTGTACTTTATTGTACTGTATTGTAATGTACTGTATTGTACTGTACTGTACTGTACTGTACTGTACTGTAATATGATACTGCTGCCGGCAGTCAACTGACTTGCAGTTGACAAATATATCACATATCACAATAATGAAAACAGGCGAACTCACTGTGACAATTGTGATTTAATTTCTATATTCAAACATTGGTGTTGAAAAAAATGTACATTTTTTCTTTTTAATTCATTACTTACCATGCTGATAGGCGGTTTTTTATTCGTTTTTATTGCTGCTAGTAATGATGGACAGACCCTGTTCCGAGGTAAAGTGGAAGAGTACAGGCTACCTACTGCGTTCGCCAGTTTCTCCTTCAGTTCCTCTCCCGTGTTTCACCGTGTGCAGTAATATTTCAAGTGGAGTCTACAACAAATGCACGTAGAGAGATCATGCATAAATCAAAGGTGTACATACATGGTTTATAATACTCGGGGGCTTTTAAAACTAGGGAGCTGGTAGCCGTATTCAAAATGGCGGAAAGCACTAATTCAAATTTAAATTTAGGTTAGCACAAATTTAAAATAGGGCTCATTCAAAATTTGGCACTTCAAACATAGGTTAGCAGTCATCGTACCTTGACGCTACTTATTGAAAACAGTACATTGTTAAAGTGATATTATTCTTTTGGCTATGCTGCACTGTTTATTGTGTTGGCCATGCTGTACCGTTATTGAGTTGGCCATGCTGTACTGTTTATTGTGTTGGCCATGCTGTACTGTTTATTGTGTTGGCCATGCTGTACCGTTATTGAGTTGGCCATGCTGTACTGTTTATTGTGTTGACCATGCTGTACTGTTTATTGTGTTGGCCATGCTGTACTGTTTATTATGTTGGCCATGCTATACTGTTTATTGGGACGGCCATGCTGTACTCCT
>Ga0123354_10017168_pt1 | contig 11337 bp, 8 predicted proteins | sample TergutLab28metaG_2_FD_97872 | JGI IMG/M metagenome (GOLD analysis project Ga0123354, IMG submission 97872) | Labiotermes labralis P4 segment gut microbial communities from Petit-Saut dam, French Guiana - Lab288 P4 | ecosystem: Host-associated > Arthropoda: Insects > Digestive system > Gut ... | reverse complement strand
TTAGGACGGATCTCCAGGAGGTGGGATGTGGGTATATGGACTGGATTGGGCTGGCCCAGGATAGAGACAGGTGGCGGACGCTTGTGAGTGCAGTAATGAACCTTCGGGTTCCGTGAAATGCGGAGAATGTCTTGACTAGCTGCAAACCAGTTAGCTTCTGAAGAAGGACTGCGCCATGGAGTGAGTAAGTAAGTAAATAAGTAAGTAAGTAAGTAAGCTGGTTTGTTATAAACCTGTGTTTAATTTACAACTACGGTGCTTTGTATTAATGTTACACAGTGTAGAACTTCGTGATGTATAAAGCGCTGCCAATTTTGTTAACAGTAACGCGGCTTACGAGATTGGTGCGAGAAACACGATCTCTTTCCGTTTACGATATCTCGATTATGATCGATTTTAACTCTGTTAAGGGACGGCGTGAAGTTAAAATATGTGTGTTTTAGAACACGGAAGCTACGTTCGGTCTGAGATTACCTTACCCTATGTACAAGATACAAGTTAAGATTTCACTTAGAACAGGCCATGAAGGCCCAGAGGGGGAGTAGAAGTATAATTCTACTCTTTCTTTTACCTCAGGGTTAGATGAGGGTGGGTGGTCAACCCCACGCCCCGGCCGCTTTGCCCCCGGGAAAGAGACCCGCTATCCGTGTACAGGAGGCTGGGTGGGCCACAGAGGCCCGTCTGGACGTGTGTGGAAAATCCCGCCACAACCCGGGGTTCGATCCCCGGACCGTCCAGCCCGTAGCGATTCGCTCTACAGACTATTAATTAATGTTGTTGCTTCTGTTCTTTATGTATATCTACGCAGTAAAAGTCTGTCAGTGCATTTGTGCTGTCAGTGGTCGGGCTTGTTTTCACTTCGAAGGAACACCATCGGACGTCCCAGTTAAAGTAGTTGTCCAACCCTGCTCCAGTAAAAGGATCCGCCTGCAAGATAATTTGTAATTTAAGATAACGTTTCGTACTCATAATTTCATTTAGTCAGCCGTAAATTTTAAGTTAACTGGTTTAGCGACGTGTACATTGCATTTTAATTACCCATTGTTCAGTCTGTTACGTACAAAAGTACAGACAGTTTTCTTGCAATAGATGTTACATAAATCAGTGAAGTTAATCAGCTAGGACATATCGGACACTCGTTGCAAACACAAATCTCATGTTTTCAGAAGTTACACTAACTTCAGTTTACAAGTGCATGCTGTCCGTTTTACAGTACGCTACGAAGTGAGACGTGGATTTATACGACATTTGTTTTATGACTTTACTACAGATATACCGTATATTCTTGAATCTAATCCGCACTGGCTTTTGCCGATTTATTAAACGAAAAAAAGTTAGTTCGCGGTTCTAATCCGCACCTTTCCTTCAACCGCCCCTTGCCTACAAGGCAGACTGATTGAATAATATTGGATGTTAGAGTCCAGTTGAAACGTTATGGCACACGGTGACGCACGGGAGGGGACGTGAAAGGGAAACTGGCGAATGGAATGGGTAGCCAGTACCCTTCACACTACCTCGGAACATGGTGTATCCAGCATTACTACCGCTGATGCGCACACATTGGCTGCCAGTAGTCGACTGAACTGACGCCCCTGCCGATTTAAATGGACTCGTCCGTTTCGCCGAAAGACGAAGTCTGGTTTCTGCGCGTGTGCCATCATATTTCAGACGCACTCTACCAATGCTTTAACCGTTATCCGACCAACGCGTCGTGTGTGAAGTGGCCATTTAACTGCCAGAGGTACAAACGCACCACAGCTGATGATAGGACTGGGTGACGGATAACAATTCAGTTATGAGTGATGACGGCGAGTCTGATGAATAATAAATTTTAAATATTATATAATGTATTATATATAATATAATATATATTATAAATAATAAATTATTGTATTGTATTGTATTGTTTTTACGTCACGTACAGCGGCTCTATCATGTTTCCAAAATCCAGCTCACGACCGCGAATCTAATCCGCACGTGATTGTAATCCGCGTCTGAATTTTTAGCCCTCTGAAACTGTAAAAAGTGTGCGAATTAGATTCGAGAATAAACGGTAATTTAATTTATTCCTTTGTCTATTGCAGTCTCATAAACACAGTTAATGCTTATTTTTAGCGAAACATGAAATCGGTGCTACAGTTAATTTCAGGACATTTAACCTCGACCGTTTATGGAGAGAGACTGAACATGAGCTTTACTCTTTATCCGCTCCTTGTAGGAGACGTATCAAATGAGCACACAATAAGGGGATTTTTTTTTTCAGTGCCACTCTTTGTTTTACCTCCAAAACAACTTGAATTTCCATGAAATTTGAAACCGAAAATCTGGAGTAAAATCCATTGTGTGGATTTGTTTTTAATAACTTCGGAATAACACATATTTTACACGAGGCGGGTGTCGTTACTGCCACGGGGTGTCAACCGAATTTCAGTTAACAAATATATCGTATATATCAAATGTTATAAAAATAACTCACGATAAAAATATTATGTGACGTAGACCTTATATTGTAACAATATATCCGGACTGTTGTTTGTGTACACTACGTTATGAATTTAATTTAATTTAAAAAATGTCAAAAAAAGTAACATTTTGGACTTCGTACCTTTGTTGAGCGTTGGAAGTTCTTAACTTACGTTCGTTATGTACCCTTAAATTCCTGCACATAAAAGTAGTCAATGCGCACGCTATGAAGACATGTTGGAAATATTGGGATGCAGCACCACTCGTTCTTAACATTGGCTACTAGATGGCAGTGAATGGTCTGCCTCACACCGTGGCCACTTTACCGCTGGAGAAACCCCCGGCACCTGTTGAATATGAGACTGAGTGGGCCGCAGATCCGACATGAACGCTTGGAAGAAGAGAAAAGTCTCTTACCTCCTGCCGGGAATCGAACTACTCTTCCTTAATCCTTGGTATGATGCGGTATTTCAAATAGATATGTCACAGTCCAGATATTAAGCAACACGACATGGTCGGCGCGCGGTCAAATCTCGTTAGAAGCACGGTCCCCTATGTGTGGATTAGCCTTAAAAATTGAAACACCTTGTGATTTTTGACCCCAATACCTGGAATGAATACTGCATGTTTGTAGACTTTTTCTGTGTTTAGATTTGTAACTTTTTCTTCGGCCTCTCCAGCTGTACCATATCTTTCTGTGCCTATCTTATAAGAGACGAGGTATTTATGTAAATGTACGTAGATCTTTATGTAAAGTGCCTGTTGTTATTCGATTTTCTCCAAATTTGATTTCGTTTATTAGGGTTTAGAGAAAAATTTCAATATAAGTTTCACGGAAAGTCGTCCAGAAGGAGCCATGTTGTTCCGTGAGGAGTGACTGAGATGACCAAACTAATAATAGCTTCTCGAAATGACCTGCCCCTGAACGCACTGACCATTTGTTCTTCTTGGAACTTATTATGTAAAACATATTCCATAGGTTTTGGGTTCAGTGTGGTGCGGTGAGATTCTAAAATAAAAAACTCTCGAGAGATGTACGCATGCGTGTTACTTTAAAATTATAGCAAAAATACATATTGCGATATAAACGTTAGGTTTTATTAATAACATCTTATGCCCCGTCTAGACGTGCTCTCGAGTATATACCCTACCCTACCCTACGTAACTATAGTATATGTAACTGAAATTTTGTATCCTTAGAAACGGAAAACTGGAATAGATGAAATGCCTTTCCATTCTGCCCATAGATCGCATTATCTAAAGCTAAGCTACCAATAAACGGTAGGGGAGGCAGCAGGTACAAGAGAAAGGGGTGTATTATTTCTTTCTGTCTATGTTTCTGGAGATGTGATTGCTATGGATCCAGCTTCGCTGATTACAGGTCTATTTCAACTATATGTGGATCTCATATACTTACAGCCTGTTGCTTGCACTTTGTTACAGACTACACTCGTTGCACGGTTAAAATGGCCAACGACAGTCCATTGGCGTCTTACTACATAATGGCGTTTTTCTTTGAACGTTTGACAGTCACGTAATAGTCATGAATTTACCGCCTTTATGTAATCCATGATCAAAACAGTGCGACTTCGGATACATTTTAATATTGTCGATCCATTTAATTTAGGTCTCCCGAGTGGCTTCTGCCTGTTGGATTGCTGATCAAACTTGGCGTGCATTTATTATTTTTAGCGCTTGGGCTATATATCACAGCTGTCTTACTATCCTTGATTTAGTTATTGTAATAATATCATGCAAAATATAAGAATGTGTCTGATTATGAAATCTTATTTATTCTTCTCCTTCTCTGTTTAGTTCCACCTATTCTCCTCAGCGCCTTTTATTCTAACATGCTCAGTCTGTATCCTTCAGATGTTAATTCCACTTGACATCCATCTAAAACAAATTTAAATCCAATGATTGTCCACGGTGTGATGGTTTTCCCTTACCCAGAACTTTGTCCACATATTCCTGTCTCTAGTATCTTCTTCTATCTGTCCATGGTTAGTCTTACTTAACCCAACAATCTGTCTTCCTGCCTTCTTTCTTGCTGCTTATAATTTTCAAAGTGTCATTTATACTCCAGTAAATTAGTAGTGGTGCTTTTTTTCCCTATAACGTTCTGAACTGAAAGCAGCTATTCCTAAACCTAACAAGTTTAAAATTTTATTCAAGCTATAATGTTGATGTGTTGCCTCCATACGCGGGTACAGAGGCTGTGCTAAAACTTGCGAGTACTTTCTTTATTGTTGCACAGTGCACTTCATAGAGTCACTTTAATTATACCAACTAATGCACTTATATACAAATTTTTCACACTAAAACACTTAAAATTGCTCCAACATGTTTCGATCCTAAGATAATCTTCAGGGAGCCATATTGTTCCTTGCTAAAGTCACATATTAAAACCACTCGCAGTTAATTTCCTTATATTAACAGGGTGCTGGGGCAGCATGTCGTACTGTGTTGAGAATGCACCTGCCTATGGGTGTGCGTCGTGTGTTATGTTGCCGCAATATCTTACCAATATATATTCTGTAATAACCTATTAGCCGGTCCCAGTGGAAGCGCTGTCGAAGGCGTAGGTCTGCGGCCGCTCGCCTGCTGAGATTGTGGGTTCGAATCCCATCGAGGGCATGGATGTCTGTCTGTTGTGAGTGTTGTTTGATGTCAGGTAGAAGTCTCTGCGTCGGGCTGATCATTCGTCCAGAGTAGTCCTATCGAGTGTGTTGCGTCGTTCTGTGTGATCTGGAAACCTCGTGAATGAGGAGGCCCTGTCCCACGGGGGGCTGTTGCATCAAATAAAAAAATATAACCTATTACAGAATGAATTATTCCAAGGCCAAATAACAGGGCTCATGTCGCTAAGGGACATCAATAGGTGCCCACGACTTCATAATTCTTAGATTTCTGACCTTTGTGACCTCAAGGTTTTATAGCCACTCTATGCCTAGAGGCAAATTAGTGTGAACGACCTAAATGCCGTGCACTATGTACATCTATGTGTTTGAAGGACCAGCGGATCGGATTATTAAATTGGTACTCTCAGCGGTTGTGGTTTGATTTTATATACAAGTACGATTATTTGTGAATGGTGTCAGAATTTTCAAACTTTAGACACCCTGAATGATTGTAAGTAAAATTTTCATTCCTGATTCATGTTAAACGTCACTACTGCATGCGCTTTAAAGCGCTGCTGTAATTTTGCACCAGGAAGATACAAAATGTGTTATTTGTAGTAAGTTATAAATACTTTTGTTATTAATGAGGTTTCTAAATAGACCTTAAGGACTAATCGTACTAAGCTTAACTAGGGATTGGGTACCATTCTTGCCCTTTGCTGTCATAGATATAAACCTGTGATAAACCTTTTGTACAGAGGATTCGACGTGTGATGTCGGTTTGTGACAACAAATTGGTATCATGGAACACTGAAAATTTCGGTACCTGTGGAAAAGCTTTTACTAGCCTTGCTATATCAAAATTCAGTTTGAACTATTGTTTATACATGTGTTTAGTCCTTAAATTTGACGTTTGTTTTCCTGTCTAGAAATGATAAATTGAACCCAACTTTGCACTTATTAACACTGATGTGCGATAACAAAGAATTTTGTGTATTACACGTACAGTCGAACACAACTATATTTTTACCTAGTAGTACAGTAAGAATACAACTGTATGTTTCGGCCGTATATGTGGGCCATCTTCAGGTTGAGATTCAACTTACAGATCAGCTATAAAAGATGTGTGGGGTGTTTGTTTGGGGGTTAGGTGGGGTGGGGGACGAGATCTCGTCCCCCACATATAGGGCCGAAACATATAGTTGTATTCTTACTGTACTACTAGGTAAAAATATAGTTGTGTTCGACTGTACGTGTAATACACAAAATTCTTTGTTATTGAACCAACACAACGGGAATGACGCGCCTCAAGATTGACGTGCGATCCTTGATTATGCTTTCTTTCCTATCCCACCGGTGTGTGATGTAGTAAAAAAGAATACACGATAGAAAAAGGAAGGCATAAAATGTGAAGAGAAAAGGGGAATTTTGACGAAATAAAGAAATTGAATGAGGGGCTGCGAGGGAGATATGTACAGCACAATGAAGGATAAAGGAGACAGTAAGGAAGGAAAACAGGAAAGGAGTAGAGTCGGCTGGAAAACATGTTGGATGCACAAGACTTTTGTGCCAATTTTATCAAGAAACGGCTGTACCGGCTAAGTATATGTGGCATGATGGCTTATTACTTTGCACGGAACATATCCCAAATGAAATGCGAGTAGTCAGTACAGTGCGGGGCACGTACGATCAAATGATTACAGAAAAATACAATCGAAACAAGCCTCATAATAAAAATGGACAGGACGGAATGGTAATAAAAACACACTTGACCTCTTCCTCGGCAGGTATCATTATTGAACCAATACGTGATCTCCACGTAATAAAAGGAGACAGGAGAACGTACAATCGTAGCAGTACGGGTAAATAAGTGGTTTAAGCAGGCAGAGGAGCTTCTCCTATAATAGCAGCTTGTGGCCACCCATTCAAAAACAGACTTTTATTTGCAGAAACCTCAAGGCGATTCGGTTTCTTCCCACTGACGCCAGTACAAAAGTTTTCTTATGTTTTCTTATGTTTTTTTTTTCCATTCTTTATGTAATGACATGCAACATTTACCATTTCCCTACTGTAAACGATATAACTCTTATAAAAGGATTATTCTGCTCTGAATAGGTTTTTAATGTTGTGTCAGCGTCGCTTTTGTTATCTTGCAGACTCTAGGCAGCTTAAGCCTACTGCTTATAGAAATCAGAACATTACAATAAGCGTGTTTAAACAAATGAAGACCATAATATTTGAGCTCCTCGCGGTTATGAATTCAGATTACGGCTTGATTTTAGAATAATAAAATCCTGTATTTTGTAAATAATGCGTTTATACGTGCTTGAAATTTTATAATTGAATACCGGTATTTTATTTTAGTTCCGATTTGCGTTGTTGAAGGTATTCAGAAAAACAAAAGTAGAATGAGATGGGAGGGCGTGTAGCACGTATAGTAGATATGCATACAGAATGTTAGTGGTGAAACCTGATGGAACGAGACCACTTGGAAGACCTAGGCGTAGATGTGAGAATAATACTAAAGCGAATGTTCAAGAAGTGGGATGAGGGTCATCGACTAGATTGTTCTGGCTCAGGGTAGGGATGGGTGGCGGGCCCTTGTGAACGTGGTACTGAACCTCCGGGTTCTATAAAATGGGGTTAAAAAGGTAAAGCAGTCCTGTTACAGACTTGGAGTGGCCCAGAGGGTTCCACGAAGTTAACGTTCCCAGATTTCGTGACAACGGCACAGGATGGTGGTAGGTTATCAGCCTTACGCACTGGCCGCCTTTACCCCCCAGGAAATGCTCCTGGTACTCATTTCTGTTAGAGGCTGAGTCGACCCCAGGGCCATAGTGCTATCGGAAGGATTTTATGTCAATGAAAAATCCAATGACACTAGCTGGGATCGAACCAGCGACCTTCCGATTTGTAGCACAGCACCTTAACCACTGTGCCACCGCGGTCACCCGCTTCATGGGGTTAGTTCAGAAAAACAAAGCGGTGTTACACCAAACGTTCTTGTATGTAGTCTGAAAATTTTTGTGTGACTTTCTCAGTCTATGTTCTTTACTCATAGACAACGTACGGACGTAATTTATTGGGATCGTGCCTCGGACAGAGTTTCTTGGAGAGGCTTCAATAACTGGCTTCTACGGTAATGGTAACGATGAACCTCAGTGTACTGCAGCCACAGTGCAGTTCTTGAACAATTTTAGTAGCTGTCCGTCATTCAGGTACAAATTATTTGTGTATCTACAGTTTCTTTGGTAGGGTGGTCAAATTTTGTAGCTGGTGGGTTGCAAATGAGTCAAGGAATATCATTCACATGCTTGTACGCACGGGCGGGGAAGCGAACGCAAGCACGCACCCACGCACACACACACAAAATTATGATTAGAATATCCCATCGAAACATTCCACTAAAAAAAAGGAAAGAGACAAGTTGGGCATTTGATATTAGGGCGTGTAGGAAAATACGTTTGCATTGGAATAACTGAGATGGTTTTTAATTTTCCGAGTCCTGGCATAACATAATTATTTATGTAGAGTAAATGCATGGCTAAGTGGTATTTCGTTGTCGTATTTAAACCGTGAAAATATCCGGTCCTTTGGCACCGCGACGTCAATCGACCGTAATTTGCGGGCTGAGGCGAGGGCCTCAGAATATGGAGGGCTGCTGAAAATATATTGAACGGGTAGTCTGGAACAGACGACAAGGGGTGGTTCTTCAGTTTGGGCGTTGCGAGGCAGACTAACGGCTTCTCACCGCAAAACGTAGTTAGCTACAAAACGTCACCAGAACCTCGGAACTGGACGGACACACTGAGAGGATCTGAACAATGAAAAAGTGACAGGGGAAAGAAATAACATGTGAATGTGTGGCTTAGATTAATCGGAATAGTGTGTGAAGGTATGATTAGGATTAATCAGAATAGTGTGTAGGTATGGTTTGGAATAATCGGAATAGTGTGTGAAGGTATGATTTGTATTAATCGGAGTAGTGTTTGGAGGTATGATTTAGATTAATCGGTATAGTGTTTGGAGGTATTATTTGGATTAATCGGAATAATGTTTGGAGGTATGATTTGGATTAATCGGTATAGTGTTTGGAGGTATGATTTGGATTAATCGGAATAGTGTTTGGAGGTTGGAGGTATGATTTAGATTAATCGGTATAGTGTTTGGAGGTATTATTTGGTTTAATCGGAATAGTGTTTGGAGGTATGATTTTAATTAATCGGTATAGTGTTTGGAGGTATGATTTGTATTAATCGGAATAATGTTTGGAGGTATGATTTAGATTAATCGGAATAGTGTTTGGAGGTATTATTTGGATTAATCGGAATAGTGTTTGAAGGTATGATTTGGATTAATCGATATAGTGTTTGGGGGTATTTTTGGATTAATCGGAATAGCGTTTGGAGGTATGATTTGGTTTAATCGGAATAGTGTGACAGCGCTCAGTGGTGGCTTCTTGTGCACACTATAACAATTTTGGAATATGGTTGTTCGGTTGTGACACTGTGTAGTTTCACAAGCAATTGCCACCGTCTCAACTGTACCTGCTGCCTATATCCTCTGGGTACAAACAAGGCAAATTCAAATTCATACCACTTTGGAAAAATGAAATTTGTGACGTACTGAATATTTGGGTTCATAAAAGACAGGAAGTACATTTAAAAGTTGAGCGACTCTTGTTTTCTCAAGCACAGCTCTCTATCTTACGGTTATTAATCATAATAAGTAATCGCTCATTAAGTTTATCACAGATTACAGATTATTTTGACTTGGTATCATTTCTATCTTTTGGGTCTATGCCATAAAATGCTAAACTAAAATTTATAACTTTGTCATATCTGTGCATAAAGGCTAAACGCGTCTCATTGTGCTTAACCCGTATGAACTGGGACAGAATAAACGGGCAGAAGATGAAGTAGTTTAACTTTCTCGTTAGACTACTCGCCATGAATTAATCTCCGATCTTAAACCTATGTATATATGTTAAAGCAAGCATGAACACACAGAGTTTAAAAAAATTTAAACCTGACTTACCTCCTTTAACTGGAGTTTTTCATGCGAAAGAGACGGCCTTCAGGCGATAAGATTCATCTGCGGCTTTGCAGGAGAAATTGTTTCAAATGTTTCAAGTCCGACACCGCATGAATATGCTATGCACTATAGAGTGTCACGTATGCACAGTGACTTGGACGAGAATGTGAAAAGTGCATTGATATTAGCGGTACTTTTTTGCAAATAATGTTTTCATTAAAACAGGACAGGGCGTAACCGTCTTAATTTTTTTTATGTATGAGCCGTCTGTACTCAGAGTGGTTATTTATTTACTTCATAAAATATAGTCTTGTACATGACGCCATATTTCAAAATTAATTTTCACGGCACATTCACAATTGAAGATTAATATCGCTGGAAATGAGAAACAGGAAATCGAAGTGTTCATTAAATTATCTTTATATAAAAATGAAGTTTTTACATTGATTATTTTTATCGTTGTAAAGTGCATTTTGATATCTATAAAGTTCACACACCAACAAATGCACTCTTTATTAAACTGGATAAGGTTCTAAAATTTTTACATTAAAAATCACTTCGACTTGCTCCTACGTGTTTCGGTCTTTAAGCACAACCATCGTCAGGGAGCTTTCAACAGAGCCTAGCTGAAGTTATATTAGATTAAAATTCGATAATAAAAAAAAACTACGTCGCTCTATGTTATGCGGTGCTGTGGCAGCATGTGTGGTGTGTGTACTGTTCGTTGTGCGAGTGAGCACTCAACACAGCGAACAGTACGCACACCATACCTTGACATGTTGCCACACCACCCCATAACATATACCGACGTAGTTTTTTTCCACCGAATTTTAATCTAATATAACTATAGCTATGCTCTGATTTAGGCTCCCTGATGATGGTTGTGCTTAAAGACCGAAACATGTAGAAGCAAGTCGAAGTAATTTTTAATGTAAATTTTAAAATTTTTTTCAATTTTAATAAAGAGTGCATCTGTTGGTGTATAAATTTTATGTATATTACTACATTGATTATAAATATCACGTGAAATGTTTGTTAACACATATCTCTGCAGCTTAGGTAATTGCTTATGAGTTTAAAATTACGTTTTTACTTTACCCGTATATCTGAGATTGTACAGGGGTGCCGATAAGTCCTTAGTCCGACCAGGAAGGAAACAACCTAATGTTTATGTCAGAATGGCGTGAATTTCCTTCGGCGCCTTGCCTTGCAGGGGGGG
>Ga0123354_10017167_pt1 | contig 11337 bp, 10 predicted proteins | sample TergutLab28metaG_2_FD_97872 | JGI IMG/M metagenome (GOLD analysis project Ga0123354, IMG submission 97872) | Labiotermes labralis P4 segment gut microbial communities from Petit-Saut dam, French Guiana - Lab288 P4 | ecosystem: Host-associated > Arthropoda: Insects > Digestive system > Gut ... | reverse complement strand
TCAAATGATTGCCCCCATTTCATATTACGTTTAATACGCCTTACTATTCTTTCATCCGCACGGCAATCAACAAATAGTTTCAAATCCAATTTATCGCATATATCATTATCCCACAATGTCAGTAATCCCTCGACTATTATTACATCATATTGCATATGAGATATTGCGTTATCTAAATCAAAATTTAGTTTAGGTAAATCAATAGTCAAAGGATGATTATCATCAATATATTTTTTCCCTGTTATAGGAGCAGTAGAAAAAGGACGCTGGTCTGAAGGTTTGAAATATGAGTCCATATGTATTACAAATAGTGAAAGTTCACATAATGATGCTTCCAATGTTTCGGTAAACGTTGATTTACCACTGGCACTACCACCTGCTATTCCTATAATATATGGCTTTTTCATTTTACCTTTCCTCCATTAGCTATTCTATTGAAATATTGGTAAGAAATATTAATGTTATCCCATGGATCGAAACCGTCATCCTCACGCTCATAAACATATTCTACGTTTATATCTTTACGTATAATATTGCCTATATCAACTATTCCTTCACCTAAATTGATATTTGATTTATCATTGTAATCTTTAAGATCCTTAAGGTGGATAATTTTACACCGATCTTTCTGGGATTCAATATATTTCAACGGATCTACGCCAGCAAACTTTGCCCAAAAAACATCTAATTCTATATTAAAATATTTCGGCATTGTTTTTAATAAATAATCCAAAACATATTCATCATTAACTTTTTTGAATTCCCCATCATGATTATGCAACAATAATACAAATCCATTATTGCGACACTTATATGCAATCTCTGTTAATGTTTCTGCCAAACGATTTATATCTTCAATAGAATCATAATGACATGTCGGACATACTATATTTTTATTTTCTAATATATTATTAATTTCAAATTCTTTATCCAAAGCCCTTATAAGCCGCTCTAAAGGTATATGATTTCCAACCACCTTCATATTATATTTTTTCAATATTTTTGTAACATCAACAGGAATCATTCCACCAGTCCCATATAATTCAATGCCGCTATAACCAATGTTAGCTAATCTTTGTAAGGATTTTTCAAAAGGTTCTTTTCTCAAAGAATACATTTGCATAGATAAATATTTCATCTAATCTCTCCTCGGCTTAATAGTATCCTTTATTTCCGAAGGCCAGTTTTTAAGTTCACAACCAAACTGACTTAAAAACGCCAAAATCCACCGTTCTAGGCCAAAACCAATACAGCCACTTACTGTATTTTTTGCTCCAAATACATTAAAATGAAATGGTTTGGAAAATGATATACCATGGTAGTTTAGCGAGGCACATGCTAATGAATTTTCGCTATCCACTTTGATTTTCACTTCATATTTACTTTTTTCTGTTATTTGGATATCTTTAATTTTTTGTATTTCTGGGACAATGAAAGCATCAGAAGATGATATTATATAGGAGGATAAATTAATGGCCTGTAAAAATTCAATTATTATATTTCTCATTTTATTTAGCTTTTCTGTAACATAATCACTATTTCCGATAAAAACAATTTCCCTAACAGTATAACTTTTCAGTCTGCCAAACTCTTTAAAATTGAATCGTCCTTCATTTCTAAAAACATTTTGCTTCAATGTGATAGCAACAGGACTTTTCAATTCTGAATCTTTTATATCATCATAAACATGAAAACATGCTGAAGGTGATAGGGCATTTATTGGTTCTTTTAATAACTTTAAAAGTGAAGTAATAGATCCAACCCCCTTTATTTTCTGGATATTTTCTTCTAATTCGCAACAGAATATTGCGTACTGGGGTGATGTCTTTAAATATCCAGTGCTTCTATAGGCGTCTATAGGAAGCAATACGGGATATTTTTTTTCTTCACATCCTAATAATTTGGCAAATGATAAAAATAAATTATCAAAATAATCAAATAAAGCCACTGCCTCTTTATTAAAATTAAGTAGTCCTGCTCCACTAGTCTTCACAAGTCCAGATCTGTAAATATCAGCAGAAGAGATATAATCTTCACTTATTCTTTCTTGATTAAAAATAATCTTCTCTTTATCTTCCACTGACATATAACAATCTAATAAGTAACTCAAATTAGCACTAATTTCATTACAATCAGCATTACCACTAACACAAACATATATATTGTTATCGCGAATTTCAAATGATTCAATATTTTCTGATGCATATCCTATTATTTTTTTTACTTCTTTTACATCTACCTGGTGTGGAATTGGTACAATAAATTTATTTGTCATCTAAATCCCTTTCTCTATGATTTGTAATTATCTGTGACAAAATATTACCGACGCCATCTTCCATCGGAAAGCGATTAACAGCATCCGCATAGGTATCATAATGATAAATAATTTTTTTCAGTTTTTCCAAGATATCATCTATACTATACACCACCTCTCCAACAGACCATTCCTTCAAAAAACTATCGATACCACTTTCTTGAAATAATAATCCATCAATTCCATCTACTAAGATAGGGACTTTCATATTAATGCATTCAAATATTGTGTTTGCTCCGGGTTTCGTCATACATAGATCTACAGTTTCCAACATTATATGTATATTGTCTTCATATAATTTCACATCAACATTAGGATTATCTTTATATTTTTGAGACGCCATTTTATATAATAAAGTATTATTTCCACATAACAAAATGATTTTAATCTCTCGCTTTACATCAATTAAGCAAAGAGATTCCATAATATGTATATAATTTATATTACCATTTGATCCACTATTTAATAAAAAGGTGAATTGATCTCTGCTTTCTATATTGTTATGCTTTTTTTTCGTACATAAAAAATTCTTGCGAACAGGATATCCAGTCATAAATAAATTAAATTCTGAAATTCCTTTTTCTCTCAAATAGTCGTAAACTATTTGTGTAGGACAAAAATAGCCATCAGCTCCTAAAGAATCAAAGCCTGGATACATAGGCAGGAAGGGGTCGGTAATCACTTCGTAATATTTTGTTTGCATACTATTACTTTTAATATATTTAATCATATAACGATTTATTAGAGGTGTTATTGATAAAATTACGTCCGCACTATATTTTTTAAGATTAGAGCCAATAGAAGTCTCAATAAGATTATAAATTTCGTCTTGCTTTTTTATGTTCTCCATACAAGACATTTCTGTAAACATCTTGCAAAGAGCTTTTGATCTTGTTTGTAAAAGGTTATAAAAATCGCTCAAAATTGATGTGTACGGAGATAATTGCTCATAAAAATCATAAATCACATTTACTTCTACGTTTTCTAATTCTTGAAGTCTTTCATAAATAGCACGAGAAACAGCATAATGTCCGTTTCCTGTTTTTGCACTAAAGATACAAACATTCATATCATATCACCTTCATTTATTTCAATTATGTTTGGCTCGAAATTTATTGAAGGCAATAGTCCCTCAGACTCATGCGTGCAATAGAGACACTTTACATCTGAACAAACCACAGATTTCACTTCTGACGCTTTTTTAGATTCCCAAATTTTTCTAAAATCATAGTCATAATCCTTAATGTTTCCTATAGAATCAAGTATTTCACATACGCCAACATTTCCATTGAAATCAATAAAACCACCATGTAATCCGGCGTAACAATAAAAATCGCGCGTATTTGTTAATATGGTATTGTAAATGTGACGATAACAATTTCGTAAAAGATATGTTTGCGGCTTATTAATATCACCCATTAACCCATTCTTTATATATTTATCAATTAGTAACATACAGTCTCTATAATTGCTCGGCGATATATCTTTAAGATAAGCTCCGTCGCGCGGATCCTGCCTGATCTTAATAAGAGAAATCTTTGCAGGTATTAATTTCTTCATGCACCATTCTATAAAGCTCGCTGTGGTATTTTGGTTAATTGTGTTTATTGTAGTACATATATATGGTTCAAAATTGTGGTATTTTAATTGGATTTTCTTAAGTTCTCTCCATGTCTCTAAGGCTCTATTATAAGTTCCTTTGCCACGTATCTCATCATTAATCTCTTCGAAACCTTCTAGCGATAATCCTAATGTATAATTTTGATATTTGCTTCTCTGCAATATTTTTTCTGTCTGACTTATAATACTATCTGTAAGCTGACCATTTGTTGCCGAATCGGCAACGGCAATTTTATTGTTTTTTTGAAAAATATAGATTATTTCAGCATAGTCATCGCGAATAAAAGGTTCACCTCCGCAAAATATACCTGTTAAAAACCAATCCATAGATTTTGAAATTTTTTCAAACTCGTCTGTAGTCAACTCACGTTCATTTGATTTGAAAGGATGATCTAATGTTTTATGATAAAAACAATGTTTGCATCTTAGATTACATCGGTTAGTTAATAAAAAAGACATAATCAATGGGGTTCCAACAGTACAATCGGAATAACGTTTAGAATATGCTTGCAAAAGATTGTCATAGTTTCGCTTGTTTCGTGTATAAAGTTGAAAATTAATCATTCTCTTGCCCCATCCTATTTAAAAGTAAGTTTAAAATATCGTTAATATTATTACATTCAAATAAATCCATAATTGGAACTTCTTTTTTTGAATATTCCTCTAGCAATATAACGAGCATAACTTTATTTATAGAATCTAATGATTCTTTGTCATAAGATTCATCTAATGAACTATCATCAGGCAAATTTAAGTATTGTTTAAGTGCCATAATCAATTCGTCTCTATCCATGGATGAGCTCCTTTAATTCTTTATGATCAAATTTTAAAGCATTTGCTATTTCTTCTTCTAGTATTGCAACATGCAGTATATCATCAGAAATGATACTTAATACCTTAAATTGTAATCCGGATAATTTATATTTAATAAATTTATTGCTAATAATCGACCACATTCTTGCAATTTCATTAAAGCTTCCAATATATTTACTCAACATTTTGCTTGTTGGATGTTTGTTTTCCATAAACATTAAGAATTCCAAAAAGCTCATTCTACCATAAGAGATATATGTTGTTTTTCTAATTATCGAAATAAATGCAATATTATCTTCTTTAAATTCCTCATCTAGTATTTTTTTATGAGGAATAAGATCATATGCAAATGCTCTCATTTGCTCAAAGGTGTTTTTATCACTTTCATCTTTGAAAAACTGATTGTTGATAGATCGGCAAAGAATCATATTATCAGATATTTTAATATTTTGGCTTACCTTTTTTAAAGATATTAGGAATTTAGTTCCATCTATAAAATCCCGAAAAGATAAATATACATGCGCCTTATTAATGTAAGGATCCGCGCATAAGAGATAATCATTACAAATATCTAGCAAAATAATCAAATGCATATTATGATAAATATTATATCCGCTTTGCCAATTGCAGTAATATGAATCTATATATATACATATTGGTTCAAAATTATTTATATGTTTTTTAAGCATCTTAAAACTAGCTACTGGCGATACTATTGGTATCCAACTCAATTCTATGCCATAAACATCTTTTAGAGCCATCTCTAATTCGGAAAAATCATTTTTATATATATTTACAGCATCACCAAATATAGCTGATTGATCATTGGGTGTATAATGGAATGACCATCCTGAAGATAATAAATAATTACTATTGAGTTTATAATAATCTAAAATATTTAGAAAAACGTCCTGCGCACAATTACTATATAAATCATGCTTGATATTCATGTTAATCATATATCATCTTCCTATACCAGAATTTTCAATAATTCTCTATAAATTTTACTTAATGTGATTGTAGCGTCAGAATTAGTTTTTTGTATATTCTTAATTTGTGGTTGAAAATTTACTATATCTTCTTGTGAATTATTAATGATGATTTCGAAAATATTTAACATCTCGTTTCCTAATTTCCCTTTTACAATATCAATCTCATTTCTTAGCTTATAAAGACCCACATTATTCTTTTCTTTTTTAATAACTTCATCAAAAATAAAATTTAATAGATTCAATGTTTTTTCCAATTCATCATTATGATTTAACAGTGAAAAGACCTCAATAGTTTTATTGCATATAGTTCCAACCTTCTTATCCTTGAAAAAATAGCCATATGGATTAGTAATTGAATAATCCTTTGTCAATAACCCGTCGTGCTTCATTTTTTCAAAAATAGGGGTACCACTAAAAACAGCTATTTGATTAATAAAAGTCCGATATGAATGTTGTATACCAATTTTAAATATAAATCCGATATTGCTTAATATTTCATCAATAGACATATATGGTTGAAACATAATAAAAGAACCAATAACATTAATTTTCAATTCATTTAACAAGAATTTATAGGCAATTTCATTTTGATTTACTGTCGCACGTTTAGAAAAAATATTAAGTGTATCCTGAGAACCACTTTCAATACCTAATAGAACACGTACCAAACCTGATTTTTTTAGGGCTTTCCATATACTTGTAGAAATTTTATTTATATTTTCTGTGCGCATCATTACTTTATAATAAACATTTAATTTTCGTTTAATTATTTCTTGAGCAAATTCATATAAACGATTAGGTCCATTTATTGAAAATGGATCTTCAAAGCTGTTATCAATAAAATCAAATTCTCGTATTCCCTTTTCATTAACAATATATTCCATCTCGTCTACAATATTTATTACAGATCTACCCCGCCATGGATTTTTTGTTTGTTTGATATTAAATATCCTTGACTCGGCACAAAAGGAGCAATCACCTTCACAGCCTCTGGCTGTTTGCATTCGAGCTATCTTTGTATTATTATCTATCATTGTTCTATTTGCCCATGGTAATCGGTCCATATCATTTATTATTCCTCTGTTATCATTTATAACAACCATACCATTTTGTTTATATGCAATACCCTCCAAATTGTTTAAGTTTTGGTTATTAATAAGTCTATTAAGAAGTTCTAATATTGTTATTTCCCCTTCTCCTATTACAATTGAATCTAAATATTTCAAATATTCAAAGGTTTCTTTAATAGAATTTGAAACAGCTGATCCACCTGCACAAATATGAATATTAGGCTTCTTATTTTTTATATATTCAGACAATTCTTTTACTTCTCTAAAAATAGTATAAACAGGAGAAAAACCAACAAACAACAAATCATCTAAACTAATATTATTGAATAGTTTATCATAATTTTCTATTGGGTAATCATATTCAACCTGTAAAATCTCAGAAGCTATACTATTTTGCAATAAAACCGCATTTAATAATTCCAAACCCAAAAATTCGCTATCTTCATGATAATAGTTAATTGCAATTAATAGTGCTTTCATATCGTTTACCTCTTTACTAGATGAATAAAATTCGCCCGCTGCAAGCAGCGGGGTATTATCGGAAGCTCGCTGCGGTTCGCATTTTTATTAACGCCCCAAGGGGTGGGGAATCAGACCCATAGAGATTGAAAATTCAACTACGAATACCTGCGTATTCGTCCTTTCTACAAACCACGAAGTAAAACTGCAACTTCAACTTATAAAACAAATACGAAACCGTTATTTACCTTCTAACTCCAACTCGGTACCTTCTGGAAATTTCTTTATAATTCCAAGCCCAACAGTGGCCTCCCGCTGCTCACCAAACAATTCAATTTCAATCACCGCCTTCATTTTATGACGGTTAAGTTTCTTTATTTTCTTCTCGTGCCCTTTTAAGGGCCCTTCAGTAATGATTAATTTATCCCCCACCATAACAGCCATAGATGCTTTTATGTTTTGATTATCGTTTTGCCAAAGCGACTCTAATACTGCCCGCTCTTCATCCTTTAAGGCTGTATCATCTCTATCGCCATAATTGAGTTGCTTATGTATATGTTTAGATGCGCGTACGCAATTTGCAATTTTTTCAGTGAATTCTTCATTGCTCATTTCTGTTTCCACAAAAAGATATCCGGGAAACATGAGACTAATTTCATGTTGAATGGCGCCAGCTTTTTTAAATAGGGTCTCAATTGTCGGAACAAAGGGTCTAATAGGGCCTTTTTCAAAAACAGTCATCAAATCTTTAGCTGCTATATCTTCCCGGCCTGTTGTAACAAAGAGTACATACCATTTGTTAATATATCGCTGACTTTCAAAAAGCTCATCGGCTTCAGCCAATTGTTCAATCCATGTTCTATAATCCATATCAGCTCACCCTCTAAAAACATCTAAGATACAGCTCCGCCATTTGCCTGTCCAATAATCTTCTGGACAGAACAAAAAATCCTTATATCCCTTGCATTCACCGTCCGCGTCCCAGCGTCAGCCGGCTTCAGTCAAGTTCCTAATAACTGCAAATCGTTTGCCGTGAATCTCTTAAAAAATTATAGAGATAATGCTGCGTGGGCACTCTCATTCATATTTAGGAGTTATATCCGACATTTTTCGTGGATTTATGACTTGAATTTTAACACGCTCTTGTCGTCATGTCAACAGCGCAATTAAAATAATGTGGGAAAAATTCTACTTATCCGTCTCTTTAATTTACCAAAAAATATGCATTAAGATTTAAAATAGCTTCATAATGTCATCTCACAAACTGGAACTTATTTATTCATTTGCCCCCCCTTTGCAAAAAAGCTTGACAAAAGAACAAATGTTCGTTATACTATTTTCCTTGTCTGCCTGCCGAAAAACCAGATATAGCACAGCAGTAATTTACCCGAATGTTCTTATTCTACAGAAAGCGGGGAATCAAGGGAGAAAAAATGATGATAGCAGTTATCGCAAAACAAAAGAAACCGCAAAAATTTGTACTATGCCCGGTATGTCATCGGGGAAAGCTCATTTTTGAGGATGCCGACACGGATGACTTCCCGCTTCGGTTAATCTTGCCCGGTGGCAAGCGCAAAGCTAAATATCATGTCAAATGCGCTATCTGCCGAAACCAAGTCGGTATCTCATTTAAGCGTTAATTCATTACAACCAAATAATGCTCGGCCCGATTCTGGGCACCTTCGCTTGCATTTACTGCAGTGATGTCAGTAAAACGAGCGAATAACTCTTGTTCAAGTACACACCCCTGCCAACTATTATATTTTGCAGTAGCGGTCGTGGCCTTACAAGTGGCTTTTTAGCCATATGTAAGGCTTTTTTTATTGTCCTTTCCCGACTGAAAAGCGGAAAGGACTTTTTTATGTCATGGGCGCGGGCGCCTCCTCCGGATTTTTGTTTTGTTCATCACAATCAAAAATTCAGGAGGAAAAGAAAATGTTTGACAACACCAATCTCTATACCTTTCGCACGGAAGATATCGGAGGGATACTCCATTACTATGTTTCATTTATCGACGGGCAAGCCGTTCTCCAGGAGACCGAAGTATCCAAAGCCCTTTATATGGAAATGTCCGACAGCTTTGTGAAAAAGGAGCGTAATCTGCGCCGCTCAGATGAACGTCATAAAGAACAATCCGAATTGACAGAACAATCTTTGCAGAAGCGGGCAGCCATCCACCCCGTTAGCCTGGAAGATACCGTTGACCAGCAAGACGATGCGAAAAGACTGTGGGCGGCAGTAGCGGATCTGCCAGAAGTCCAGCGGCGGCGGTTTCTCCTGCATTACATTGACGGCCTGACTTTAGAGAAGATTGCGGAAATTGAGGGACGACATTTTACGTCAATAAATGAATCAATTTCAGCAGCAGCAAAAAAAATAAAAAATTATTTGTAATCTACCCCTAAAAATCGGCTCTAAGTGTGGAAACAGGTGAAGGGATAAAATCCTTCACCTGTTTCTTGCTTTATAGCGGCGACAGGGTGCTCCTTGAAAATTGAATACCGCTATGACAGATCTGCCTTTCCCCGCGGTGAGCGCGGGGCGCAAGGCCGCGACGACCCCGTGCGCTTCTGTGAAGCGCGGGCGAGCGTATACTTTGGCGCCCATCCCCGGCAACGGCCCGGGAATCGCTATGACCCTTGGGAAAAGGCAGCCTCCGCACAACCGGCCCGGTGAAGCAGACACCGGGGCAACGCACGCCGCGCATTGAGACAGATGCAAGGTGGCTTGCGGGGCGCGGCATTTGCCGCCGCCTGTCATAGCGTTTATATATATTCCCCCATATCACCGTCCCGTGGGGCGGCAGAATAATGGGGGCAGACCGGGCGGAAAGTGTAACTACACCGCATGACATATATCGGCGTGAATGGTCCGCCGCCCGGTTCCCCTGCCCCCATCCTTGTGCCGCCCTGCCAGAAAGGAGCTCTCTATGAACGAACAAGATATACACACGACTTTACACGATATTTTCTATAAATTGTTACCTCAATACGGGTTTGCCATCCGCCCGGATCAGGCGCGGCTGTCTGCCCATATGTTAGACGCCCTGCGGAGCGGGGGAACCGCCCTGTGCGAGGCGGGCGTCGGCACAGGCAAGACGCACGCATATCTCATGGCCGCCATTCTATATATGCTGGACAACCCGCACTTCGAGCGCATCCGTCAGTCATATCCCTGCGACAGAGACTATGCCAAAACGAAGAAGATGCCCGTGGTGCTCTCCACGTCGAGCATCCAGCTGCAACGGGCCATCACGCACGAGTATCTTCCGCAAATCTCCAAAATTCTGATGTGGCACGGCGTTATTATGGAACCGCTTACCTTTGTGGTGCGAAAAGGCAAAGCCCATTTTGTCTGCGACCGCCGCCTGGACGACTATCTGATAGCAGCCGCGGCCAAAGAAGACAAGGAGATATATGCCGCCTTAAAGAAACTGGCGGGCGCCGGCATTCACAGCATCGACCTCGATGAACAGGAGCTGCGGCCGTATGTGAAAGGCCGTATCAACGTGCCGCCGTGGTGCAACGCCTTCTGCCCGCGGTACGACAAATGCCGGTACAACCGGCTCCAAAAGGTCCAGCGGCAGAGCGGCCATGATTTTCAGGTCTGCAACCACAACTACTTTTTTGCCGATTTAGTCAAACGTAGCCCGGGCCAAAAGCCGCTGCTGCCCGCGTACCAAGGGGTCATCTTCGACGAGGCCCACCAAATGGCGGACGCCGCGTGCGAGATATACGGATTTACCCTATCCGCACGGGATATCGACAAGCTGACCGAGGCGGCGGCGCTGCTGGAGGACAAGCACACCGCCATTCTTTCCTATATAAAAGAGTTCGCCTGCAACCTCAAAAAAGAATCCGGCTGCTTTTTTGCCGGCCTGGAAAACCGGGCGAAAACAGAGCATACGGACGAAACCGACCGCCTTTCCGTGCGGCTGACGGCGGCGCAGAAAGACCAAATCAAGCGCATGGCCGGGTTACTGAACGGCTTGCAGACCATTCTGAACGACAAGCGGGTGTTCGGCCAGGACAGTCTGCGCCTGTACGTCACGCAGACGGTAAACAAGCTG
>Ga0123354_10017166_pt1 | contig 11337 bp, 7 predicted proteins | sample TergutLab28metaG_2_FD_97872 | JGI IMG/M metagenome (GOLD analysis project Ga0123354, IMG submission 97872) | Labiotermes labralis P4 segment gut microbial communities from Petit-Saut dam, French Guiana - Lab288 P4 | ecosystem: Host-associated > Arthropoda: Insects > Digestive system > Gut ... | reverse complement strand
CTTTGTGATTGACACGGTTGTGGAGACTTGTGCATGTATTGTGATTTGTGGTGTATGGTTGGACTGGTCCAGTGTTGCATATGTGACAAAATGGATGTACAATTATAAATAAATAAATAAATAAAATCGTACCGGCTCTGGGTAGAGCAATGACCTTGCCCCTGGCTGGGGAGAGCTTGTTATTTTCTCCCCCGTTCCCTTCCCCGAGGCTATCATCACGGTCTACTGTTCGCTCGCGCGGAAGAGAAAGGTGAGGGAGTTTTTCCACAATTTTTCTTTGTTCGATGTATTTTCGATGTACTTCGCTTGACTACAACTCATCGGAACTTCAAGTCATCTCCATTTGGGCCGCCCGGGAGCAGGAGTTCCGTCCGATCGTTCTGTAAGGGCTACGAAGACGTATGGGACATGTTGGCAGGTAAAGTTTGTCTTGGCCTCTTTTGTTCCAAAATGAAGTATTGTTTATGTGAGCCGGGACATATCCCGACGTTTGCTTAGCGCCTCACGTGGAACAGGGTATGGTGTAATCTAACCGCCCCGTAAGTTTTGGTTACGTTATTTGTTTGTATTGCCTAAAGCAATGTCGTGTCGTTGTAATGGCGTTTATGTACTTCGTGTTTGGCACGTTAACTGCTGAGGCTGGCCGATCGTGTTTCTTGTTACGTATGTATGTTTTGACCGGCGAATGTAAAGGGTTCTGTACTGTGTCTGCGTGAGCGTTGTTAGTACTGTTGTTATTGTGCTGTTCCCCAGTGGCAGACTGATGCCGGGTCAATGAATCATATAAGATTGTATTTGTTACGTATGTTACGATCGGCGCAGCAGGAAGTTCACGTTTGCTTTGAATGTTACTATCTTTGGTTTTATATTGTTAATTACGTTTTGTTTGTCTTATTCTCTGACCAGTTGATAACACTATTACTTGGTAAATTCATTCAGTCTTTTGCATTGTATATACTGACCATTTACCACAAGGCCCCTACTAATCAGGATTCGATCGCTCAAAGGACCGAGGACGAAATTAGTGCCAGCCCTCGGATCGATACCCAGAGTACCTTGTCGGTCGGTGGAGGCATCCGAGGGCTCAGCTAAATCAAGCTGTGACTTCAGCCCACATACTCCTTCTGGTGGTAAAAAATCGTCATAAGATGGGATATTTCAATTCATATGCAGAGGAAATGTTTAAAAGTGAATTTCAAGTCAGTGAGTTATAGTCTTCCCATGTATATATACCATACTTAAGATTCTAACACATGTGACACCAGGTACTGTAGTGTCTTTGAATAAAGATAAATTTCATATTGTGTAAAAACATGGTTGTTTTCTTCTGCCCTTATCCTTTCTCCATAACTTGATATTACTTCAGGTAATGCAAACAAGAACTTCGCTATGATTGAGGTTTGTTTTGTGTTAGATATTCATAAATTTCTTTTTTTCTGTTGCAGTTATTCATTAACAATGAGTTTGTGGACTCCATTTCTGGCAAGACCTTTCCAACTTTGAATCCAACCAATGAGACAAAAATTGCAGACATTGCTGAAGCTGACAAGGTAAACCATGTGAATGGCATTGTTTGTTGTCTGTTATGATCACACATGCAGCCAATAAAGAAAACTAGGTTTGACCGTTGGACACATTTGTGTTCCTTTGTTAGTCACATTGTCATTGCACAGCATGCAACATGTTTAATGATTTGGTTGTTTCCTTAAGATTTATGTAATCATATACAGGATGTTTCTGAAATAAATGGTGTCACTGTAGTTGTATGTTCTTATTGAAAACCAATGAGAAAAGCCTACATAAACAAGGATTTTTGTGTATGCATCATTTTGAACAATAGTTTATTTGAAGAGATGAGAATGAGATGAGTACAGTGGCTGTACCTGGATGACACGAGGCTTCTTCATTCACAAGCTTCCTCATTATACATTGTGATGTAAATCCACTGGATATTTATATACAGGGCCATTTTACAGTGTTGTGTATACAACAGCAGTATTGTCATAACAGAGGTACAAGAGAATGTGAAGGATAAAACTTTACAGTATTCATAATATTCCTGGAAATTTTGGGTGTCTGTAACAGTCCTTAATGAGACATGCAGCATGCTGTATGGAAGGACAAGGTCAGCACTGTAACACTGACATTAGCAATTTATAATTGAACATTGTCCTCCAAACAGGTTTACAGTTTAGTTTTTGTCTGTCTGCTGTAACATCAATTGGGTCACAATTCACAGAAACAATATCCAAGGGCATGTGATCACACAAGACATTTCTAGTTGTCTGTGCATGTAGAACAAGACCCTGACATGGTGATACGTGTTTCAGAAACACTCATTCTCTCAGCTTGAGTGAGGAACTTAGTCTGAGGATGCAAGTTTTCAGGTTGTCATGATCGTGAAAATTTGGACTGTAATCTTAAATTGGTTGCAACACCATATAACCTTGTAGATAGATACCGACATTTTGAGAAACATGTTAACTTTGTATTCAGGGTCAAACTGAACTGATCATTTTTAAGAAAAGGATGCTGAAGGTAGTATTTGAACCTGGAAGGGAGGACATGACAGAAGAGTGAAGATAACTTCACAGTGAGGATCCTCATGTTTATACATTTTATTGGATATTGGTAGAGTGATAATGTAAAGGAGGATGAGATGGGTGGGCATGTAGCATGCACAGGAAAGGCAAGATCTGTGAAGGACAGAAGCCTCATGAAAGAGCTGTGTATAGAGGGTTTTTCATAAGTCCGTGAAACATGTTAGAAAACTGGCTGATGCCACAGTTGAATGAAGACAGTAATGATTACATCTTTCAAAAAGACGGCTCTCTGACTCACTACAAAGACATGCGGAGGTATCTCAATCGAAACTTGCCACAAAGGTGGATAGGATGCACAGGAAAAGTAGATGACGCATTAATGCGGTGGCCACCCTGGTCCCCGGATTTAACCTCGTGCGACTTTTTCTTCTGGGGGTTTGTGAAGGACACTGTCTTTGTGCCCCCACTCCCCGCTAATCTCCGGGATCTTCGCAACCGTATCACCGCTCTTGTGGCTCTGGTCAGCCATGATATGCTGACACACGTGTGGAACGAGATGGACTTTCGCATAGATGTCTGCCTTATTACAAAAGGTTGACACATTGAGCATCTGTGAAATATGTAAAAAAAAACTTGGGAGAGTTTCTCTCTCTATCAGCATAAGAACTACCATGATCAGTTGAGTAGTTTATTTGTTGCGAATTTTTAAAATGTTTCACAGACTTATGAAAAACCCTGTATATGAGAGAATAATATTGAAATGAACTGTAACATAAGTGTGTTGAATGGATTGATCATGTTCAGGACAGGGGTCAGGGGCAGGTTTTTGTGAATGTGGTTATGAACTTGTGGGTTCCATAAGGGACAGAGAATAACGTGACCAGCTTTAATGAATATTAGCTGCTTTCAGGAATGAGTTAATTATACATTTATTGTTATTTCATTTCCAAGGTATGCAGCATTGCCTGCAACCTCTTTACTGGGTGTTTGAACACTACTGCCATTTTGTGAGCTTGTGGCTAGGGATTTTTAATTCCCAGGTTGCTACTAATTTTATCAATGTGGCAGGGTGAAAGAGGAAATTTATAGTCATTGGAAGCAATATGGTCATTGCTAATTACATAAACAGCATTAAGATGTGTGTTAAGCAGTGGAATGTAACTGAAAGTGCTGGAGCTGTTTTTGAGACAATGCCATTTTGCTTTTAACCTTCATATAAAGTACTCATGTAAGGTCTGATGATGTTATTTGCAAGGTATCTGTACGTAGAATATGAAAAAAAATCTAACAACATGTATACATACTTCTGAAGCTTGTGGCTGTTCTCTTGACAGTCTAGAATCTCTCATTTTGGCCTTTGGAATATAAAAATTTAAATTATCAAGTTAAATTTTTACGTTAATTGTCATTTATAATCAGAGTACTTTTTGGATTAGTATTATACAAGAAACTAAACAAGAAGTAGTAGACCGTATGCAGAAGAACCAAAAGAAATAGATAGAAATAACTAAAGGAGTAACTGATGTTATTCTAGGTTGAAGAAATCCAACAAGATGCAACAGTATGCAGACATTTATTTACTGCTAAATTACTCTATATGTTTCGGGTATCCATTGCGCCCATCGTCAGGAGATCATAAAACTGTAGTTGCTGCCTCTGGTACAGATCATACTATCTGGGGAGCAAGCTTCCTCAAACGTAACCAAATAAGGATATTATTCATTTGCAAAGATTTAGAATTTGTAGTTACAGTATGCATTAAGAAAGCAGAAGAATATTATAATGCCCTGTATAGGATTCTTTAAATTACAAACACATGCTACAACATGTGTTTTTGATGAGAGTTGTGGCTGGTATTAGAGCTACTGTTGATTATGAATGTTGTGAAGAAAAGTTAGGCGTGTTGCACCTTAATGGCATCTTCACTGTACCTACTACAACTGTTATGATCCTGTAATTTTACTATGTGGGACAGTGAATATGAAGACTCAGCCCCGTGGGTTCCTTTTCTGCTGCTTTATATCACTGTGCTTGATGTTTTATAGGCAGATGTGGATCGTGCTGTGGCAGCTGCCAGAGCAGCATTTGAGATTGGCTCCGATTGGAGAAAACTGGATGCTTCTGCTCGTGGCAGACTTATAAACAAGGTACATTGACTACCTTCTATTTCTGACAAAGTTAAATCTTGAATTCAGGAAATTTATAACTTTCATGAAAACAGGATTTATTTGTGTGTTCATGACCATAGCTCAATAGATTTGGAGTTCCATCTGTCTGAAAAAAAAAATGTTCAGGTCTTGTCTCTGGAACATGTAGCAGAGTTCAACTACTTGACAGTGATTATAAAAGTAACAAGAAGTACTAGTAAACACTCCTGTGCAGAGAAGCTGGGAGAAATTATAACTTCATAATGACACTATAACCAGTACATGAAGTTTAAGTCCTTTATTAGGTGTCAAAATTGTGCATTTGGTAGATAGGACAGATCTGTTTAAAATTAGTAATTTAGGAAAGGAAATTGTAACAAGTCTGTATAGCAGCTTATGGGAACAGAGACAGTTTATGGCAGGTATAGTGAGCTAGCAGGTCGCTGTTTGTCAGTGTAAAAATTGATGGCTTAGGGAACGTTTTGGAACAAATGTTGTAAACTTTGACAGCTTTTGGACATCTTAAATCTTGCTAGGAAGGATACCATATTAGTAACACTTGCACATTAGAGAAACCAGTAAGATGCATAAAAGAGTTCACATAGGTGACAACAGTGAAACAAAATTACATAAATGGGAGCCAATGGAGTTAAAGAATTCAAAATTTTAACTTTTGGACCTATTAGGAAGTAGTGAAATTTAACATTTAGCCAATCGGGAACAGGAAGAATATTTAAAGGGGAGTGAATTTGGAACTGTACGAGTTTTGAAAACCTAATGCAAGCAGGAAGTCTGTTTTTTACCCTGGAGGTGACAAGTTGTGTGCGTGTTACCGAGGCTTGTAGTGCATACATTCTTCAAAGGCACATCCATGTATGCAACACATCTGTAAAATCTAACAATGGTGAAATAATATAAATAATATTAAGTATCCAATTATTTGTAAAATTACTCTTCCACTACATAGAACACTTACATTCCCTGAGATAAGACATGTGCCCAACTGAAGAGCCCGGGTGGGTTGCAGAACTAAGGTGGCACATCCCGGCTGCCTTATTAAACACAAATGGGTGTTGCAGTCAGTAAACAGAACATCATATTCAGCAAGAATAACCATGTTTCAGCTAAAAAATTAGCCCTGATGATGGCTAATCACTTTCAGCCCGAACACATAGTCTTATTGGTACTGAATATAACATTCTTTTGTCTGATGGCAACATTTATTTTTTAAATTAACACAGTACAAAGCAACCTTTGGAGTATCTTGTAGATTTAGTGTGTACTGTAGGACTATATATGCACAACTAATCATATGCAGATAAAGAACTTATTGTGGTTCCCTGTTGGAACTTTTATAAATTTAATTACTGTATGATTTTTAAGGAAATTAGACTTTGACACTAAGCAGACGAGCTGGACACGTCATGTTTTGTAGATGCTAATGTGATAGAAGTGACAGAACACTAGTGTGGTTTTGAAGAGGAGTTGAAATGATTGTTAAGACACAGCTTGAAGGGATTTAATCAGATTATGAGCTAGTGGAGATGGTGGCAAAGACCAACATGAACAGTATATTATGTGGATAATGAAATAAGGACTTGGAAGAACTGTGTGCCAGAAAGTTTTGCATTGTGTACATACTTCCATTTACAATATTTTCTCACAGCTGGCCGGCTTGATTGAGAGGGACACTGAATACATTGCAAACCTGGAGACTCTAGACAATGGAAAACCATATGGGGATTCTGTTTTTGATATTGGTTGTGCCATCGACACTTTCCGCTACTATGCTGGCTGGTGTGACAAGATCCATGGCAATACCATCCCTGCAGGTGAGGTGGTCCAGTGAAAGTAGCTTGACAGTGTGTTTTTTATTGCAGTTTTAAATTTTAAAATTTGAATGACAAGGTGTTGTAAGTTGATTATTACAAAATTATATATTGTTAATTGATAACAGGACTAAGTTAAAGTGACCTTTTCACCAAACTGAAGAATTCCCTGTGCATTATGGATGGAATTGTTCTTCCTTCCCTATGCTGTACTGTTGGTCCTATTCCCCAACTCCCTTCTATGATAGGACCCCCTGCTGGATATTCTTCCCTCTTGGGCCTGGACAGCTTTCCTCACCTTTGTTCCTTGCATCTGCTTCGTTCCCTTTCCCTTCCTTTATTATTTACAAATTTCATCTTCTTCTTCTTTCCCATTTTTCTTTGTTTTCTGCTATTTCATATAGGTTCGTTGTCTGCCTTTCCTGTACTACTCTGACGCTTGTCCTCCCCTCACTCATTGTCTCAGTTTAGTACTGAGAGTCTACATCCCCCCTCTCAATTTCAGTGTTACTGAATTGTTTGTTGTTCTCATCTCCTTCCTCTTTTACTTTTTCCTGTGTCCTTCTGTCCACATTATTATGTTCCTTGGTCTCCCAGCTCTGCAGGTGGTAGTTTTACCATGGAGTAGTGCTGGACTACTACTTTTACCTTCTTCCTGTTGTTTTGTTTTTATTTTTCTATATATTGCCATATATTATACAGATTTTTACTTATTTGTTCTTTGCTGTAGTCTACCAATCTCCTTTCTGTACCACATTGTCCCTATCCTTTACTCCACAATTGGATCCTGGTGTCTCCTGGCTCTGCACATGGTATTTTGACCATGCTGGGCTACAACATTACCCCTCCTATTTCTTTGTATTGGATTATCTCTTTATTAATCAAATATTGCACTTTCTTCCATTTCCTTCCTCCAACTTTGCTCATGTGAGTGTTGTTATATGTCTTGCTATCACACCTGTTAGAATTTCTTCAATCATGTAATGTCTCTCTTCAAAGCTGCATTGACACCATGCTACTGAGACTTTTCACCATCCACACTCTCTCCTGTATAAACTCCGTTTTGGGACAACAGGCTTTCTTTTGGATTCTTGACCCCTGAAGATGGGACCGATACGTTGTTCTGAGACGTCGGTAATAAATTACCACTACTCACTGTATAACAACCCAGAGGAGCACAGTTCTCAATGTGATGGTTGGCTAGACAACCAGGGTTCAAAACCTTATAGGAATGTTTTTTTTTTACACCAAATGTTGGTATTTTTTTCTTTACCACATCTGTGTTCAGAGTGACTCTGAATCGTACCAAGCTTTGTATCCAGGGCTCTCCTTGGGTGTAAAGATTATCACAGCATGAATTTATTCACTTGTCCTTGTACCAAGGTCCAGAAGTGTCTAAGAACTTTAACTTTGGTTCCCTGCCCCTGCTCACCCAAATGCCTTCATGATATAATGTTGAGGCACAGATCAACTTTATAGAAATGGCAGATATTAAAAATTTGTTTTGCTTTCAATCTCATTGTAGTCTCTTGGTTCATTTTGTCAAAGGTGAAACCCTGTGTTGTGCAGTAGATGGTATCATAATGCACATTCTACAACTCAACCATGTTATGATGTGTATTAGTCATTTTTCAAATATTATTTACTGTTTGTCAGCAAACCTTAAACTGTCAGTTATTAATGACTCATATAATGATTGCCTTATGTCTACACATACTTCTATGCACAGGAATGAATGTTGACTGTTTCTTAGATTCTCATTTTCTGCGATGCTCGTTTTAAACTTTCTTTTCCAACTAACAGTGTGACTTAACTGCTGATATATTTGGCATTATGGTACACATTAACTATCTGTGCAGAAGCAGCATGTCTCTCTTTTTTTATAGGTTGCTTGACTGAATCATTTTCCATTTTAAATGTAAAACACTCAGATTTTACAAATTATTTTCACTAGACTACATTGCAGGTACAGTTCAGGACTGGACCCTGCAGCTCTCTTTATCATTCATTTCCCTAGCTTCCAGGGCCACAAACTGAATCCCAGATTCAGCCTTTGTAACTCAGCAAATATCCAGTTTCTATTCATACTCAACCTGTTGTAATCGTGTAAAGCTCCATCTACTGTAACAGTGAGAAACTCACCATCTTCCCACACAGTGTATTAAGGTGTATGACACAAAGAGCGGTGATTATTTCCCTATCATACTTAATGGGATGGTTTCACTGGTGGAGATGGGCTGTGTTTTGTGTGAGGTACGTATTGAAATATTATACAATACTTTAGGAATGTCAGTCTGTCCTGTGTTTCACACCCCCCCACATTGAAGTTCCACAGTCTGCCACCAGATGGCAATTGACGTCAGTATACAGAAATCAGTCTCACAGATGCATACATGATACATAACAAAGCACTAATTCCAGTATAATATACATACACACACATTCTTCAGATGTTCATGGTAACTACTTAAATAAGTGTGCCTTGCCTGCACGAGTCACATGGTTTTCTCGGTAACTACATAACTGGGTGTTCTTTGCTTGCCTGCGTCACAGGGTTTCTACAGTTAACTATGTAAATAGGTGTGCCTTGCCTGCCTAGGTTACAGCATTTCCACAGTACCTACATACATGAGTGTGCCTTGCCTGCATAGGTTGCAAGGTTTCTGCATTAACTATGTAAATGAGTGTGCCTAGCCTGCCCAGGTCACCAGGCACCAGCAGACCAATTTTATAAATAATTTAGATGAATATCTACCATCACAGAGTTAGTGACTGCTTGGACTTGTTGCTTTAAGTCTTTTAAAGTCATGAATTTTGGGATAGACCTCCTTCCTAGTGCATACCCAAAAACGAGGCTTATTAGGTACAGGTCATATGTTCAGGGACCCACAACACTGAATCACATTTTGCAGTTCACTGTCATACAAGCATGGCATTTATGGCTTTTGAAAATTTTATGTTGAAATATGTCATCTAGTTGGCAAATGAGAAGCATTCCATTTTAATTGTGTGAGTCATTAATTTGTGAACAAACAGAGTTCCAGCATTTTCTTTTTCTTTTTTCCCCATAGTTGCCGACATACTAGAAGGAACCTCTGTGTCATGTCAGGGTTACGGGACCATAACTGCAGGGATGGAAAGGTTCGGGTTTTTTTATTTTTTGTAAATTAAAATCTGAGTAGTTTATTTCATGCAACAGAACCTTTCAAAGCATGGAAATTCTCGTACAACCGTATGATATAATTAACAGAATTACCAACTTTTAGGTGCTAACTTCTGGTTATTTTCTGTGGCCTGCTTCAAGCTCTGTACATCCATTTACTGAAATGAAGTAAATCATCCTACACTACTGTATGCTAATAACGTGCTACTGAAGGTCCATTGTCACCTCTGCATTTGAAGTCCCTTATGCTGTAAAAGTCTAACAGTATGAAGTATTATTTTCCTGAGTAACTATTTTCCTCCCCAGTGCACCTATAAGTAATCACAGTTGATAGACAAATTGCAATTACTTGCTTATTTTAGATGGAGAATTGTTTAGTATGACACGCAAAGACCCAGTTGGGGTGGTGGGGCAGATTATTCCCTGGAACTACCCCATTCTGATGCTCGCCTGGAAGTGGGGTCCAGCACTTGCCACTGGCTGCACCCTTGTTCTCAAACCTGCAGAACAGACACCTCTCACTGCTCTCTATGTTGCTGCCCTAAGCAAAGAGGTATGTGTTATCTTGGGATAAGTGATTAGTTTGGAGAATTGTGCCAGTTTGTTTCCTGTGGAGTGTATAATTTGTTCTAATGGTGTGTGAATCTATACAGTCCACTTCTAATTGTTATTTTTTGAACACTGCCTGAAACTGTTTTCTTTCCAGAGGGCTATGTAAAGGAAACAACCATAATAGATATGACATCTCATAGGCCATCATGAAAGTAATTATAGAAAGGTATCAAGTTAGTGCAAAGTGTTTTCTTTTGTGATGCTGTTCACAGTGATTGGAAGTCGTAAAGCATGTAGCATGTATAGTACAGCCTCAGTAGGACTACATGTTTATAATACAGGTAGGCCTCGTTTTGGCGATTTCTTTTTTACACGATTTTGCATTAATGTGACCTGTAAATTTACACCACTTTTCAAATATATGCAATAATTTTTGGTTTGACATGATTTAGCATAGATGATACAGGATATTTTTTAGTTTAATGCAGTTTGGCATACACGGTCTATTGCCACTCTTGTCTTATGTTGGAGGCTAGCAGAAGGCGATATTACAGTCATGCCATTAGTCACGTGTATAGAATGATTACATAGGTGATACCACATGGCTGGTGTAGTTCCACCTTCAACAGCATTGGCTTTTATTATCAAAATGAGTGGGAAACATAAATCTACATAACTTAGTGCCATCCAAGTGAAAAATTGGTGCAGGAAAATTGGTATTGAAGAGAAATTAGATGTCATAAGCCAACTTAAAAAAACTGAATGAATTGTTGACATATGTTGTGATGTTAGATTCGCTCATAGTTGTTTATGTACATTGCATGATAATGCTGATAGAATTACAGAATGTAGTAAATCAGGAACTGAAGCATTGTGTAGTAAGACTGCCACAGCCCTCTCAGAATGAACCATACCAAAACTATGGATGTTATTCACTTACATTTCTGTTTGCATTAGAAATAATAAATATGTAATATAGAAATGTATATACAGGGTGTCCCAGGAGGAATGTGCCAGACTTCGGGAGGGTGTTCCTTATGTTAAAGTATACCGATATAACCCAAAACACCTATGTCCAAAGTTGAACGGTTACGGAGATAATG
>Ga0123354_10017163_pt1 | contig 11337 bp, 9 predicted proteins | sample TergutLab28metaG_2_FD_97872 | JGI IMG/M metagenome (GOLD analysis project Ga0123354, IMG submission 97872) | Labiotermes labralis P4 segment gut microbial communities from Petit-Saut dam, French Guiana - Lab288 P4 | ecosystem: Host-associated > Arthropoda: Insects > Digestive system > Gut ... | reverse complement strand
TCGGGGCTGTATACCTCGCGCGTACGATTTGGGACGATACTGAGGCGCCTGGCGGGACGCTCGATCCCCTGCCGGGTGATAACGGCCCGGGATTGGAATATGTCACGAATACGAATTCGTCGGAGACGTTGGTGTCCAAATTGTCTATCGACGCAGGGAAAGTCGAGCCGCGCGCTCAGACGCAGGTACCGGGATATGTGATGAACCAGTATTCGCTCGATGAATACAAAGGGACGCTTCGGCTCGTTACGTCGGTAGATAACGACGTCTGGTACGGATTCAAGGACTACAGCAGGACATACAGCGCAGACGATTGGGCGAGGCTGCCTGCCGGCACGAGCGAGACAGCGAACGCGCTTTACACGCTTGACGACGGTCTTCAGCCTCTCGGTAATATAGGGGAAATGGCGCCCGGCGAGCGCGTATATTCGTGCCGTTTTATGGGCGATATCGCGTACTTTGTGACGTACCGGCAAACGGATCCGATGTTTGCCGTGGATTTGAGCGACCCGTCTGCGCCGAAGACGCTGGGAGCGCTCAAGATTGCGGGATTTTCCGAATACTTATCTCCATACGCGAACGGCAGGCTGTTCGGGCTCGGACGCGAAGCCGATCCGAATACAGGGGTCCGTAAAGGGCTGAAGCTCACTATGTTTGACAACAGCGACCCGGCTGATGTTAAGGAACTCCATACGCTGTCCCTGGGGGGCGATTATTCAGCTGCCGAGCAAAACTCCAAAGCCATATTGGTGAGCGCTGACAAATCGTTGGTGGCGTTTCCGGCAGCCGGCAAGTATTTAATTTACGGGTACGATGACGCGGCCGGGTTCAAAAAGATCGCGGAGCTGAAAAGCGACAGCAGCGACAGCGCCGGGACTGCGCTGCGGGGGCTCTTTGTCGGCGGTACATTCTATGTCGTGGAACCGAACGATATCAACGCGTACGCGATAGACTCGGGGTTCTCAGGCGTCGGAAGTCTCCCCATAGACACGGGGGCAAGTACTGTCAGCCAATGGGATTCCACACCTCCGGCAACCACGGGGCCGACGATGCCGGGGGACCTTGCCGCGGACGATACGATGGATTAGAGATACCGTTTGAGCGTTATTCCAGGGGCTTTCTGTATACGGAAGGACAGATATATTTCAAGTCATTTGAGATAGTGATCAGCGACTCACTGTGACCGATGAAGAGAAATCCGCCCGGCGCCATGACATCGTAGAAACGTTTGATGAGCGCCTTGCGGGTTTCGGCGTCGAAGTAGATCATCACGTTGCGGCAGAATATAGCGTGATAGGGTTTGCGCGCGACGAAGGGGTCGAGCAGATTTATTTTTTTGAAAGCGACATTCCTGCGCAGTTCAGGTATGACCCTGAAGTTCCCGTCGCCCAGATCTGTGAAATATTTTGAGATCCATTCCGGGGATATGGCCAGGAGGTTTTCATGCGGGTAGACGCCTTCGGCTGCGACGGAAAGCGCCCTTTCCGAAATGTCTGAGGCGAGTACGCTCGTGTCCAAAGCATACGGCGCCAGCCCGCGCGCGTTCAGGTATTCAAGGATATATATGGACAGCCCGTAGGGTTCCTCACCCGTGGCGCAGCCCGCGCACCACAGGCGCAGATCCTTGCCGTCGGGCAATGTTTCGATCCACGGGAACACCTCTTTCGCGAAATACTCGAGGTGGTCGCTTTCGCGCATAAAGAATGTGTGATTTGTCGTGATACGGTTGATAAGGTTCGCCATCTCGATCCCGGTCGCGTCGTTTTTGACAAAGTCGATGTACGCGCCGTAGGTGTCAAATCCTCTCGTCTGCATATAACACCCCAGACGGCTCTCGATCAGCATACGTTTGGCAGTCAGGTTTACGCCGTATTTTTCTTTGATAAACCCGGAGATCTCCGCAAGTTCCTGTTCGCTGAGGGTAAGCAATGCGCGAAACTTCAGCTGACCAGTTCCTGGGTATTGATAATGAGGCTGATATTGCCGTTGCCCATGATCGTGCAGCCGGATATACCGAAGCGGCCCGCGTGGAATCTGGAGAGATACGAGGGCAGGGGCTTGACGACGACCTGGAATTTGCCCACAAGGCTGTCCGCGAGGATGCATGCGTGATGGTCGCCTGTCTCGACGAGGACGAGTATGCCTTCGCTTATATTCGTTACGGCGTCCCGGCAGCCGAACAGGTCGTAGAGGCGTATGACCGGATACGCCTGTCCGCGCAGTATTATCATCTCGCAGCCGGTCGGGTCTGTAATGATTTGCCCCGCTTCTGCCCTGAACGATTCGCGGATATTATTGATCGGAATGGCGTAGATTTCCTTCCCGATCGAGATTTCCATACACGAAATGATGGCCAGTGTCAGGGGAATCTTCATGATCACGTTCGTGCCCAGGCCTCTTTTGCTTTCTATAGTGACGGAGCCGCCGATCCGTTCGATGTTGCTCTTGACTACGTCGAGTCCGACGCCCCGGCCTGAAAACTCTGAGACTTTTTCGCTGGTCGAGAAACCTGGCGTCATGATCAGGCTTTGTATTTCCCGATCGGAATATTCGCTTTCAGGTTTACGCAGGAGGCCGCGCGCGCGGGCTTCGGGCAGGATGATATTTTTATCAAGGCCTCTTCCGTCGTCGCTGATTGAAATGATGACGTCGCCCCCGCTGTTTTGGGCTGAAAGGATGATATGCCCGTTGACGCTCTTGCCCGCGGCGGTACGTTCATCCGGGGATTCTATAGCGTGATCCATCGCGTTTCGTATAAGGTGCATGATGGGATCCGACAGGGCGTCCAATATCGTTTTGTCGACCTCGGTCGTTTCGCCCACGAGGATCAGGCTGACTTCCTTGCCGAGGCTTTTGCCCATGTCGCGGACGATACGCCGCATGCGCTGGAAGACTATCGATACGGGCAGCATACGGATCGCCATGACGGTATCCTGCAGTTCGTTCGTCAGTTTGTCGAGTTGATGGGCGGCCTTGTTGAAATTCGCCATCTCGTGCCCGTCAAAGTCCGGGTTTTGTGTCACAATGGACTCGTTGATGACGATCTCGCCGACCAGATCGAGCAGAGCGTCGAGTTTTTTCAGCTCCACGCTGATGATATTCTGGTTTGCGTGCTGCTGCGTCGGCTGTTCGGGCCGGGCTGCTGAAGCCGGAACCTCTGCCGGCTGAACGGTCAGATGAGGCCCGGGCCTGTCCTGCGGCTGCGGCATTGCGTCAAAGGTTTCTGGTTCGACAGGCGCCTGCGGCTCGGCGGGACGCTTCGTTATGTCGACAAATACAGGCCGTCCGTGGGTATGCTGCGGGGCCTTCTCCGGCTCGGGTATGGACCAGTGCATAGGCTGCGGCGCCGGCCGCTCCTGCTGCAGCGGCGCTTGCCAGGGGGCGGGAGAACGGGGGCTTTGCATGGCGGATATGCCGGCGCTGACAGGGAGCGGCCTCGGTTCAGGCTTCGGGAGGGCCGCGTCGCTTTCGTACGAACCCGCCTCGTCCGGCATCCTCCGCAGAAATGATACGGATTCGACGGACAGGGTACCCTTGATCAGCGTTTCGATCTGCTCGCGGAAAAGGGTCGTCGAAAAACTTATATAAAAGCCGCGTTCGATGATGGCGTTGGACGCGTTCGGGTCTGTTTCGGGATTGGCAGGTATGGTGCGGTTGACCGTGCCCTTTTCGTTGAGCTTGTTGATGAGCATAAAGGCCCTGATGTTTTCCATCTTGGCGCCTTCGTTGAAGTGAATGTGCAGATAGCAGGTTTCCTTCCCCGCAGGCGCGGCTTCAGCGGCGCGGGCGGTGACCTTTGAAATGTCGGCGGCGAGTTCGTCCCGTACAGGCTCACGGGTTTCGGGTGAAGGAGCGCCCCCGAGTATACGGCCAAGATCAAGGCGCGGCTCTTGGCGAAAGCCGCTTTCCATTTTTTCGGTAAGGCTGACCAGGACGGCTGTGAGCGGCGCCACCTCGTTCTCCAGCTCAAGCCCTTCCTGGATCTTCACGATTTCGGTTTTCAGGAAATCCGATACGGCCAGCACGACGTTGAACAATTCGCCGAACAGGTCTTTTTTCAGCCCTGAATTGCGGATGACGGTAAACAGGTCTTCCATTTTGTGCGACACTTCGGCTATGCCCGTGTAGTCCATCATAGACGAGCTGCCTTTGATCGTGTGCATGATACGAAAAATCTCGTTTACGTTTTCGTTCGACAGGTTGCCGCTTTCCTCGGCGCTTAATAGAATATCGTCCAGGGTATCAAGCAGGGAAGTAGACTCATATAAATAGAGTTCCAACAACGAGTCGTTATTGATATCTTCCGTCATAAAATCTCCCCGCGCAAAGCCAATGGAACGTTCAATTACTGCAATTATTATACAGGCGCCGTATTATTTTGTAAATCGCAGGGCGGCAAAAGAAGAAATCCTGTGAAACCCGGTTGACTTTAAAATGGTTAAGTTCTATACTGTTAACAACTTAACCATCGTTTGTTTTGAGGAGCAGTATTGGCAGGATTTAGCGTTAAGAAGCCGTTCACAGTATTGGTTGTTGTCGTCATTATCTTTGCGCTTGGCATTACTAGTTTCCGCAGTATGAAACCGGAACTGCTGCCAAATCTCGAACTGCCCTATATTATAGCGATGACTACATATCCCGGCGCAACATCGGAGCAGGTCGAAGCGGATGTGACAAAACCGCTCGAACAGGGCTTCGCAACGCTCGAGGGTCTGAAAAGTATCACATCGCAATCCAACGCCAATTACAGCATGATCAATATGGAGTTTGCCGACGGGACCAACCTCGACGGGACCACGATCGATATCATGCAAAGGATCGAACGCGTGCGCGGGGGGTGGGACTCTATTGTCGGCAGCCCCATTATCATCAAGATGAACCCGAATCTTTTGCCGGTAATGATCGCGGCCGTGGAACGCGACGGCATGGGTACGGCTGACCTGTCCCAAATGATGGATACGGAACTGCAGCCCAAACTCGAGGGGATAGACGGGGTCGCGAGCCTGGACATCAGCGGTATCCGCAAGGAGCAGGTAAACGTGGCTATAAGAGCGGATAAGGTGGCGGGCGTCAACGCGCGTATCGCAACCGCTGTCCAAAACGATATCAATTCAAAAGAGCAGGATCTCAGGAAAACGAAATCCGATCTTGAGGCGCAGTTGAACGACCTCAAACAAAAGAGCGGGGAGCTCGACGATGGCGTGAACAAATTTGCCGAAGGGATAGAAAGCGGCGCATCAAAGCTGGGCGAGGGCTGGGCGGATTGGGGGCTCGGGCTGACCGGCCTGAACGATATGAAGACCAATCTTGAAGGCATGAAAGAACTGTTGGCTACGCTGAAGCAAGCCATAACCGATGCGCTGGCGGCGGCTGAGCAGGATAAAGGGGAGCCGCTGACGCAGGAAGAGATCGACGCTATCACATCAGGCGTGGAAGGGGGGTTCGGGACAAGCCTGGATCAACTGCACGCCGGTATCGACCAATTGAAGGCCGGAATAAACGCGATGGAAACGGCCGGCAAGCAATTGGCCGAGGCGCAGGGCGCGCTTGACAAGATGTCCGTAGAAACCCAGTACCAGCTGAACAGCGCCGCGGCGGCGCTTGTTGCCGGACAGGGGCAGATCAGCGCGGGGATCTCGCAGATACAGACAGGCCTCGACCAGTTTGACGACGCGCTCGACACGGCCTTGAAACAGGCGGATATGAGCGCTGTTTTGACTACAGGTACGATTTCCTCGATATTGCAGGCGCAAAACTTCGCAATGCCTGCGGGCTATGTCAAACAGGACAATACGGACTACCTGGTCCGGGTCGGCGACCAGGTCGGCACGATCGACGAGCTAAAGGACATGGCGCTGATGGATACCGGCATAGATGATGTGGGCGTCATCAGGCTCTCCGACGTCGCCGACGTCTTTATGAGCGACAACCTTTCGGACGTTTACGCAAAGGTCAACGGGAACGACGGTATTCTGCTCGAGTTCATGAAACAGAGCGAGTATTCGACGACGCAGGTGACCGACGCCATCACCGCAAAATTTACGGAACTGGAAAAACAATACCCCGGCCTGAAATTTACCCCGATGATGAATCAGGGCGACTATATCTACAGGGTGATCAACTCGATCACGTCCGACCTCATGTGGGGGGCGCTCTTCGCAGTGCTCATCCTGCTGTTGTTTCTGAGGGATCTGCGGCCTACCTTCATAACGCTCTGCTCGATACCGATATCGCTGGTGTTCGCGCTTGTAGCCATGTATTTTGCCGGCGTCACGATCAACATCATTTCACTGAGCGGGCTGGCCATCGCGGTCGGTCGGCTCGTAGACGACAGCGTTGTCGTCATAGAAAACATCTTCAGGCTTAGAAACAAGGGATACTCGCCGGTCAAAGCGGCTGTCAGCGGCACGATGCAGGTGGCCGGGGCCATTACGGCGTCTACGCTGACGACGATCAGCGTCTTCCTGCCCCTGGTCTTCGTAACGGGGATCACGCGGCAGATCTTCAAGGATTTCGGTTTGACTTTCGCCTTCGCGCTCCTTGCCAGCCTGGCTATTGCCATGACGCTAGTCCCGACTTTGGCCAGCGGGATGTTCAAGACGATGCAGCCGAAAGAACATCGTTGGCTGGACCGCGTTATATCTGTTTATGACAAGGCGCTTGTCTGGGCCTTAAGATACAAGCCCGTGATATTGATCCTTGCGATAGTATTGCTTGCGGGCAGCGCCTATGCAATGATAAATAAAGGGTTTTCCTATATGCCCGCAGGCACGAGCAATCAAATATCCATCACCCTGACCATGCCGAAGGACAGCACGCCCGATCAACGAAAAGTGAGGGCCGACGAGGCTCAGACGCGTATCTCCGGCATAGAGGGCGTGGACACCGTAGGGATGATGTCCGGCGCCAGCCAGAGCGGAACCTTGTCGTTATTGTCGGGCGGCGCCGGCAGCGGGGATGATATGCGCAATGTGACTTCGTACGTACTGCTCGACGATAAGGCGGACGTGACGAAGGTATCGGGCGAGATCGAAAACGCTCTTGCGGATATGGACATGGAGACGAACGTCAGCTCGTCCGGCGGGATGGATATCACGATGCTCGGCGGCAGCGGGATCACGGTAAATATATACGGGGACCAGACGGCTGACCTGATCGAGTCATCGTCGCGAATCAGCAACGCATTGTCCGGTATCGAAGGCGTCGATAAGATTGACAACGGCCTGGAGGACGCGACGCCCGAAATAAACTTTACGGTGGATCGCATAAGGCGGCCGAACACGGGCTTACGACGGCGCAGGTATTCCAGCAGGTAAGCGCCGCGCTTTCAAAAGAGAGCACCGCGACGAATGTCACATGGAAAAACGACAGCTACGACATCGTGATGGTCAACGAGAATGACGAATCCGGGGACCTGACGCCGGACTATATCAAGGGTCTGGAGTTCCCCGTGACAAAAAGGGACGGGACGACAGAGCAGGTGAAGCTTTCCGATATCGCGACCGTGAGCGAGAGCCAGACTCTGCCCTCGATCTCGCGCTCGGAGCAGCGACGCTATATGGCCGTCAATATCACCATAGGGGACAGCTACAATATAACGCTCATGGCGCAGGAGGTCGATAAGGCTCTGGCGGGCGTCCAATTGCCGGACGGGGTCAGCTACGAGGTCACGGGCGAAAACGCAACGATCATGGACGCCTTCCAGCAGCTGGGATTCATGCTGCTTTTGGGGCTGCTGCTGGTCTACCTGATCATGGTCGCGCAGTTCCAGTCTCTCAAGAGCCCGTTCATCATCATGTTTACGGTCCCGCTGGCCTTTACGGGCGGGTTCCTGGCTTTGCTCCTCACGGGGCAGATCCTGTCGGTCATATCCTTGATAGGTTTCGCGATGCTGGTGGGGGTGATAGTAGCCAACGCCATTGTGCTCGTGGACTATATCAACCGTCTGAGAATGGACGGGATGGAACGCGTGGCGGCGATACGTGAGGGCGCGGCTACGAGGATGCGGCCCATCCTTATGACGGCGCTGGCAACCATCTTCGCGCTTTTGATGATGGCGCTCGGGGTGGGCAACGGCTCCCAGATGATGCAGCCTCTCGCCATCGTCTGCATAGGCGGGCTGGCCTACGGCACGCTCATGACATTGTTTGTCATTCCCATTATTTACGACGCGTTCAGTAAGAAAGAACTGCGCAAGGTTGCCGCGGAAGACCTGGTTGTAGATCGCGACGCGTAGCCGCCGGAAATCCTGAAAAACAGCGCGTATCAAAGAAAAACTTGCATTGCATATCACCAGTGGAAACTGTATAATTTTGTATCTGAGCGATTGGATCAAGGCGCGCCCGGCGTCTTTGCGGGGGTAAGGGAGAAAAAGCGATGCCAAGAATTATGATTGTGGATGACGCTGCGTTTATGCGTATGATGATCAAGGAAAACCTGAAGAAAGTCGGTTTTTCGGATTTTATTGAAGCGGGCAACGGCGAGGAAGCGGTAACATTGTTTGAAGACATGCGGCCGGATCTGACGCTGCTCGACATCACGATGCCCGTGAAAGACGGGTTGACGGCGCTGCAGGAGATCCGTGACAAGGATCCGGACGCAAGGATCGTGATGTGCTCGGCAATGGGGCAGGAAAGTATGGTGATCGAGGCTGTAAAGCTGGGGGCTCTCGACTTCATCGTAAAGCCGTTCAAACCGGAAAGGCTGCTGCAGACCGTGAAAAACGTTCTGGAATGAGGCTGCTATGCAGAAGGACAAGGAACGGCCTTACAATCTTGTAAAGCAAATCGCGGAGGAACTCATGCCCTCTGTGTTAAAGCGTTTTGATATCGAAGATACGCCGGAAAACCATGAGGATATCCTGGCTTTGGCCCTGAACCATCTGCCGAACAAGTACGTGACGACGGACAGCGGAAAGATATACGCCCAGATGATAGACAATTTCACGATACAGTACGAAACAGACGTGCTCGCAAGTCTGACGCGGGCTGCCATCACGGTCAAGGAAAGGCCGAGGGGGACGCCGCGTGACTACAGCGCGACAAAGGGGATCAGGTGATAAGGTCTTACGGCGAACTGGACGACATGCAGATAGACGTACTGCGCGAGCTGGGCAATATCGGGGCCGGGAATGCCGCGACGTCTTTATCGGCGATGATAAACGAAGGCGTGAGGATCTCTGTGCCTGAGGTGAAGATACTCGATTATGATAAGGCGATAACTGAGATCGGCGAACCGGAAGATTTGGGTATCGCTGTCATGCTGCAATACAGCGGCGATGTGCGCGGGATCATATTGTTCATGCTGGGCACAGACGACGCGAAAAACATCGGGGAAGTGTTGATGGGACGTATGCAGGATGTGGACGCGGCCGAAGAATCGCAGATATCCGAACTGAAGCTTTCCATGATAAAGGAATTTGGCAATATCCTCGGTTGTTCGTACCTCAACTCCATCGCTATGATGACAGGTCTGAAGTTCGAGGTCTCTGTACCGTATATTTCCATAGACATGGTCGGCGCTATTCTGAGTACGCCGCTCCTGCTGTTTTCGATCGACAACAGCAAGATAATGCTTATCGAGGAGGTTTTCCTGACAGAGCCGCACGACCTGACCAGCCATGTGATCCTGTTCGCTGATATCCCGTCCCTCAATACGATTTTTAACAGACTGGGGCTCAATGTATGACTAATACGATTTCTGTCGGGATATCCGATTATAAAACATCCAAGGCGCCCGATACGCTCGTAACATACGCTCTGGGTTCCTGTGTCGGGGTGGCGTTGTATGATCCCTGGGGGCATATCGGCGGGCTCTCCCATGTGATGCTGCCGTCGAGTTCGCTAAGGACCGCCGGGGGCATAGACGACCGCATGAAGTACGCCGATACGGCGATCCCCGATTTGGCCGGGGAATTGGAGCGGATGGGCGCCAGACGCGGGTCGCTGGTCGCGAAGCTTATCGGCGGGGCGAATATGTTCAATCTTAAGGGGTCTTCGTTTGTGGATACGATCGGGGAGCGCAATGTCGCGGCGGCGCGGAGCGAACTTATGAGACTGGGCATCCCGATAGTCGCGGAAGACGTCGGGTCGAATTACGGGCGCACGGTTTTCTTCCAATTGGACGACGGGAAAGTACAGATCCACTCATTCGGCAGAAACAATCATATGCTGTAAAAAGGGCGCCGCGAGGAACGCCTGTAAACATACGGAGGGACGATATGGCCGGGTTTATCGAAGAATTGGACTATAACGACGAGGACACGATGCGGGGACGCTATTTGACTTTTACGCTCGAGGATAATATATACGGGCTGTCGATCCGCCACGTCACAGAGATCATCGGGGTCCAGACAGCGACAAAAGTGCCCGAAACGCCCGACTATGTGAAGGGGATCATCAATCTGCACGGAAGGATCATCCCGCTTGTCGATGTGCGGCTCAAATTCGGCAAGGAGGAAATATCATACGACGAAAGAACGTGTATAATAGTCATCGATGTAAATTCGGTGGCGGTAGGGCTGATTGTCGATAAAGTGAACGATGTGCTGACGATCGGCGACGATCAGATCGCGTTGCCGCCGGCCGGAGGATCGCTCGGCTTTGAAAACCGTTATATCGAGGGTATCGGTAATGTGAATGAGACGGTGCTGCTGCTTCTCGACGCAGAGAAGCTGTTAAGGGCCGAAGAGATGGAAATAATAGAGAATATAGCTGTTGATAATGTCTGACAAACCCAAAATCAGGGTTCTTGTGCTCGACGACTCTCTTCTGTTCCGCGAGATCATGGCGAAGGGGCTTGCAAATGACAGCCGCATTGAGGTGGTCGGTTTCGCGAGCGATCCGTTCGAGGCAAAGGACAAAATACCCGAGCTTCATCCCGACGTGCTGACGCTCGATATCGAGATGCCGCGCATGGATGGCATTAAGTTCCTGAAGTATCTGCTGCCGCAGTACCCCTTGCCCGTGATCGTTTTGAGCATGCTGAAAGCGAGCGTCTTTATGGCGCTGGACGCGGGCGCCGTAGACTTTGTCGCGAAGCCTGACAATCTGCACGCCGGCCTCACGCCGTTTTTTGACGATCTGACAAACAAGATCGTAGCGGCGTCGCAAACGCGCTTCGGTTACAGACGCCGCGAAAACACAGAAATACAGCTCAAGACCGAAAGCATACGCGGGGATATCGACCCCCGGTGCGTCGTCGCCATCGGCGCGTCTACGGGAGGAACGGACGCGATCAACAGTATGCTGACAAAGTTCCCGGCCAATATGCCGGGCATTGTGATCGTCCAGCATATGCCGGCCGGATTCACGGAGCTGTTCGCGAAACGCGTCGACG
>Ga0123354_10017162_pt1 | contig 11338 bp, 8 predicted proteins | sample TergutLab28metaG_2_FD_97872 | JGI IMG/M metagenome (GOLD analysis project Ga0123354, IMG submission 97872) | Labiotermes labralis P4 segment gut microbial communities from Petit-Saut dam, French Guiana - Lab288 P4 | ecosystem: Host-associated > Arthropoda: Insects > Digestive system > Gut ... | reverse complement strand
TTGTGCATTAAGTTGGTTAATTACTAAGATTATACTGAGATGCACGGTCAGCAAAACATCAATATATATATATATATATATATATCGAGTACAGTATCCGGCATTCCAAGGCCGTTAAATATGCATACCGTATTTCACATTCAGGTCTCTGGGTACCTTCAGGCAGTGTCATGGCACGAGTATTGACGGCCCATAACGCAGCCCTCGCCATCGCTGTTTGGGCACGGGGGTAGTGCGGATCAAGGAACTCAAAAAGAATGCAGCTTTTGCTTCTCTGGGTATGTGGGCAGTCTTTAAATAAATAAATAACAACTGAATAACTGACTCACGTTTTGGTAAAAGGACCCAAAGTTTCAACGCCGCTGCAACATAAATCCTCGTGTTCCTTACCTAAGCCAGCTCACTTCGTGCAACTCCTGTTTTCCACATATTAATTTCTTTCGTGAATCTGAGATTTCGTTTTCTGAAGTGTTTTCAACCGTTTCAACGTGAATGAAAGCTGTCTTTACCGCCAGGTTTAACACTAAAACTTGGCATTTTGTCCACAAAAGCTGTTTATGCGTTCCATGTAATCTTAAAATAGATATCATTTTTTCGCTGTGCAGCCTGCACGGACCGTTTGTCTGATAGAAGCTTCTTCTCTGTAGGGAGCCAAAGGAACATTCGTGTATATATATATATATATATATATATATATATATATACACACACATACATACCTACATACAGAGGTAACGTTCGCCCTAGAACAAGCCATGAAGGTCCAGAAAGTAAGCATATGTATAGGTTGGCTCTTTCTTTAACCTTGGCACTATATGGGGGTGGGTGGTCAACGCCACACCTCGACCGCTTTACCCCCGGTAAAGACTTGATACCCATTGTATAGGAGGATGGATGGGCCCCAGGGCCAATCTGGACGGGTGCGTAAAATCTGCGTTTCTTACTTGAAAAAATCCAGACTGGCTCAGGGCCTCAATCAGCCCCCTTTTCAAAGGGTATCGCTGGGTCTCGCATCGTGGTTAAAGCGGTAATCGCGTGAGGCTGCACTGTCCTCCACCTTGTCCCGAAGTTAAGAATGAGTTGAGCTACACCTCCATTCCCCCTTTACATCTTCATGGTGTCGACAGACAAAATTTAGATTTTTTTTCTTTACGCTTCTCTTATTTCCGTTATGTCGACTTAGAGAAATACACAATGACTATCCCTCAGTCCGCAAACTTTTATCTCTCCTAAACCCATCGAGAAACCTTAAAAAATATAATTTTTATTCCTTCTTAGGGATAAGAATCTTGTCCTCGCCTGAACAGAAGATCATAGGAAATCATAGAAGTGCAGAGACAAGGTGCCTGACGGGATTTTTTAACTAGGGAGGCACAGTGACAGGAGGACTGGAAAAAAGTCATAGTAAGTTTCATAATATATGGGAAGGATTTAGAAGGAAGCAGTCTGGTCTAATCGAAGTACTATCTCAGCATTTAGCTAGAGGAAATGGGCAATTCCTCGTACAATTTCCTTCAGAATAACTGGCGTTGTCGCCGAGATTTGAACACTGCAATTTCCGAATGCAAGTCTCGAGCGTTACCTCTTCATCAAGCTCTTTAACTTAAAACAAATATTAAACAGAGTGGTCAGGTCACGGAAGGTAACATGGTGGATATATCTACCATGCAGGAGAGAGGTGGGAAATTCATATACAAGTTAGTTGCACTCAAGTGTACATAGTGAAGGGCCATTTAAGAACCCATGTAAGTAAGACAATACTAATATGGGTGTCAATACATAATAATTTACGACGTGCCTTCGGCTGACTCGGGATAGGGACAAGTGGTGACTGTCTGAATGTAAGGGTTCTTCGAGTAAAAAAAAATACAAAAGGGAATATTCTTAAGTAAGTGAGCTACTATCGGCTTCTCAAGGACCCTGTCCCACGGAATTAGTTGAAAAAGTCGTTGGGAGAATAATAATTTATAGTATTCTCACCACTGCCCGGCGGAGACATACCGCTATGTAAACAACGTACAGAGTGGGGCAGAGTTCATTCAGCATCATTCAAGATACATGAGTCGACAACACTTTTTAAAATGTCCTCAAAGTAATGTAAATTGAAAGACAAATATTTGCCGTTTTTTGAGGAAGTTACTCTTAAAAACAACAAAGTTTGCTGTGGTTGCTGATGAACTCCATTCATAACACTTACCATTACGAGGACATGACAGGGATATGGCATTTCTTTCTACGGAAATTCTTAGTTTGAGACTGCCGAACGTGCCTGCGACACTCTTCTTTTCAAAATAACCTCATAAAAAGAAATCATAAGCAGAGAGATCAGAAGAAGGGGGTGGCCAACAAATGTCGACATGAACGTCGTTATATTTGGAAAAGTGTCTAGGGCGAATGCAGGTTGGCCATGGCGTCCTTAGCTGGACCTATAGCGAGCGTAGTTTCCAGTCTCTCTCCGGGCTACTTGAGTATTACGTAAATCAAAATGATAAACGAATTCTGCCCCATCTGTATATACAGTACTAACTTCGTACTTGTAATTTGGTTTCTGTTGACATAAGTTCTTCACAGATTACTACAGTTACTGTATAGTAAAGAAAAGAATATCTGTCCCCTTCGTCGTCTTTGTCTTGTCTAATGTATAGTAAATTTCTGTGGGTTGGAAAACTTTAATATCACAGAGATTAATTTTATGCGGACGAAACGTGATCCGTTTTACTTACAGACTCAATACGTACCGCGCAATAAACATTCTCCACTGGGTTATAAATAACCAATCAGTTATTGTTGTATAGGGCAAAAGGCGCCTTGTGTTTCAAAATGATACATAACACACATGTGCACGCTGTGGGCAGAACGTTGCATTTCTGAATGTTAAACCTGGCCGCACATAAAATAATCACTAGTCTTTAGTCTAAAAGGATAATGAGAACGCCCAAAAAGCTGTTGTGCGTCTTAAACGTGTTCATAGTTTATTTAACAACGCCGTTAGATTTTCAGCTATTATAGCCTCGACGACAGGATGGCTGGTGAATGAAAAATTGGTAAGAACTTGAAAGATAGCGGTATTGCCTAATCGATATAAACTCTGCATTTGCCAGCAGGAGTTAAAGGTGGGAGTTAAAAGTTGTTATTCTAGTATATTTTCTGTTTCTTGGTGACACACAACTTGTGCTGCAATTTTCGTTGTTATGCCATTAAGTTTAGGGGTATTCACAACGTTGAGAGTGCCTTGAGTTTATCATTTCTGCAGTAGGTTATTTCCTTATGTGTCACAGGATGAGGTTTGGCATGACCTAACACTACTCTTAGTGCCTTGCTACAATCAAATGTAACGAATTCCTGTACTACATTTCGTCGATGATGACAACATGCTTTATGGCAAGGAACAAGGTGGTTTCCAGGAGTCAAGGTTCTTTTGCAGAGGTCGTACGCACTGCAGGGCAGTAACGTCACTGCCAGGGCAGTGACGTTACATGTGCTGGCTTAAGGTTTTAAGTATTTTCCTCGTTTATCTGTTTTTTTAATTTTATTTAGGCATTTTATGAGCCGAAATATTTAGTCGACACGGCGACTAAGCTACTGGATGGACCATTGAAGAGTCGCGATTCAATCCCAGGAAGAGACAAAGTAATTTTATCTCCCCCGAAGCGTCCAGAGCGGGTCTGAAGCCCACAAAATTTATACCAGCAGCTCTTTCCGAGGGGTAGATTAACAGGGGTATGAAGGTGACCAGTCACCTCAATTGAGCGTCGATGTTAAAAATGGGTGGATCTATTCCTGTGTTCCCCCATACGCCTTCATTGCAGGCTCAGTGTCAACTTTACTATAATTGTACTTTATGCTTATAATTACGATTAAGATAATGGAATAAAATTGGTAATTATTACAGATAATTTGGGCTGTTTGAGGACGGAAGGAGCCCTGTGAGAGACACCCACGCTACAGTTCCATAGCCCCCTTAGGCAACACCGATTATCTTATTTCAATAAAATTATTTTTTTTACGAAAAATAGAAACATAGGCACAAATAAATACTACTAAATACTATAAAGAGTTAAAAATAAAAAAAAATTAACGAATTTAGTAGCACACCAACTAATGCTCATACACAAAATTTTTACATTAAAACATTTAAAATCGCTCCAACATGTTTCTATCCTAAGATCATCTTCAGGGAGCTACACCGTTCCTTGTTAAAGTCACGTGCTTAGAAACACGCACTGATTAATTTCAAATGCATTAGTTTTTAATAACTTTAGCTTGGTGTTCTTGTATTTGTTAAGTTTTGCCTGTTGGGCATTAACTATCTTTATCGTTGCACCGCGCATTTCGTACAGTCATTTAATCAGCACACCAACTAATGCACATACATAAAATTTTTACATTAAAACATTTTAAATCGCTCCAACATGTTTCGATCCTAAGATCATCATCAGGGAGCTACACTGTCCCTTGCTAAAGTCGCATACTTAAAAACACTCGCCGATTAATTTCAACTGTACGGTTAACGATAAAGATCGAATTTAGTAGTAAACAGTCAATGTATAGTACGCATGTATCTGATCGCACGCCATCTTCTACGTTATGAATACCTAACACACATAGGTACAATCATAACATATGCTTGAATCGTAAACTGATTAACAGTTACAGCACCAAAGTCTGTAGAGCCACACCAGTGCTCGTTTTCCGTTCAAAGAAACATGTACCAGTATACCACCAACTTCCTTCGAACAGAGTAAACTACCGTGACGTCACAGCGCAAGTCTTAAAGACAAGATGATCAGAGGTGTGTTGAGTCACTGACGTTCTGTTCGTAGTGCGGGATAGACATGCTCTTGCTGTGGAGCGTAGTGTTCCCCGTCGTGATTGGGGTCCCTTTGCAAAGCTTCAGGGTCAACAAGTGCTGCTCCGAAGATCAAGCTCTGACCACGGATTACAGATGCACCAGTTATAAAAATTACTACTCGCCCCGAGACGCGAATACAGATTTACCACACTGGCTGCTGGCTGAAGTAGCAGTTGAATCACGCCATGTCTCCGACTTCCACGTGAAAATTCAGTACGGTAGACAAACAACATGCGAAGGCCGCCAGCACCTTGTGTTTGCAGATGACGTGGATCTGTTTTCTCTACGAGAAGATGGAGGGCTTAATGTGTACGATGAAGATTACGAAAGGAATATGACATTTCCATATTCATCTTTCTGTTTCGATCGTCTGCTACTCGAGGAAAGTAAAGCAGTTCATGTGATTTTATTGTGCCCGTGCAACATTGTGGCTTGCATAAGAAAATGTTGCCTTTCTGGAAGTTATTTAAATGAAACCCGTCACTGTGTGCCAGACGATACGGATACCGTAAGGCACGCACCGTTTCACGACAGTTCTTCGAAATACTTTCACTTGAACGGACTACCCCTTTGCAGAAACGGAGGTGCCTACTTGTCACGTTCAGTATCATCTCCAAATAACAAACAACATCAGTTTCGGTTCTTGGATGATGGTCGGGTGGAAGGGAGCGAGTTGAGGCAGCCCCTACCCGTTGAAGAGTATTGCTGGGATGCGACAGTCGATGGGAATGGCAGTGAATTGCAAAAGTTGTTGTACTGCAAGCGAAAGGAAATTAGTGAACGAAGGGTGCTCTATGGAGTGATGATACTTGTAGGCGCCGCGTTCCTCTTGGCTACCTTGCTCGTGTACGCCGCCCTGCCGGAACTGAGGAACGGACTTCACGCCAAGTACCTCATGGCTCACACTGCGAGCTTCCTAGTCGCCTACGTGTTCCTGGGAGCCGGACAGCTTTTACCCGTTGCGCACTACGTGACCTGCACAGCAGTAGGTGAGCTGGTAGGCCTACACACAATAGATATGAGGGATGAACGATCAGTTAGACTTCCTACCTGCTCTTGTCTACATTCAGTCAATGGATCTTCTGCATCTTACTGCTATTTTACGCTTACACAACAAACAACAGATGTCCATAAGAACTCACGTCACCCACAAACATTTGCATCCTTCATGTCTTAGTTTACATGTATACATATGAAACAAAACCTCGCAGCTTCTAACACCTAACTTTTGGCTTCTTATTCTACAAATAAATTTATAATTACAAATTGTAACAATGAAAAAAGTACAGACTGCTGACATATATGAAGGCCACTGTCCAGCGGACAGTGGCCTTCATATATGTCTTGCCTCGTGCTGTTCATATAGACGTGCCGGAACCTGCTTCTACCTCCATCTTCTTACCTACCCGATCTGGGCTGGTGTAGGGATCTAATCTCTGGCTTCGATCAATCATAATATATTATGATAATGATAATAATAATAATGTAATATACTTAAATTGAGGACGTTAAAGAGTCTGACTCAAAAATAATTCGATCTCATGACCATCTAGTACCACTTTAAAGAGATAGTTCATGAACTATACGAAGTATCGTTACTGGAGACCAACAGGCTACGTCCGTGAGGCCACTGTTCAAAAAAGGATCTTTGCAAATTCCCTGTCAAGCTGGTGTTAACAACATGCAGAACTGAAATGAAAAAAAGAAATTAATGTACGTATTTAAAACAGTTCGAAACGGAATGTTTCCAGATAACGTGGCTCGAATTTTCAACATCCAAAGTTACTATTTTTTATTGTGTGAAATGCGCAAAACATTAAAACCTACAGATCGATCGTCATATTAGTTAATAAGCTTATCTGAATGATTGTGTTCTCCTTGCAGCGTTCATTATCCAGTTCACTTTCATCGCTGCCTTCTTCTGGCTGAATGTAATGTGTATCGACATTGCATGGGCATTTAGGTAAGTGTTACGTTCTAACTGCATCCATCTTTTCACATGCGAATCCAAAGCAGTTTTTTTATTGAGATAAATTCTTCCTTGAAACCGCTTAGAGAGTTTTCTGCCGGCGTGACTGAATGTCGCAAGGCACAAACGAAATCTGTGATACGGAAGTTGTGAAAATGTTCGAGGAGAGGGGGAATGTGGATGTTGTGGGTCGTGTTGCCGGCTCCACAGCTGTGGCTGAGAATCGGATAGCAGGGGATTCTGACGGACTGAACAGCAAGTTATTTGGAAAATGCATACACACACACACACACACACACACGGGGATTGCGCTAAACCAACTGTCATAGAGCGGCGAAGAAAACAAACTATTTCCTACAAAGTAACCATTAATATTTGAAAATGTGGACGATAATCCTCATAACACGTGTTGCATTTTCTTCTTACATGTGGCCAGATTTCATCTGAAAGAGAAATAAACGTAAAACGCTCGCTTACTGTGTATGGAAAACAACACGGGACTGCCCTGTATCCTGCGAAGATTGGAATGTTGTGTGAAATATCCTGCCGCAGGATTCATGTGAACTTTTTCAAGGGCACCGTACGTTCTTAGCGGTACCCTGACGGAGGGCACGAATTCTTAGGGCACTTCAGTTCGCAAAAGACTGCAAGAATTTTTTTTCAGCAAGATGACGCAATAAGCCTCACGTCACGGGTATCTATAACGGACAGAACCCTCTTGTTCGGAGGCAGCATAATTTAGAAAATACCGTGGCCTCACAATATCCGAGATACGTGCCGTGGTTCGATTCCCAACCAGATAAAGAGATTTTTCTCTTCTTCATCTCCTCCAGACCGACAGGGAGACCCATCCAGCCTCCTATTTAGCAGGTCACAGGAGGTTCATTCCCTGCTGATAAAACGCCCTAGCTGTACACCTGACCACTCATTTCCACCTAATGCAGAGGTTAATTTTTATTAAGGTTGTTATACCATTCTACATGTCATCATGTTATAAACAATGACAACTTCAATTAAGCTGTAGAGCCTATAATGTGTGGACTTTGACCTCCATGCTCTTAAGGATTGATGGAACAACGCTCAGACGTAGCGTCAACGTGATACTTGTCCTTCACAGTGCCATGTCGTCACGCTAGCTTTTCGGTTAGAGGTGCTCAAACTGTTGTTCTAAACATTAAACATATGTCTTGCGGGACAACTAATCACGACGTATCATTTTGGCGACTGTCACCGGGCAGACAGCGGTTCCTTCAACAAACGAGGACACTATCGTGATCGAAAGTATAAAACAGTAGCGTTGAAAGCTTGGCCACCACAATGACTTGTGCTTTGTTTTATTTTGAGAGTCATCATACAAAACGCGCACACTTTTCCTTTTCATTCCCTCTGCTTCGCTACTCCTGAAGCCTCTTGCGTCAACCGGCAATTCCCAGTAACTCTAAAGCCCTCATCACCTCCCCAAACAATCCTACCATACCTAACATAGATTGTTGAATAAAGAGAGACCAACTTGATGTCACCTGCTTTTTAATTTCATTATTTAATGTTCAACATGTTTCGGATGTTAATACATCCATCCTCAGTAGCTTGCGACTTATTTGTTATTTCATGGGTTGTATTGCTCTGGTTCGATGTGTGTTGGTGTTACGTTGCGGTTTGGCTGGGGTGGTGTGGTATCCGGATGCAGGCTGAAGCACTCAACAAATAAGTCGCAAGCTCCTGAGGATGGATGTATTAACATCCGAAACATGTTGAACATTAAATAATGAAATTAAAAAGCAAGTGACATCAAGTTGGTCTCTCTTTATTCAACTATCAAGATGATGCACGGTCCAATAAACATAAGATTAACAAAGATCACTTCCTAACCCCTCTCTTCACAGTTTACTCCTTACGTTATGTTAACTTTCAAAACTACAACTTAAATTGTAAAAAGACTGTTGAGGCTTGTTATCAAGGGAGTATATTATAGTCTTCACACATCTATGAAAGGCAAACGATAGCTAATCACTCGTTACGTAAGCTATGGCATAGACTGGATAGTAGTTACAAATAGAAACAAAAGATAGCAGCAGTGGAATATAGGCTTGAGTCTGTACTGCACGAATTGTAGTTTTATTTGCGGCATACATTTCGCAAACCGTCCAGACCGATTTTGGAGCCCACAGAGCTTCCTATTCATTGGGTGCCGGTTGCTCTTCCCCCGGAGGCAAAGCAGCCGCGGGCTGAAGGTGACCATTCGTCTCCATCTAGTGCCGCCGCGCCTGAGAATGATAGGAGCTAAACCTCCACTCCTCAGTAAGCCTTCATGGCGTCCACAAGGAAATATTTACCTTTTACTGAACTATACATATGTGCCGGAAAAAAATTCCTCTGCTTAGCAAAACCCTTAGTGAATATTCTCATTTTACTGCTTAATGTGTATTGTAATTGTATCGCCTACTGTACATTTTATTCTACTGCTTGTTGTAAACTGTTATTCTTTATGTGCACTCTTTCTGGAAGTCTCAATGTTATGAAAATGATTACGTTCGTTTATGCATACTACAAGATGCGGGTGAAATTTCAACAAATTTCATGCCATTTGTTTGAGACAAGGCAGCGACTCAGCGATACATGTAATAAAGTTGGCAGATTTCGCAAGAAGCCGTGCAAATAACTTGCTCACGAACTTCCGCCTATGTCTGGTTTTCTTGCAAGTCGCTTTAATAAGGTAATTCATGCCAAGTATAAGGACCACAGCGGATCGGGATAGTCCATGGGTGTGTGTGTCGGTTGCGATTAAGTCCGCACACAAAGTGTCCGCATTAAGGGTATTTTGGTATGCTACGGGCCGCATTCGTGTGGGCAAGTTCAAGATGATTATAGCAGAACCTGCTAACACCAAGACTATCTCCTATTGATTTCGTTTTAATGTTTGCCATCCCGAAGTGTTTAACACATATATGGGTGTATAAATGTATCAGTGAAACACGACAAATTTTATTATGTTATTTTATTGTTTAGGGCAACATGTTTCGACCCTTACTGGGTCATCTTCAGGCCCTTCTAAGGTACAGATCCTTAAATTAACAACGTTTAAAATGCATTGTGGGATCCCAAACGCTTACATTCTTCATACAACTATGTATAAAAACAGGTGTCATTAGATCTTATTACACAACCAGAATACTTAGTTTCTCAATTTAACCAGTACATATAAAGGAGGTGAAACGTATGTATTTGAAATGCGTTGTTGTAGACAACGTTTGGATATTGTTATATATATTGTTACTAATTACTTCAGAGCGTATAAAACGCTAAAAACAGTGGTGTTGCGCTTGGTAAGTGATATCTTCGTTGTGTTGATATTATATTCTTGGTGAGCTTTAGACTCTTATCTCCAGTGTTGAGTGCTTGAATTCTACATTGACAATATGTTTCTTACTAGACGACTCAAAATTTTGTGTAATATTCCATTTGGTTGGTGGGTTACGAAGAGTAAACATGTTATACCGATGCTGCGTGTGCGGCCATTTTGTTAGTCATTTGTTTAAAAACGGACACAAATTGTCGCTGGATCAAAGAGTGGTACAAACGAAACCGAGGACACAAACAAGAAAATCTCATGACAGACTTAATGTTGAGTGAGCCCCCCCCACCAGGCGATGGGATACTCAAGACTCTTACTCCTAAAGTCGCTAAAGAAATACTAACATGAGAGATGCAGTCACTCTCAGTCAATGTTTGTCCATTACTCTACGCTCTTTGACCACTGGAATTACTTTTGAAGCCCTGAAATTCGTGAAGGTTTACCTCTCATTCAGTGGGAATTATTGCGCTCGAGACGCGTTTAACGCTCGGCAGATAGACGAAAACTGTATGAATATTGCGCATTTCTGTCCGCACACTATAAAACGTATTGAGCAACACTTCAGTATCACAACCAGACCGCCAGTGACACTGAACAACATTATTCACTGTCGAGGGATATTTTCATGCTGCCATCCCTGCCGCAGCATACGCTTCCAAGGGATTCCCTCGGAACCCATCTTACGGATATCAGCGCCCAGGGCGCATAAAACCCATGTCATCCGCACCCCCCCCCCCTGCAGGATCAGTTCTGCGACGTGAAAACTCTGTACAGATCATTCGTTTCTTTTGCCCGATATCCCATACACGGCCTGCGGTAGCGGGTCGGCAATATACATCCTGCCCTATTAACATTAAATAATTGTAGCATAATAATGATTAGAATAACTTTACTGCTTTATGTCACATTCACTATCATTAGTTCGAGAACCGGTTCGTAATGCTCCAGTCTCACAAGTCTGTGCTCACGCAAGAACTAAATCCACACCTGTTGGCGCATGAGACCTGTGAGGTGTCGCGGACGGACGGTACACTTCTGACCTCTTAAAAACTAAACTCCGTGGCCTTAGTCCGCACGCGAACTATACCGACAGAGCGGCCGCCGCCGGTCGGCGAAGTTAGTGCCAACTTTTGCGGATAGAGGGGTGTCACGTGGTCAGCGCAAC
>Ga0123354_10017160_pt1 | contig 11338 bp, 8 predicted proteins | sample TergutLab28metaG_2_FD_97872 | JGI IMG/M metagenome (GOLD analysis project Ga0123354, IMG submission 97872) | Labiotermes labralis P4 segment gut microbial communities from Petit-Saut dam, French Guiana - Lab288 P4 | ecosystem: Host-associated > Arthropoda: Insects > Digestive system > Gut ... | reverse complement strand
GACGAAGAACCGCACCGGTTCGTCCTTCGACGCCGGATCGAGATGGTTGGCCTTCTTCCACAACTGCGAGCCGATGATCGACAGCGCGGCGATGACGACGAGGAAGCCGATCAGCAGATACCAGCGCGACTGCGGGAACCCGTGGGCCGCGGCCATTTCGTCGGCCGTCGGACGAAGCACCCAGAAGATGGCGACGGCTTCGAGCGCGATGGCGACGACCCACATGGCAAGAGCGATCACCCGCAGGCGGTTCGCATTGCCCTTGGCCTCGGCAGTGGGCTGCCAGCGCGGCTCTGGAGCGGCCGGTTTCGCGGCTGGCGCAACCGGAGCGGCTGGCGTGGCCTTACTTGTTGACTTGGACGTGGCCATGAAAACTCCCTTTCGACCAGCGTCCGTCGCTGGCGGGTACAGTCTATCAAAACCTTGTGGGGGATAGCTTCAATAATCCGTAGTTGCGGCGCCGCTAGCGAGACTTCCGCCACGCTTCGACGCCCGCGGCCAGGCGGGCCATGCCGTCGTCCACCAAGCTGCGCGGGCAGCCCACGTTGAGGCGGAAAAACCGGGGGCCGCCGTATTGGGCGCCGTTCGAGACGAACAGGCCCGTTTGCTCACGCAGGAAATCGCAAAACTGAGTGGCGTCGCCATCGGCGCCAACCAGCGACTGGCAGTCGACCCACATGAGGTAGGTGGCCTGGCTGGGCACGACATGCAGCCCAAGGGCGCTCATGGCGGCGGTGGCCGCGTCCTTGTTGGTTTTGATGTAGGCCCGCATTTCGTCCGTCCACGGGCCGCCTTGCGTGAACGCGGCGATGGCCGCCACCTGGGCGAAGGAGTTGGGCTCGCTGATCTCGTCGCGGTTCAGGCCGGCGGTGACGAGGCTGCGCAGGTGCCCGTCCGGGACGATGACCGCCGAGGTGGCCAGGCCGGGGATGCTGAACGTCTTGGTGGGGGAGACGCAGATGACGGCGGGGCAGTGGGGGGCGGCGACGGCAAAGGGCGTGTATTTGACGTCCGGGTCGGTTATGTCGCAGTGAATTTCATCGGAAATGACGATGACGCCATTGTCTGTGGCCAATTCACCGATGCGGGCCAAGTCCCCCGGGGACCAAATCTGGCCGGTGGGATTATGGGGGTTGCAAAGCACGAACAACCCGACATCCGGGTCCGCCATTTTGCGCTCGAGATCGGCCCAATCGATTTGGTACCGGTCGCCGTCGTAAACCAGATCCGAGCTGATAACCTCGCGTCCCGAGTTACGGATAGACGAGTAGAAATGGTTGTAGACCGGGGCCTGGATGAGCACTTGGCGGCCCTCATCGGCCAGGGTCCGCACGAGGCTGCTGATGGCCGGCACCACGCCATTGCAAAACTGGATTTCGTCGGTGCAAATCGCCCAGCCGTGGCGGGTTTGCCACCAATCAGCCACTGCCTGGCGCCAGGCGTGGCTGGTTTCGTTGTATCCGTAACAGGGTTGGGCCGCCCGGGCCCGCACGGCGTCGACGATGCACGGCGCGACGACAAAGTCCATGTCGGCTACCCACATCGGCAGCTCGCCCGGTTTGACGTCCCATTTCGCCGTATTCAGGCCGTCCCGGTTGACGGCGGTGTCAAAATCGAAGCTCATCGTATTCAGCTTTCTGTGATTATCTTGGTGGCGTTGGCGTCCACCCGGTCGGCGTCCATGATCAACTCACCGATGCTGCGTGCCTTGATGACCCCCCCGGACGGGTTGATGACCGAATCAATCGTACTTTCGACTTCCACGTCAATGGTGGAATACTCAAAAGCCAAGGTTGTGTTGATCAGCCTGCAGCCGCGCAGCACCAATCCTTCGATGTAACAGAGGCCCTGCAGCGATTCGATTGTGCAATTGACAAATGTGACGTTGCGCGAATTCCACCCGAGATACTCGCCGATAATTGTCGAATCGCGCACCACCACGTTTTCACAATTCCAGAAGGCATCCTTGCTCAGCAGGGTTGAATTGACGATTTCAATATCGTGACCGCCATCGAATGCATAATTGCCCGATACGTTCAGCCCGTCGGCGACGACATTCGAACTGTTCATTCCGAAGTAGTCGCCATGCACCGAGACGTCCTTCATCGAGATGTCGTCACATGACCACATGGTTTCGGCGGCGTCGGCCATGCAGACGTTTTCCATGACGATGTGACGGCTTCGGCGCAGGGTCTTCGGCGCGGCGACGAGCACCCGCCGCAGCGTGACGTCATCCATGTACCAAAGGCCGCTTCTGGCCGTCTCGAGAAGCGACGAGTCCACTACAGTGACATTCTCGGCATACCACAGGGGGTACTTCCACTCGAACACGGTATGACGGATGTCGAGGTCCCGGCTGTGCTTCAGCGGCGATTCGCCCTCGGCGAAAATGGTGTTGACGACTGTCAAGTCTTTGGCGCCGAAAGCGGCGCGCTCACCGGTCAACCTCGTGTTACTGATGGTGGTTGTCATTCCCTCAACCCTACTCAGTGTGCGCTCAAAGGCGTGCATCGACCACCCCGTCGCCATCATCCTTCCGGTCGATGACATCTCATCCCAGCGAGCTACAGATTGCCCTGTGAAGGCCTTGAGTCATTCGGTAATCTTGGGAGTCTAGGAGAAAACGCCCCAAGCACGCGGCTAGCCCCAGCTTCGTGAAGGAGTGAGCAAATGATACGTGTCGCAATTGTTGATGACGTGGAGACGGTTCGAGACGGACTGCGAGCCTTGATTGGCTCAAGCGGTGACATGACGGTGGTCGGAGAGGCCGCCAACGGTGTCGAGGCCCTGTCCATGTTGGCGAGAGTGCATGCCGACGTTGTCGTCATGGACGTCTACATGCCCGTAATGGACGGGTTGGAGGCCACCCGGCGTCTCGCCGAGGCGGGCATACCGACCCGTGTCTTGGTTCTGACCGGCTACGATCGGGACGAATACGCCTTCGCGGCGATAAAAGCCGGTGCCAGCGGATTCCTGATCAAGGACGCCCGGCCCGACCTGCTGCTGTCGTCGATCCGAGTGATTTCTTGGGGGGACGCCACGATCTCGCCGCGGATCACGCGGCGCTTGCTTGACCTGATGGCCAAGCGGCTGCCGGACGTGAACGCCCATCCGAACGGACGTCTGGAAACCCTGACGGATCGTGAGCGCGAGGTGCTGCTCGAGATCGCCCGTGGCGCCACGAACGCCGAGATCTGCGAGCGTCTCTACATGGCGCAGGGAACCGTCAAGACCCATGTTGGCCACCTGTTGGCCAAATTGGGTTGTCGCGATCGGGTCGCCCTGGTCATAACGGCCTACGAGGCGGGCGTGGTGTCGGCGTGAATTCGCCGCGGCGAGCTCCAGCCGGCCCGAGCGCACCCAACGACGCGGGGCGTTGACAGATGGGCCGGTTGACGCGGCGGGCTCCAGCCGGCCCGAGCGCACAGATGCCGTTAAAATTCCCCTCTGGGGAGGGGTGTCGGCGGAGCCGACGGGGTGGTTGACGCGGCGGGCTCCAGCCGGCCCGAGCGCACAGACGCCGTACTCGACGCGTGGTCAAGTGGCCACCCGGCTTGGGCAGGCGTCTGCGCCGTCGCCAGCTCGAACCGGCGTTCCGCCCGCCATGTCAACCGGCCAGTTTTGTTTAACGCTTGGACAGGCGTCTGCGCCGTCGCCAGCTCGAACCGGCGTTCCGCCCGCCATGTCAACCGGCGGAGCCACGGAAAATTCCCCTCTGGGGAGGGGTGTCGGCGGAGCCGACGGGGTGGTTGACGCGGCGGGCTCCAAACAGTTGGGGTGGTATTACCAATTACCCCATCTGGCAGGTGATGTTTTTGTCCGGCACTATTCCGGCGGTTAGGAAGGCGCGCACGATTTGGTCGATGCACCGGCTGCCCGAATTGTAACTGCCGTGGCCGACTCCGTCTCGCGTGACCAACACGCCCGCCGGCATTTGCTGGACCATCCATTGGGCATATTGGTATGGGGTGGCGTTATCGCCGGTGCCGCCGATCACCAAGAATGGCGGATCGCCCGCGCCCCGGAAATCGATTTGCGGAGCCGGTTGAGCTGTCCAAACCTGGCAAATTGTGTTCGGCCCCATGAACCGTCCGAAATACGGCGCCGAGGCGGCGTCATCGTCCCACTGGGCAAACGCCGCATCCAGCCCGGCGTCCGCCTCATCAGCGCACTCGATGGCCGGAAAGGCCGTTGCCAACGAGCCGTAGCCGGTGTCACTGCGATCATTCATGGAGTCCGCCGCCGACAGCATGTAGGTGCCGTCACCGCCGAGCGTTTCCCGCAAGATTTGGGCCAGCGAGTAGTACGCCATCGTGCCCGAATACATGAAAAGGGCGAGCCCCTGCACAAATAGCGATTGGGTCAGCTTTCGGTTACCGACCGGGATCGGATTGGTCGCCAAACCGATGGTGAAATCTGTGATCCCTTTGAGCACGGCGTCAGCCGTCTGGCCGCCATAACCTTGGCTGGCTGCCCATTTGGCGTATTCGCCAAGCGCCAGATCAAAACCGTCCGGTTGGCTGACGGAGGTGTTTTCGGTGATATTGACGGCCGCATCCAAAATCATGCGTCCAGCATTTTGTGGATAAAGCTCCAGATACACCGCACCAATGAACGTTCCATACGATGTGCCCATCCAGTTGAATTTGGCATCGCCCAACAGCTGGCGCACCATATCGAAATCATGCACCGTGTCAATGGTGGTGATGTGGTCGAGCAGGGCACCCGAGTTTTGTCGGCATTGGACGGCGAATTGTTTAGAGCCATCAATCAGCGCCTGCTTTTCGTCATCATTGGTCGGTGCCATCTGGAGGTCAAAGTAGTCATCCATCTGGGCGGTCGTCCCGCAAACCACGGGCGTCGAATTGCCTGAGCCGCGCGGATCCATTCCGACGATGTTGAACCCGGCCAGGCCAGTCACGCCGAAATAATCGACGTAGTCCATGGCCGAGCCGCCAGGCCCGCCCGGGTTGATAAACAGGTCGGGGGACGATTGGTCGGCGGGGGGTTGCGTGGCGGTGCGGCGCTTCATCGCCAAGGTGATCGCGACACCGTCCGGGTCGTCCCAGTCGAGTGGGGCCAGCACCGTGGCACACTGCATTCCCTTGCTGGCCGGTGAGCAGTCGCCCCAGGTGACCGTCTGCTTGAGGTAACGGTCGTAGCCGGACCCGATGGGCGGATCGGTCATGCCCGGCACCCGCAGGTTCGGATCAAAATCGACGGTCTGGCGGTCCGGGCTCGTCATGTCGGAATAGGTGTGCGCCGGGCCCGGCAGAGTGCTGGTTTCCGAGGGCACGGGGGTGGGCTGATTGGTGCCGAGGATCCCGCCGCTATCGGGGCTGGCGCAGGCCGCCAGCAGCGTCACCAGGACCGTGGTGCCGACAACCTGCGCCAGCCGGCGCTTTCCGCTGGTGGTCACTGGTATTGCTTACGCTTGGCCCTGTTGAATCGCATGGCGGCGTCGATTGCCCAGCCGCCGGAGCCCAGGCAGAACAACGCCAGCCCGACACCGGCCACCACGACGTCCCAGTCGCCGGTGAAACCGGCCTGGCCCGCGACGAAGGGGTTGGCGTAGCCCCACTGGATGAACACGAGCATCAAAATGGCCACCGCGGCCGTCAGCAGGCCCGCCAGGCGGACGCCGAAGCCAACGACCAGCAGCACCGTGATGATGAGCAGCAACGCGCCCAGCGACCAGGCGATCGGCGTGGCGTTTGGGATGGAGTGGGTCGTCAGCCAGTCCGTGGTGGCGCCGATGTTCCACAGCACCTGAACGCCCCGCACACCCAGGATGGCCGCCAGGACGAGACGGATAAGCGCCAGCCCGGCCGAGCCGAGGAACTTGTCGTTCGTGTGCCGTTCAGGCACTGGCACGGTGACATCGTCGTCGCTCACCTCGACGGTGCCGAGAGCCTTGGCGCGGGCCGCCCGCTCCTGCTCGCGGATGCGGGCTTCCTCAGCCTTGCGCTGCGCGGCGTCCTGCGCGGCCTGACGGTCGGCTTCGGCCTGCTGCTTGGCCGCCGCGTCGCGCTGGGCCAGCGTATCGGCGGCCGCCTGGGCGCGTTTTTGCGCCTCGGCGATACTGATGTTGACCGTCGGCTCGTTTGCCGGGTCGTCCTCTTCAATGACTTTCGTCGGCTCCGGATTGCTCACGTGATTCTCCTCACTGGGGAAGTGGTTTGTCTGGGAGACGTTCCGTTCAATCCTAGTGTACTGTCACATAATTAGCTTGCCATTGGATCGTGCTGGATCGGGCGCCTGGCTGCGTTGTCGTCGCTCACGATAGGACCCGCTATCGGTCGCTCCTCCGCCTTGCCAGGCATCGCCCAGCACGCCCAATGTGAAGCTAATTCTGATACAGCACACTCGTGCACCGTCACCCAAACCCGCCGAGCCGGACAAAAAGCGCCTCAATCGCCAGCAGGGGGGCGACATTGCCGTCCAGGGCGCGGCGGGCGTCGAGTATGGCGTCCAGGCAACCGAGGGTGCGCGACGCGGTGGAAGCCTGGGCCGCCGCGGTCGCCCTGTCAGCGACCGCCAGGTTGATGAGTTCGGCCGGCGGGGCGCCGGTTTGCAGGGCGAGAATGTCGCGATACCAGGTGGCAAGCTGCGTCAAGACGTTGTCGAGCTCGTCTCGCTGCAGGCGCTTCGCCCGGGCCTTTTGCTGGTCCTCCAGCTGGCTGACCGCCGTCGCCGCGTTGCGGGGACGGGCGCCCTTTGTGCCAAAGCCGAGCATCAGATCCAGCTCGGCCTTCTCTTGGGCGTCCAACTGGGCGGTCTGACTGGCAGCCTCGGCCTGCGCGCGATTGACGATGTCGGCGGCGCTGACCAGACACTCGCCGAGGGACGTCCAGGTGGTCGGCAGGTCGATGATGGCGTTGCGGGCTTGGCGCTGGGCGGCGTCGGCGGCCAAGGCCCGCGCGCGGCCGACATGGCCCTGGGCGGCCCGGGCGGCGGTCAGTGCCAGATCGGGGTTGACACCCTCTGACACCAAAAGCGTCACCACCTCGTCGTCCGGCGGGGTGACCAGCCGCACCTCCCGCGTCCGCGACCGGATGGTGGCGGGAAGGTCGTCGGCGCTTGGCGCGCACAGCACCCAGACGGTGCGCAGGGCGGGCTCTTCCAAGGACTTCAGCAGCGCATCGGCTGCCCGCTCGGTGAGGCGGTCGGCGTCCTCGACGACAAGCACCTGCCACGGCCCGGCGATCGGTGTCAAGGCGGCCTTGAGGGCCAGCTCGCGGGCCGTGTCGACGCCGATGCTGAGCTGCTCCGTGCGGCACAGGGTGACGTCCGGATGCGAGCCTGACAAGGCAGTTCGGCAGGAATTGCAGACGCCGCAGCCGCCTTGGCCGCATTCCAGGGCGGCCGCGAAAGCCTGCGCCGCGACCGAGCGTCCGCAGCCGGGCGGCCCGGTGAACAGCCAGGCGTGAGTCATGGCGGAAGTGTCGCCGGCCTCGACGGCTCGCCGCAGTTCGGCGACGGCCCTGGACTGGCCGATCAGGGCATCCCAGACGGTCATGACTTAATCATTCCCTGCGGCGCCGACAATTTCAGGCCCAAGCCCGCGAGCCGGTCGCGGACGGCCGCGGCGACCTCATCGCGCGGCTGGCGGGCGTCAAGCACCAGGTAGTGCTTCGGGTCGCGGGCGGCCAGGTCGAGGAAGCGCTGGCGGGCTCGCCGATGGAGATCCAGGCCGGCCCCCTCCAGGCGGTCCTTGGCGGTGATCGCTTCGACGGCGTCGGCCGGGTCGGCGTCCAGCAGGACGGTCAGGTCCGGGCGTCGCCCCTGCGTCGCCCAGGCGGCCAGACGTTCAATGTCTTCCCCGGCCAGCTCGCGGCCCGCCCCTTGGTAGGCGATCACCGAGTCGGTGTAGCGGTCAGAGACGACGACGGCCCCCGCACCCAGCCCGGGGTCGATCACCTCGGCCACATGTTGGGCCTTGTCAGCGATGTATAGCAGGGCCTCGGCGGGCGGGCAAATCGGCCCCGATTCCGGGTTCAGCACCAGGTCGCGGACGTGCGCGCCCAGCCAGGTTGACCCCGGCTCAAACGTGATGACGTGGCTCACCCCGGCCTGCTCCAACGAGGCCGCCAGCCACTTGACCTGCGTCGACTTGCCGACCCCGTCCCCACCCTCAAAGACGATAAACAACCCAGGCATGCGGTCTCACTTCCGGCGCGCCGGGCGCTTCGGGGCGGGGCCCTTGGCCCGCTTTTCGGCCAGCAGTTCGACGGCGCGGTCCAGGGTGACGGTGGCCGGATCGTCGGCCTTGCGCAGTGTCGCGTTGGTGGTGCCGTCGGTCACGTATGGGCCGAAGCGACCGTCCTTGACCGTGACCGGCGCTCCAGAATTCGGGTCGTCGCCGAGCACCCGTCCAGGTTGCGCTGGCGCCCCGCCGCCGGCCCGCCCGCGCGATGGCTTGGGCTTCGCGAACAGCTCTTTGGCCGCCTCAAGTGTGACGGTGAACAGCTCGTCTTCGCTGGTCAGCGAGCGGAAGTCGGCCGCGCCTTTCTTCAGGAAGGGGCCGTAGCGGCCATTGGCGGCGACGATCACCTCGCCGTCCGCGTCGAGGCCCAGGGTGCGCGGCAGGCTCAGCAGGCGCAGGGCCTCGTCCAGGGTGACGGTGTCGAGGCTCATGGTCTTGAACAGCGACGCCGTCGGCGGCTTGGCCTTGGCCTTCGCCTTGCCCTTCGGCGCAGCCTCGGCGGGCTCGACCTCCTGCAGCGTCACATAGGGGCCGTAGCGTCCGTCCTTGGCCACCACCGGCTGGCCGGTTTCGGGGTCGACGCCCAGTTGGCGGCCCGCCCCTCCCGCCGCGCCAGCCGTCGCCATCAACTCCCGGGCCTTGTCGGGGGTCAATTCGTCGGGCGCCAGATCCTCGGGGACGTTAGCACGCTTGGTGTCGGACTCGGTGTCGTCGCCGTCGGAATGAGCCTCGACGTAGGTGCCGTAGCGCCCCACCCGGACGTCGATGCCGGCGTCGCCGATCGGGAACGTCGAGATCGCCCGGGCGTCGATCTCGCCCAGGTTGTCGACCAGCTCATGCAACCCGGCGGAAGCGCCGTCCGCTTTGTCGCCGAAGTAAAACTGCGTCAACACGGCCAACCGCTTGGCCTTGCCCTCGGCGATTTCGTCCAGCTTGTCCTCCAGGCTGGCCGTGAACGTGTAGTCGACCAGGTCGGTGAAATGCTGCTCCAGGAGGCGGGTCACGGCAAACGCCAGCCACGTCGGCACGAGGGCCGATCCGCGCTTGAAGACGTAGTCGCGGCTGGTGATCGTGCGGATGATCGACGCGTAGGTGCTGGGACGACCGATCTCCAGCTCCTCCAGCTTGGCCACCAGAGACGGCTCAGTGTAACGGGCCGGCGGCTTCGTCGAATGCGCCTGCGCGCCGATGTCGCGGGCGTCCAACGCCTGCCCCTGGGCAAGCGACGGCAGGACGGCCGACGACTCGTCATCGTCGTCGCGCGACTCGACGTAGGCCCGCCTAAAACCCGGGAAGGTGAAAGTCGTGCCGGAGGCCGCAAACCCGGCCTTGGTGACGGGCCCGATCTCCAACCCCAGCTTCGAGGCCAGCACCGCTTCGACGCCCACCGTCACCGTGAGTGCCTGCGCGTCGACCATCTGGGACGCCAGCGTGCGCTGCCAAATCAGCTCGTAGAGCCGCAGTTGGTCGCCGTGCAGGCCCGTCTTGGCGGGCGGTGTGCACTCGTCCCCAGCCGGTCGGATGGCCTCGTGGGCCTCCTGCGCGTTCTTGACTTTCGAGTCGTAAAGGCGCGGCCGGGGCGGCAAATAGTCGACGCCGTACAGCACCGTGATCTGGCGGCGGGCCGCGTCGATGGCCTGCTGCGACAGGGTCACCGAATCGGTGCGCATGTAGGTGATGTGGCCGGCCTCGTACAGCTCCTGGGCCACCGACATGGTCCGGGCCGTCGTGAAGCCGAGCTTGCGGCCGGCCTCCTGCTGCAGGGTCGTCGTGCGGAACGGCGCGGCCGGGCGGCGGACGGACGGCTTCGACTCAACGCCGGAAACGTTGAACTCGGCGCCTTTCAGCGCGCCCGCCAGGGTGTCGGCGTCGCCGCTTCCCAAGATCAGCGCCGCTTTGGTCTTGAGCGTGCCGGAGGCGTCAAAGTCGCGGCCCTGGGCGATGCGCGACGGTCCCAGCGTCACCAGCTTGGCGCTGAACTGCTCGGGCTCGCCGGCCTTGGCGTCGCCGGGCAGGACGGCCAGATCGGCCTCAATGTCGCAATACGATGCCGGGACGAAGGCGATGCGCTCGCGCTCTCGGTCAACCACCAAGCGGGTCGCCACCGATTGAACCCGCCCGGCCGACAGCCGCGGCAACACCTTGCGCCAAAGCACGGGGCTGACCTCGTAGCCGTACAGCCTGTCCAGGATGCGCCGGGTTTCCTGGGCGTCCACCAGGTCGTTGTCGAGTGCCCGGGGCGCGGCCACAGCCGCCTTGATGGCGGCCGGGGTGATCTCGTGGAAGACCATCCGCTTCACCGGCACCTTGGGCTTCAACTCCTGCAACAGATGCCAGGCGATCGCCTCGCCCTCGCGATCCTCGTCAGTTGCCAGCAGCAGCTCGTCGGCGCCGGCCAGCGCGGTTTTGAGCTCCTTCAGGACGGATTTCTTGTCGGGGTTGACGACGTAAAGGGGCGCAAACCCGTTGTCCACGTCGACGCCCGTGCGGGCCCAGGGCAGACTCTTATATTTGGCCGGAATCTCGGCCGCCGACGTCGGCAGGTCACGAATGTGGCCGACGCTCGACTTGACGACGTAGCCAGCCCCCAAGTAGCTGGCGATTTTCGACGCCTTGGCTGGCGATTCGACAATGACGAGTTTGGTCACGCTGGTCATCCTTCCCGGCCCCACTATAGGGCATCCACCGAAACGTCGGCGCAATTCCCCTCCTTAGAAGGGGTGGCGGCGGAGCCGACGGGGTGGTCTCCCAGGCAGGTGCAGCGCCGCAGCCACGGAAAATTCCCCTCTGGCGAGGGGTGCAGCGCCGGAGCCACGGAAAATTCCCCTCTGGGGAGGGGTGCCGGCGGAGCCGGCGGGGTGGTCTCGCGAGGGGTGCAGCGCCGGAGCCACGGAAAATTCCCCTCTGGGGAGGGGTGGCGGCGGAGCCGACGGGGTGGTTTCCCAAGCAGGTGCAGCGCCGGAGCCACGGAAAATTCCCCTCTGGGGAGGTGGCCACCAGGCCTGGGCAGGCGTCTGCGCCGTCGCCAGCTCGAACCGGCGTTCCGCCCGCCATGTCAACCGGCGGAGCCGGGGAATTGCCCCGGCGCTTCGCGCCACCTGTCGGTAGGGTCGTGCCACTAACATTAAGTTG
>Ga0123354_10017157_pt1 | contig 11339 bp, 5 predicted proteins | sample TergutLab28metaG_2_FD_97872 | JGI IMG/M metagenome (GOLD analysis project Ga0123354, IMG submission 97872) | Labiotermes labralis P4 segment gut microbial communities from Petit-Saut dam, French Guiana - Lab288 P4 | ecosystem: Host-associated > Arthropoda: Insects > Digestive system > Gut ... | reverse complement strand
GCACGCCTCAAGTCAGCCTACACAACACAACAAGTACTCGCTAGCTCCTGAAGATGGACGTATTAACGTCTGAAACATGTTGAGCAATATATAATAAAGCAAGTGTCATCTAGTCGGTCAACCATTATTCGAACAATTTCTCAATTTATTTCGGAGCAGTACACTCTACCAGAATCTGCGAGGCGTATACCTGATGCTGTTTGTACAGTCTTAAACTCCTGATGATGGACGGAGAGACCGTCCGAAACATGTAGAGTGTACTGCTCCGAACTAAATTGAGAAATTGTTCGTCTGGTTGGTTTTACTAAAGAAATTAGTCTGTTCTTCAGGTTTTGCAATTGAGATCTATTGGCTTTTTAATTAATTCTGAAGATTTCTGGGATATGTAGGATGCTTGAGTGGAATGTCAATCTGTCGTGTGATTAAGCATCACACATGAATTCCCACTGCAGTCTACGATGCCCCTCTGAGACTTCCTGCACGTGCATTCCGAAACACGTAGATTGTCCTAGAGATCATTTCTGGAGTGACTATGAACCGTGGATTGTTCAATACGCGAAGCTCCCACCTTACCGGAAGACAGATCCGCGTTTTCTCATGTTTAATGAACTTGTCGCAAAGTTTGTTTGAATATTTGATATAAATCCGGAACGACGCTGACAATGACATTCAGTAGGGTGAGGAGAATGCGGTAGGCGAGTCAAATCTTTCTTCAGTTCACGAACCAAGTGTGATAGTGTGTGAGCCTGGAAGAAAGACGGAGGCGGCCTGCGGTGTAGGGTGCTGAATACTGATGTGTCGCCTTTCCTGTCCTGTTGGTTGTGAGATGTCACATTCAATGACGTCTAAATTTTTGAGACCAACCTCCTAAAGAAGGCAACAGGATGTACGCAGTTCCTTTTGAAAATTTTAAGACTTCAGAACGCATGGCGACTAAACCGGCTGCCTACAATTTTAAGTAAGGAGTTATGTGAAGTTGAGTAGCCACATAGGTCCGAAAATTTATATTTTTTTATATAGTGACTAAAAATGTACCAGGAAAGAAAAACCATAGAAATTTGTTTAATTAATATAAATTTCCATTTTTAAGTGAAGGTGCTTTATTAATTTGGTGGTCTTCGATTTTCAGCAAGTGGATTATTTATTGAGGATTGTCGAGCTAAGAATAAATCAATAAAATTATCTAGTTCCGTCAAGTTGGCATTTCACTTTATTTCGTGGATTGTTTATCTTTCTCAGGCGTTTTAGTCTCAGTCTTTGGAGTAACTGAATTTTATTCGTGCGGGTGCTGCAGTGATTGATGCAGCTCATTTTCTCAAATACTTCAGCAGTCACCCTGAAGACGGAGGCAGCACGGTTCTTCGAAATGTAATTCGTAGATTATTTAGCAACGCTGTCTGAAAATAATTTATTGTCGTAGACTATTTATTAACTAAAAAACCGCTAAATGGAAAAGAGATTATGGTTATTTGACACATAACAGTTCAGGCAATTGTGACATTGATCCTCCATATAAATAACTAATTTATTGAAGTGCAGGGACGTGTTGTGGCTCTGGCGCTTAGTGTAGTCTGTCACTGTGGAGTCTCGGGTTCGTCTACAGGCCGGTCTGTGTGGGATTTGGTGGAAATAGCGGTACTGGGACTGGGGTTTCTCTGAGTATTTCAGTGTTTTTCTGTCAGAATCATTGCAGTAGTGCTCCATACTGATCGCCGACGCTATATATAACTTCAGAAATTTACAGCGTCGTTAAACAACACACATTCGTGGAATTTTATCCTTGTTGAAAAGTTATTAATAGCTCATCTGTTAAAGAAATGTCCCGCTCTTATTGAGTCTGAAAGTTTCATTATCTTTTCACAATAGCCAGCATCGGTCTGTGTGCTGAGACATTTGAATTCATTTCATAACATCACACCCTGCTTATTTAATGTACAGTCTGTTATTATTTTCTCATATACTCCTATGTCTTCCAAGTTATCTCTTTCTGTCAGTTTTACGGACCCAAATCTTGTATGAATTGTTTCTCTCAACGTGCGTCCTGCATGTCCTACCAATTTCATCCTCATTTGTGTGTAAACTTTATAATATTGGGTGAAGAGTACAGATAATGTACCCAGTACATGCAAAGTGTAAATTCCAAAACAGTGTCAAACTGGATCACATTTTTCTAATCTACTCTTGGCTGATCATTCATCTACATACTCACTTAAATCCCGTTGCGTAAAGGTTAAAGTAGAGAATACAAAATGTCAATCCGTAGAATCGGTAAGTGTATTTAGTCTGCTTTTCTTTATAGCAAACTCAGCGTTTGGGATATAAAAGAATAATTGGTCCGAAAGCCTTGACACTTTATTGAAGTCACTTAGTATACAAGAAGATTGCAGCAACTTTCAATGGTCAATTTTTGCTTCCAAGGTCACAGAATCAACCAGCAGGATGAGAATGGCAGACCTTTCTTTTCAGTCACTGATATCATGTATACAGGGTGGTTTATCTTAATGGTGTTTACAAAATGCCACTGGGGGGGATAAGATAGGGGCAATATGAGTTGGGGGACATTTGGGCGGAAATGTTTCCTTCTTATGGAAATCGGCATTGGTAATGAGGGTGAGGAAGTGGGCAACCAGCGCGTTCTGTAATCCGAAACTGACTGTTCGCAGGCACGTTGTCCCACCCCTTGACCGTAAGGGACTTTCCAAGAATTGAAACTTGAAATGCTACAGCTTTTTCTATATTAACATGATCTGGCCCCTTCGGATTTTCACCTGTTTGCTCCTTTTAGGAGCTCTTTCATAGGACGTGACTTTACCAGAGATCAGCATATGAAACAAGTGTTGCAGGTAGGATTGGTCAGCACCTCTTTACCCCCCCCCCCTGCCCCCAAGAGACAAATAATAATGTTGATGATCATTATTATTTATCTCTTAGAGCCAACTTTGTAAAACCTGATGATAGCCTCCGAGTAGGCCGAAACATGTTGTTTCATGAACACCCTGCTAATAAACTAGTTGTGTTCGACCTACATTATCCTTAACTTATTCCTTCTCTCAGCTTGCCCCCAGCTTCACTCCCTAAGAAGATGGTAAAAACAGTTTATTTACACCTAGTATAATACTGAAATTCTATTGAAAGCGAGATATAATACCTGTTTTATCTACATAAAATAGCCCTATTTAGCATCTAAGTTGAATATATGGTGTAAGACGACCGAAAAATCGGTGTTCAATAAGAAATTCTTCCCTTTCCAACGGCGCGAAACTTACCTTCAAGTCCCCAAAACTTTCTCTCTTGAGCTGCAGGTTTGTGAATTTCACCACACCATCTACAACCGAGGTTAAGATCCATGGAGTTAACCTCCATTTCTCTGAAGTATTCAAGACGTGGCTGTCTTGTAGTGGATCTAGTCATTTAAGATGGAACTGTTAAAATACTAAAAAGGAGGTAAATTGATGGCTTTAGTTAAGGGGGTTAAAGTTCATTTCGTGATATATTCCGTAATTACCACAAGTAACTCCGTGTAGCACCATCTTGCCGGGAAGCAAATAGTCATTCAGCCACTCAAGAAATCCCTGGTCTTGTACGGAACCCGTTAACATGCTCATAAGAGCTCTCAAGAGGCTCTGCATATAGTTTTCGTAACAGGGAGATTACAGGTTTCACAGTGGTGGTACTGGAGGGTCAATTCTTTTGGGATGTGACGCCTTCTAGATTGCTATGTGGATACTGTCTCTTCTTAGACTACCCTGTAAGACCGAAACATCCACCTGGCATCTATTTACTAATGTACATGACTTTGTATCCCAGATGAGAGGAATATTTTTTCGTGGAGGACCACCCCTTTTCAGCTGCCGGCGACTTCTGATTCAATATTCTCGCAGCTCTTCTTATTACGTGACGGTTGTTCCCTCCATCCGAAACTTGAAACGCACCATACAACAGTGTCGAAGTATATCATATCACGTGGCAGATATTCCATTCGAGATTTTATTTCAGTAGAGTAATTACACATTTTATTACATGACTGAAACATAGACTACTTTTCGGTTCTCTAACCTTCAGATTTATCTATTCGCTAGGCCTAAATATAGAGAAGGAACATTGAAGTATACTATGTTAAATTTTAGAAAAGAACGCTTCAAAAGTCAGCAATGTTAACATCACACTTCTTTACTGAGTTTTTCATCAAGTCCACCGCCTTTACACAACATATATTGTTGGCTAATGTTTAGTTAAACAAGCTATATGTTTCGGCCTTACTTGGCCATCATCAGGCTTACAGGAGATTAGTATCAATTAAGGTACGAATGTTCGATGTACCTATGGGATCCCATTAGTAGAGCGAACATTTGATACTAATCTTCTGTAAGTCTGATGATGGCCAAGTAAGGCCGAAACATGTAGCTTGTTTAACTAAACATTAACTAACAATATATGTTGTGTAAAGACGGTGGACTTAATGAAAAACTTTGTGTGTGTATATATATACACACACACAACGGGATGGAAACAGTTCAATTTACACTTCTTTACTGTTTCTACACTGTGTTTAGGGATAATTTTCCTAAGAGTAGCTTATCACTTCATTGAAAGAAGGTATTTCTACTGGGTTTTATAGAACTATTTCCCTAGACCACTAACTGTTGTAGACTTTTGAAGGATATTAAACTTGAAGTTAATTACTAAATTCCAACTTTTATACTTACGGGAAAAACAACATTATTATTATTATTATTATTATTATTATTTTGATTTAACAACACATGATATGAAATTATTAGACTTTGTTGAGGGTTTTGTGATTAAATATGTCTAATTTAAAACTTGTGTTTAGTGAAAACTGCAATCAACTCAGCGCTGTGCAGGCACAAAGCGTTTGGAAAGTTTGGAGTGTCGTTCCTTAAAAGCGGGTATTGAATATAACTGGAGAGGCTTCAGAATTTTCTTCGATTTTCTCACAGACGTGTTTCTCGCTTCTGTTCCACATCTCTTACGGCTGACTCCGCTCTTCGGTTATCGAACATTCATAATGAAGATTCTCGTAACTAGAAAATTGAATTTCCTTTGGAACTTACTTTTCTAGTCCTTGATGGCAAGAATGTCTTCATAAACGAGAAGCGTCAGTCTGGTTGGACCTGCGTGGAGTTATAACAGGATTGAGTTCTAGAGGCAAACTTTGTCGAAAACACATGCGCAGTTGAAACACCATTGTTTAATAGGAAATCAATCAATGGCGAATGTTGTTGTTACCTGGCAGCAAGAGATTCCCAACATTTACCAATAGGTGCGGCGTATTACCCCAGAAGACTTGGATATTCAGTTTCCTTTTATGTGAACGTTGGTGCTGATAATCAGAAAACAGTTTATGCTGGAGATTTTATTTCTTTTCATTATACAGGGTCATTATTTTATCCGATAACTATCCTTATTTACTTCCAGGCCTTACCATGCCATTCAGGTGGACGGTCGCGTGATAGAGCTGCGTTCGTATGATAAACGATCTGATAGAATTGGCAAAGGATAGTGTTCGCACCAAACTATGACCTTAAGTTTATCTTTCTTATAGAATGCAGAACAATACGTTTGGTGTTACAAATTAAAAAACTAATCAACTTCAGAAATATTGTTGAGCAAATTATCGTTGCTCTGGACGTTCATCGAATTATATGAAGCCATAACCACGTTCATGAAGTTCATTCTTCTTCTGCCTTTATTTAAAATTGGGGCGTAATATTACAAAACTTATTGAGTCCATTTCATTGTGCAACATCCCCTTGTGGGCCAGGACGTCTTTATTATCAAGGTGTCCTGAACGCACTCAGACACAATACACTCGGCAGGACTTCTCTGGACGAGGGATCCATGTCCCCAGCAGGATTCGCACCCGCACTCTCAGCAAGAGAACCGTTACAAACTCACACCTTCGACCGCGCGGCCACTGGGATCAGAGTTGAGTCCAATGGAGCTGTTTCATTTAATGTTATTCGTTCCGTGCATTTATAACTAAAATACTACAAAAGCCGACCACATTAACAACTTGTCTCTCAGAATTATAGTACATTAACCTTTTGGCGCCGGAATTGTTTTTTAATTTTAGCACACACTGTATAAAAAACGTGAATAATACAGGAACCAAATACGTTAGAATTATGAAACAAATTGCATTATGAAGAGAAAAAAACGGAGAGTATATACCATGTTTAAAATATTCAGTACCTATATTTGTTGAATAATTATATAAAATTTAACTTTAGAGGTTAGCGGTGCGGTACGACCACTATAGTTGACGTTAGGCGTCTAAAGGTTAAAACATTAAACATTAAAAACTCCTGCATGTTTCGATCCCTATAGGATTATCATCAAGGAGTATGTGCGTCAAAGAATTATGTATAAAACTCTATGTAAAATAGTTTATAACAGTAGGAGCCTGATACTTGGTATAGCGTGTAGTAGAAGCGGAATTGGAGGATAATCTAATCTCTATTTACACTTGCTTATATCTGGAAATAGAAGGTACTTTATGTAGATGAATTATGAACATCCACTAAAATTTTGCTTCTTTCTTTATACGTCCATGGCGTATCTCTTTCATTCATACCAGAGAGTACTCAAAAGACTCGGACTGAAAATTTGCACTGGGGGTTTGCAGAGAATATTATTAGGTAATTTAGTTTCGAACTTACTGTTTTAAGCATAACCACATTTTACATTAATTTCAAATCAAAACCTTTCAGTTCCTCGCAAATAATTCATAGGAGAATATTAATATTGATATCTATAATTTATAGGCTTACTTGAAACATAGTATAATAATAATAATAATTATTATTATTGTTGTTGTTGTATGAAGTTGTTTGTCGGGAAAGGGACTCAACTTGTTGTCGGCTTAATTATTAAAATTATAAAACATTTGCTAATCCGGTAATTACAATCTAACTATATGAAAAAAAGAGAATTTCAAGTTTTTGACATTCGATACTTTCACTCTTCTGAGATGTTACGTAATGTAGGTTCGTAGTTTTTACTGACTTTTGGAACAACCAAAAGTTCCAGCAGTCCTGAATGCTTGACCCTTGAAGATGAGGCAAACGGATTGTCCCGAAACGTCGGTAAACGACCACCATTCTACGCTGTATAACATCCCAGAAGAGCGAAGATCTCATTTGCACTGCGGTGGAAAGCCTAAAATTCCCCTTTGGACACTTGCTGGAATATTTGCAGTCAACTGCCGTGCTGTACAAATGCTAACGACGCCTCTGTTAAATGAGCACTCTAAATATATCCATTAAATAAGTAATTTACTCTTATCATATATTAACATTAATTAGTGTGACGAAGAGCAACAGCTGTTGGGAGGAGCATAATAACATTTCATGGTGCCGTGGACTCATGAGGGTAAGAATTTATCACTTCATGCGCGATAGATAAAAATCACAGACATCTCTTCACCATTCTGAATTTTTAGTATAACAGATCTTTTAAAAATGCCGTGTAAGGAAAAACCACAGTCAAAGAGAGAGCTGAAATTTACGGCCGTCTTGGGGGGAGATATGCATGAAGCTTATGGAAATGTGTTGGATGGGGGGGGGGGCCTTGAAGGGGAACATGAAAAGATGGGGTAACAAGAGGAAGTGCCTATTGAAAGAAAACTGGGAATTTCTCCCTCAAGTGTCTTCATGCACGTTAATTCGGCGCGAAAGTACTCAACTTATGTCAAGTTTTGCTGCACTCAAATAATTACAACGAAGATGCTCAGTTTTCCCGAAGCTCGTGTTATCATTTTATGAAGTGAATTATGTGTACAACGCGAGTAATGATTAGGAAATAAACTTAAAACTAAAGACAGAAATGAAACTGAAACGAACATGACAAGGATGATGGTGACGAGGGACAGTGAATTTTCTTTATCCTCTTCCATGCGGTAATAAAACGGAACTAAAAAGACGGATAGCTTAGGCCAAAGAAGTAGGTATGATAACAAGTAGACAAGTAAAAATGTGGGTATAAAGAGAAATAGAAGAATAACATGTAAGGGAAGGAAAGTAAATGTGTTATGGGTGGAAATTTCTCACATGGCGAATTAAATTGGAGAGATAGGAGCTAAGAGAGTTATAAGTGAAGCCATAGAAGACTAACGAAAATAGACGGCTAAAGTAAAAGGGGAAGTAGGAAAGGAGAAAGTAAGGGAAGAACGAAGGAAAGCAAGCAGTGACTGATGGGGGAGGATTTTGGGAAGAATAACAAATGTGCGCTATCGGTTGAAGCACCAGCCTATACTCCCTGCTTCCTGCATAGAATTTCGAATGAATCTTTTTCCATGTCTAGCTACATGCTGGAACGGCTTTATTCTACAAGGGCCAATGTCCAGAAAGAAGTCCTGAAAAAAGAGATTTGAAGGGCTTTTAGTATTGAAGGAATCTGAAACTTTTATGTCACCAAAACCATACTTTTGTTGTGACACTCTGGCTAATTATGTTGAGCAGAATTCTATTTGAGAAGATGACAGTCGTTCAGCTGGTCAAGTACTGACCTTTCTTTTACAGATCCTAAAAGTTCATTGCCATATTCATAAAAATCCACCACTTGTCCCTAACGTGAGTCAAAGGAATCCAGTCCCCACTCTTGACTGGGTTTCTCTTAGATTTACTTTAATATTATCTCTTCATTTATTCCGATATTGTAACGCTCTCTCTCAAATTATTGAGCTAATTATAAAATTTTGGAAGTAAAACACCCTAAATTTGCGTAATTTTATAATTATAAGAAAGCCGGTTGTGGAACGTTACACAGACTAGTCTAGACCAGTGTTTCTCAACCGCCGGGCCGCGGCCCGGTACCCGGCCCTGGCATCAATTATACCGGGCCGCGAGAGATTCTCCTGGAATTGATAACTATTTTAAATGCAATTTTATATTTGTCAGCATGACACACCATAAACATAAGTGTGCTAATGCTCTTTATGATTATGCCATAATTAATTATTAATACTTGTGTTAGTTTAATGTATGAATTTAAAAATATTGGAAAGGTACTAAAGAGTAAATCTGTTGGGACCGGACCCTCGTATTAAGAAAAAGGAATTTACCGGGCAGCGGTCTCACAGAGTTTGAGAAACACCGGTCTAGACCATTGGTTTAAACTGTGTCGCGGATCACTGGGGTTTTTCCTGCGGTTTTCACGGGATCCAAAGCACATACTGTTTAAAGGGAAAATGGTTGATAAAAGTCTGATGATTTTTACTGGTATGCGTAGTCGGCGCTAGATATATTTTGAGTGTAAATCAGCTCTAATGAAACAACACGACAGCTGTCATTCGCGTTTTCTTTCTATTGCACTCTGACGACGACGACGACGATGAAGATGATGAACACTGTGGCACGGGAGATACTTGAAGTTTGCAATGCCGATAGATCCTTATCACACCTAAATGTAATGCATGAAACTATGTTTAAACGAAAAGTATTTAAACATGGCGGTATTTCAAAACTGTGAGAATACAAGTGAAATGTTTATAAACCAATTGGATCCAATAGTACAATCAATAGGGCACATATTTCTGGATCACAGAAACATTATTTAACCTTTGTACTTACACACATGTAATAAGGTCTCTCAGAAATGCAATAAGACAAGGGCAGCAACTGTGGGACTGAATACGAGTGCAATAGGAATATAGACTTGTCAAGTTCCTCTCACAAATCCTTGCTTCCTTTCCAAAGTTCCTGGACTGTGTAAGTGAGACCTCTGGTGTTTCAGGTGCCTACATACCTTCCTCATCCCTTAGTTCTGGCCTCGTCGTGTATCATTGTAATCTATCCGGCCATTTGTGGGGGATTCTCGAGATTAACATTTGTCACGTGGAAGGAAGTTCCAGTGTTTTCCATGTTTCCTCTAGGGAAGCTACCTGCATTAGGGTTATCCAGCTGTCTCCTCTTTGTGGGTTGATCTCAGCTTCAACCTTCTCCCTTGGCCCCGGGAAAGAGGCAAGCAGGCACTTTCCAACTTGTCGTCAGGATCATTAAGATTACTGAGTCCTGTCACTACGGCGAGGTGCCAAAACCGAGTGGCGTTGCAAATAATTGTTCCAATTATCGACGTTCAGTCTAGGAAAACTTCGGAATAACTTTGCCACGTCTTTTATTCAGGAATTGTTTTTATTGATACTTTAATATTTAGAAGAATATATGGTCCTAAATATGAAAACGGGGAATGGGAAAATCGGACAAATCGAGAACTAGGAGAGATGAGCAAAGGAGAAAATATAGTAAAATGGATAAAAGGGCAAAGGATGAGCTGGTTAGGTCACCGAGAGAGAATGGAGGTGGATAGGATGCCCCCAAAAAGATCTTCACTCAAGAACTGGAAGGGACGAGAAGAAGGGGAAGACCCAGGAAAAGATAGAAAGAGGAAGTAGAAGGAGATCTTCAAGTGCTGGGAGTGAGAAGATGAAGAGAGTTGGTAGCAGATAGGAAAAAATGGAAGGACATCGTTCGACAGGCCAAAGCCCACAGTGGGCTGTAGTGCCAATGGAAGAAGAAGAAGTAGAAGAAGAAGAAGGAGAGAAGATATTTAATACTATATCTTTGATTCAGCCCGTTTTCAATGTCTCCGCCAAAGGGCAGTTCAGATGTTGTCACTGGTATTATTCAAAACTACACTATGTTACCTGAATACCATTACCTGTGACTGAAGTGGAAGTATGTTGGGTTTAAATCTTAAACGGTCCGTCGCATATCCTGGCTGCGTATTTTGGTGATTCGAGGTTTAAATGAAGTATATATGTGTGTGTGTGTGTGTGTGTGTGTGTGTGTACGTACGCGCGCGAGCGTGTATGGGTTCTGCCCACCTAGAATCAGTGCAACTGGACAATTGACTACCTCGACGTTGTTTTCCGGTTTTGCCCATTCTGGTAAGCGAATGCGTTTTTCAGTACACTGAAATTGGCTACGACTGCCTAGCCGTAAGTTCTGAAATTATTTGCGTTAATAATCATTATCCTGCCTAATTCGATATCGAAAGACCGTCATTAAGGAGCCAAGAATAATTGAGTAACTCACCTTTACACGAATTGATATTTTTCATAAATATTAGCAGTCCACAACTTTGTGACATATCTGTATCTGGAGAAATTGTCATTAAATGCCGGTTTGTTCTTCGACTGTACGCCCATTAACAGGTGTGTGCATGTGTATGAATATATAAAGTATGAGTAAATATACATGAGTAAATTTGTACATGTATTTAATATTATTATTTGTTGTGCGTGTGTGCGTTTATTGTATGTATGTATTATGTATGTATGAATGTATGTATGTATGTATGTATGTATGTATGTATGT
>Ga0123354_10017156_pt1 | contig 11340 bp, 5 predicted proteins | sample TergutLab28metaG_2_FD_97872 | JGI IMG/M metagenome (GOLD analysis project Ga0123354, IMG submission 97872) | Labiotermes labralis P4 segment gut microbial communities from Petit-Saut dam, French Guiana - Lab288 P4 | ecosystem: Host-associated > Arthropoda: Insects > Digestive system > Gut ... | reverse complement strand
GGCGGACGCTTGTGAGTGCGGTAATGAACCTTCGGGTTCCATGAAATGCGGGGAATTTCTTGACTAGCTGCAAACCAGTTAGCTTCTCAAGAAGGACTCTGCACCATGGAGTAAGTAAGTATTACTATTACTATTATTATTATCATTATCATTATTATGTTTGACAGAAACTGTTAATACGCAGCACGTCATGAGCACTGCACTAGGTTAAGTCGCGCCCTTCTATAATGAATACGGAGTCTTCAAAAGTCCGTATAGCTCCAATGACATCTACAACATCTACAACAAAGTCAGTATTACACAGCAGTGCACGTCGCTACATAAAATGTGACAAATTTAGAATATCCGTGTCATAACACCGCAGCTGTCACAATTGGTTTATGTTGTTTAAACTCCTTCTTGGTCCAGAATCCCTGAGAGCCCTCTGTCAGTTTTCAAATGTGCGATATTCTTACAAGCAACATGTCGTTTAGGACACTCTGCGTCCGAGCTGAGAAAACCTCACGAACACTCACGAACACTCCACAACGTCTGGCTCAACCTTCGTTCATCATAAGCCATTATTTCGAAGTGCTTACGTGGCGATATTAGGACAGTAATGCGTATTGTCCTAACTGTAAGGGCCGCATAAGGGCCCTAAACACGTGCATGCAAGTTTTATACCCCTGCCCTTGGCTTATCAAACCTTGAGAAATAGGGGGAGTGGAAAGAAGCAATTAAGAAACTGTTCATGCTCGCTCCACATGTCAACAGTAGCTCCGACGGTTGCTATAATTGTGTACGGTGTCTGCCATGAGACAGTGTTTGCGACGTTTCGGGAGCTGATACTGCTCCTGTCTTCAGGTGACGAAGTAACATTACATCAGTGGCCAGACAGGTCAGTCTCTATAGTGACAGCGCTACTGGTTGAACGCTTCCGATTTCGATTCCCGGTAGGGACAAGAGATTTTTCAAAAACGTGAAAGACCGGCTTTGGGATCTTTCCAGCTTCCTATTCAGTGGGTTAGTTCCCTTGGAGTAGAGCGGCTGGATCGTGATGCTGACCACTCACCTCCGTCTAGTGCCATGATTAAGAACGAGTAAAGCTATACATTCACAACCCTCCCCCCCACATGCATTCGTGGTTTGGACAGAGACAACTTTATCTTGTACCATACTGCATATCACTACATCAACTACAAAGAACAACAGTTTTCTTGGGAAGCTGATACTAACGTAACTCATCAAGGAACTCTCCTCGTTTTATGGAATCATAAGATACATTACTGGGGACCGCGGTAGCACAGTGGTTAAGGTGCTGTGATACAAATCGGAAGGTCGTTGGTTCGATCCCAGATGGTGTGATTGGAATTTTTCATTGACATAATCCTTCCGATTGCACTATGGCTCTGGGGTCGACTCAGCCTCTAACAGAAATGAGTACCAGGAGCATTTCTTGGGGGTAAAGGCGGCCGGTGCGTAAGGCTGACAGCCTTACAACCATCCTGTGCCGTTGTCATGTAATCTGGGAACCTTAACTTCCTGGAACCCTCTGGGCCACTCCAGGCCTGTAACGGGACTGCTTTACCTTTTAAAAGATACATTACTGTGTTCGCGAGAGTGTTTTGCTGGGGCCTGATGACACCCGTCCACAGACTCACAATCTAGTTCCGTAAAATTGACTTTTTTTGGCGCGATCACAACAATAAGTAGCAAAATCACACATACTAGCTTCGTCCGTCTGAACGAATGTAATGGACTCGAGAAGATTAAATAATTACCATGAAATTCGCCGTAATATCGTGTGAGTATACTAAAATTAGTTGACAGGTTCAATTTCCGTTAATGTCTGACAAAACCTATCGACATTACATAAAGACCCATACGTTTATGCGCGCATCTCGAGCTTATTTTTTAATTTTTAAGGGCACGAAAGACATTTCGAATCAACTTTGTACAGAAAAATAGAATGAACATTTCTTCAAGCACTCTTTGTCCCAATTCGTAAATTTTCAGGCATTCTTAGGCCTACGGAAGGGAATGTGGAAGAGCTGTTACTCTCTGCATAACTTAGGATCACATTCCCTAATTTCAGTCATTTAAACTTTTATCTTGCGCGTTTAGACGCCATGAAGTCTCGTAGGAGGCGTCGAAGGAATATAATGGTTCCTTATCCCCTTCCTCCGTCTGCCATGCAACTAGAAAACATAAACACGTAGAGAACATGCACGCTGGGATTTTAACGCGGGACTTCCAGACTACGATGTAGGGGTGACAAACACTAAAATAATGCCTTCAAGATTACCGTCTTCTGGGATGTTACTCCATGTACTGTGGTAGAAATTCATCAAATTTTATAATTGGTAAAACTTGCACTGTCTGAAGACTCAGTAAATAAATAACGTTAGCAAATTCGGTAAAATGTTTTATGCTAAATAAATTACTTACAACTTAGAGAGAGGGGCACCCGGTGACGCAGGCGCTTGAGGCACTGCGTCACAACCTGTAAGTTCGCGAGTTCGATTTCCGATGGGGTCACTGGGATTTTTCATTGACATACTTCTTCCGACCGCGCTATGGCCCTGGGGTTGACTCAGCCCCAAACCGAAATGAGTACCAGGAATGTCTCCTGGGGGTAAAGGCTGCCGGTGCGTACGGCTGACAACCTTACCACTTTCATGTGCCGATTATCTAGAAATTCAGGGAGCCTCAAACCCCCTGAAGCACTAATGGCCTCTTTAGGCCTGTACGGGATAAGCTGTAGCATCTATAACTTCGGCCTTTTGCGAACCATCCTAGGGCTAATACATTAGTGCGTTCAGGAAGACGAGCAGATGATGGTGTTGCATATAGCATGTAGCATACTGTCCACAAAGCGCCGAAACGTGTTCCGAAGCTACAAATGCCTTCATTAACAGATAATACTGTCCTGATTGTGATATGTAAATATTTATTTTTTGAACGCCATCGACGTTTTGTAGGAACCCGGCTGCCTCCGTCTTCAGGGTACGCATCTGTTCAAGCCCACGATTCACTTGATTTCCATTTGTAAGGCAAACCCCTCTTGTTCGATAACTACACACCGCAATGTAGTAATCACCCATCGGCTTTGAATTGAGCTCAGAACTAGAAGCTATGTGTCCGCAAGACGGTCACAGGACGGTGTACTAATAACACGGGCCGTCAGACACAGAGATTCGATCACGTATGACTCTGGTTCTGTCATTTATTGAAACCGCCAGTCTCTCCCACCGGTCAAACTACTGCCATGCTTATTGACACACACACGGAATGTTTACATCTGATGACTGCATCTACCAATAATATCCACCCCTATCCCGATCAGCGGTTCTAGCTCGCGGTGGGGTGTATGTGCCCCCGCACAGTGAGGGGGTCCTCTCTAAGAGGGGGGCCTTGGTTCGCTCCGATTAATTAGAGCTAGTCATTAACAGATGTCACTGCATACCCACCGCGTAATCATCAGCATCCGCTACCCCAGGGTAGGGTATGCACATACAGGGGGACAGGAGTCGGAAATACTGACAAAACTTCAAATAATCCAGTATTAATTTGCTGCGAGGGGAAAACTGCATATGAATGTAGACCAGTAGTGGATTTAAAATACTGCAGTATTTATGTTTAGCGGATGGCTGGGGAGGAAATGGGATTTAAATATCAGAATACCGGAAGGGCAAACGATAGAAATGCGGCTATATAAGCAAATCTGAGACTTTGTACCATAAACTGATGAACCATGCAGACTACAAGAAAAAACTCAGTACACATCTTAAAGTGTGGCGAAGTTAGGAACGAGGACCGAACATCAGAATTACCTTCGCGAAGAAGCTAAAAACGTTCTACAGCTGGGCAGTCTTTCGGTTTAAAATAGTACGTGTATTTGGGATGTAAGCTCCTCACGGTGGTGACTATACTATACTACACATCTTCGATGTAATGCCGTACAATTTGATACAGAGATATCATCGTATTGGACAATATTGCTGCCTACCTCACATAAAACACCGACTAATGCACACATTTACTATTAACCTCACTTTATTAACACTGTGTCACTCCGCCATATTTCAGCCCTCAAAGGGCCATCTTCAAGGAGTACGACTGATACATTTCAAAAACAAGGTCAACATGAAAAGTTACAGATGTAAAATTCAGCTTAGTAAGCTGCGTGCAATATACGGTGTTATTCGAAATGATTGTTGGGGTTTTAACAACTTGTCATACACAATACACTTTAGAGAGGAGTATGTGTATTTTTTATTTAATAGAACAACACTCCAAGTTTTTGTTACATACCTCTTCCCGCCAAGTATCCCGGAAATAAAGGTACGAATCAGAACCGCCATTGAAACCATCACCGCTGACATGCTACAAACATGGGAAGACTCAATTATCATGTTGATGTTTGTAGAATCACAAAGGGTACATATGTAGAGCACCAGTAAGGTATGTAACAAAAACTTGGAGTATTGTTCTATTAAATAAAAAACACATATACTCCTATCTCAAGTGTATTGTGTATGACAAGTTGTTAAAACCCCGACAATCATTTAGAATAACCCTGTATTACGCGGCAGCTACGCGACTTCCCTGAAGATGGCCCTTTGAGGGCCGAAACATGTCGGAGTGTCACAGAGTTAATAAAGTGGTGTTAATAATAAATGTACACATTAGTCGGTCTGTTATGTGAAACAGTGATATTAGTGTACGCACAGGAACAAGGTAAAGCCTGCTGCCTCAATCTTCAAAGTAGTCATGTTTTCTCCAATGTAAGTTTTAAAAATGTTTGCACATGATTTGCATGTTTGAGTAATTCATGTGGCCGTCAGTGATCCAGTAGAGATACGTGAAATTTGGTATGGAGAGGAAAAAGGAGATTACATTTAACGACGCTGTAAATTGCCAGATAATACAGAGTTGACTGCAATACGAGTATGGAACTTTGGAGTACGGCGTACCGACAACGGACAGCTAAATAACTCGTACGTAAACGTTTCCCATTGCGTCCCACTGCCATTGTATCCAGGGACCGACCTTGGATCGGGGACATATTCGTATCATCATCATCATCACATAGTCGGTCTGCGACAGGTCCATAGCTTCTTCCAAAGCGAGTTCACCACACACACAGCCAGCTAGTGCTTCCTCTTTTTCCAGTATCTTCTCGTTTCCCTAAGGTCATCCGGTAGCTGCTTATGTCTTCCTCGTCTTCCCGTCACATATTTCCTTCAATAACGTGTGGAGAGCGGTGGAGATTATGTGGAGAAGTAAATACAGATGATACGAGGGCTGATTCGAAAGAATTACTTTCGTGTTTCATTCATTAAAATAACATTATTAAAACAAAAGTAATCGAGTTGCAGGCATTACTTTTCATTCAACTTCCGTATTTTCCAAAGTATCCAAGTTTCTTCAACACACAGACACGTTCCAAGTGTAGCATTTCGCCAGTTTCTCCCTTAAATTGAAGTCATATATATGCTGGGGAACAAATTCTTGTTCAATGCTGCTTTTTCCATGGATTTTAGCTACAGAATTACATTACTAAATTGTGTAATTGTCAGTTTGTAACTACTGCTAGCTAAAAAGTTCTGACAGCAAATAGACGCCCTAAGTAAATGTAAAAAACAGAGTTATCTTTGTGCTGCATCGAGTAGCGTGTCGTGTAGCGTGTCATGTAGCATGTCATGTAGCGTGTCATGTAGACGAATGGCGAGTGCAAGTAGAGCTCGGCGAATTCTAAACCTAGAAAATAAATGGAGATTAGAAATCAGAGGTTACCTTCATGCTCCGGCCACCTTACCCATTCAACAGCAGTCGAGAATGGACCACAGTCGGCCTCGATGTTGCGTAGAAAAGAAAAATCTTTTGCCCCTATAGAAAATTTACCACCGATCCATCGGTTATTAAGCCTTTAGACCTGTCGCTGTAAAGACGACAGGGTCTCGGGTCATTCGCGACTACGACTTACCAGGAACTTATAAATTTCCTCGGACATTATAGAAAACTCCAGGAAATTGTCATGATCTATACAGCAAAACGTAGTAGGTATAGCGACTGGCTACGGGCTGGTCGATCCAGGGATCGAATCCCGGTGGGGGCGAGATTTTCCGCTGTCCAGACCGGCCCTGGGGACCACCCAGCCTCCTGTACAATGGGTATGGGGTCTTTCCCGGGGGTAAAGAGCGGCCGGGACGTGACGCTGATCCCTCATCCCCTTCTAGTGCCATGGTCAAGAAAGAGTAGAGCTATACCTCTACTCCCCCTATGGGCCGTACGGCCTGTACAGAGCGTCAGTGTCCGTACAAGGGTGCACTTTACCTTTACCTTTATATAGCAAAAACGGTCAGTAACTAACGCCCCAGCTGCAGGCCAACTGGGAGGAATGTCTCCTATACTAGTACACAAAACTGAAATTAAAATTATATGAAAGAACTGTTGACTGTACATAAACAAGCTAACCACAAAGCTAAATCACCACCGTACTGGCTCTTGGATATATATGTTAAATTCTTCAATAAATTAATAGAATAAAATTCAATCCAATTAATATTACACAGAGAATACTGGCTGCAAATTAAACATATTTGTCAATAATGTTACAATGAATACGGTTCACACAAAAATGTCCAGAGGGAATTATATTTTCTACTGCGTCAAAAACGGAATATATTCATTGTAAAAGTGGATTCTGACACGTTGCTATGTGCAAAGTGGAGAGAATAAATTACCCATGGGGAAGGCACATTAAATTCAATAACCTGCGAGGTACGTGTGTAGTAATACCGTTCGAGCTATTCAAACCAAAATTCTTGAACCCTGTCAGCGTTATCCTAAAACTGCTTCTGGCTGTGCTGAGGAACAATGGTAACTTCACTTTTATCCAGCATCGTCATTGCCTCTTCCCCTACTTTTTGTAGTTTACCTTCTTGTCACGAATTTAACACGCGTTTAGACAGTATTGCCAAGCGCTTCAATAACACCACATATTCAAGTGTGCATTTAAGCGGCAGGCGGACGCAATGAACAACAGTGTTCATAAAATGTTTAATTTTTAGTCGTGTTCTTAAAATTACTGAGGAAAGCGACTATTATCTTTGTCATGTCTGTCTGTCTGTTGATCCCTCCGCCCGTCAATCTGCCCTCATGGAACTCAGTACCCACTGAACGAATTTCGGTGAGATTTTATATTTGGGATTTTTACGCAAATTTGTCGACACAAAGATTTTGGTTAAAACCGAAAAAAAAATAGCACCCTTACATCAAGACCTACCAATATTTTAACATCTGCCTTTTTTCATAACTGAAACAGACTGTATTATTGATAAGGTACAAACTGAGGCCGAAGAAACAGTTTTTTTTTTCCAATCTGAGGCAGTGTTCTCTGTAAGGTACGAGTTTAAGGAAGTTAGGCATCAAGCGTGATATATGTAAATGTCGAGATATCGAGGATTAAGAGATCTCTATTTTTAAACCTCCACGCTTACATTTTAATAGTGATCCATTGTAGATCTGTTGGTAGGATACGGAGACATCCTGGAGTGTATGTTAAAATACCGTATTTTATGAAAAGTGTTAAAGAATTTCATATATAGACACAACGACAGAACTACACGCCAGCAGTTTTACGTTCTGCGCACATTTCCTGATTTGTTCAATGACATTCATTTTAATTCCGCAATAAGATTAATAAAAAATTGTAATTTTCAAAAAATCCCGCATTTCTGGTACGTCATTGCCTGTTTTAATACTCTCAAGATTAATACTGCATCAGGGACGCGCGTTAATAACACCTTAATCTGAATCGATATCGTTTGATAAATGCACCCACGCAGCTGCAATTGCTCTTCGTGAATCATCCTGTACATGGGTCAGATACTGCTGTTCCATTGGCATCCTACACACGTTATTGTTACGTGTTGAGACACGTGTACTGTTGTGTTAACCCTAAAAGTCTCTTACTAAACATGCCGCAAGCACAAGCCCTTCAATGTACAACAAACAACAGCTTGTGTATGAAATTCGAGTAGCCGTGCGCTCAGTATTAACCTAAACTTAGCCTTAGGACATTCCTGAGTCTGCTGATCTAAGCTGCTACTCAAGATCTAAATGCCCTAACGATGCGTCTACGACAGACCGGTTGCGGACAAAAAATATTAATAACCACACTTGAAATTAAAAATTACTATCTTCTGGACTTTGCCCATCGTCTAGTGTTCCGAAATGTTTCGGAAACCGAATCTGTTTCCATCTTCAGGTGAAATGCTATTCTCAGTCACTGGATCATCGTGACTAACGTAATGACTTACGACTGGTCCATAGCCTCTTCCAAAGCGACTTCCCACAGAGGGTGATCTGTATTTCCTTTTTCAGTTTCCACTATCTTCCACTTCCTTAAGGTCATCCAGTAGCTGCTGCCGTCTTCTTTCTCGTCTTCCCGTCACTTCTGTCTTTCCTCCAGTAACATGTTTTAGAAGGCAGTTCGTATGTACGATGTGGCCAATCCCGTTAGCCGTCTTTAGTTGTATTGTGAGTAAGACATTCCTTTCCTCTTTGACTGCGTGCAATACGTCTTCATTTTTCACATGATCGGTGGAGCAGTTTCCAATTCTTGTGTTTTTATGGTATCGGACGATGGAGAAATCCAGACACCAAATAATATTAAGTGTAACGTACCATAGCCTCTACCCTTTTGAACAGACATTTACGTCTGTAGCCTCAGGACAAGACTTAAGTCTTTTTTAAGGTCTGTTCGAAATTACGACGGTTATTAATATGTACAAAAACTTACAGCTGTTATGGAAACCAAATATTGACTACCGTACTTACAAACCCATGAAACTGGATTCCACCCCGGGCCAGTTAAATCCTTATGAAACATAGGATTGTCAAGACAGTGAATATCAACATTAACCTAGGGTGTGCTGTGACGTGACGACGTATAATTTGGTATATGTCGTCTACGTTTCTGAGGATCCTGCTGCCCGTAAATTAAGGCCATGGCATGGAGGAACAGCTCCTGCCATACTCAACTAATTACTTACGAAATCACAAGGCGCTACAGCCCAGGATACCATAGGCTTCAACAGCTAGCGTAATCCTACAACTACACGCACACATTAGAAATTCTGAAATGTGGTGCTGGAGAAAAATGGAGATCAGTTGGACTGACCGTGTAAAAATGAAGTATTACAAAGAGTCAAGAAAGAAGGTACATCCTACCTAAAATTAAAATAAGGTTAACTGGATTGGTCACACCCTTGGTATACATTGCCTTCCAAAACACGTTACTGATGGAGAGATGGAAGGGACACGAAGACGAAGAGGACGTAAAAACAGCAACTGAATAAATTTAAGGATTGAAAAGACAATGGAAACAGAAAAAAGAAACGCTACATCGCACTGTCTGAACAACTCGCTTGATTAAGAGACTACAGACGTGTCTAAGACAGACTACACGATGACGATAAACATATATATTTTTTTTTTGCCTCCGCCGCTAGCCGCAGTCTACGTCCAGTCCACTGACTTGACTGCTTTACTAAACTGTACAAATCACGTAGTTCGTGGATATATACTGTCCTTCGTGATCAGTGCAGCCAGTTTTATTGCATGTGATGTTCAATTGAAATGCATTACATTAATTTTCAACATTAGCGTTGCGTCATTTGTCAGATTACGTTTGAAATGTGATGTGCCTATGAATCAAATTCATGGTGAGCTCTTTCGCATTTAACATGCATATCCATATGCATCTCATTTAATATGTATACACTTTTGAGAGTTTTTCACGTGGAAAAACATGTATACATTTTCCCTGTCCGTCAGATTGAACGCGTTACAATAAATGTATTTATTTTTTATTTATTTAACGGCGTCATCGGTAACGCAGGCTATATACTGTCAAAATAATTGGATGGTAGTGAATAGCAATGGAAAAGGGAGTGATGTGTCAGGAAACGTTCGTGGCCTAATTGAAACTACTATCCCTGCATTTTTCCGGGAGGAAATGAGGAAAACCACAAAATAACGCAGTCAGAATTGTCGGCATCCCGTACACACTGAAACCGATAATGGGTAATTATTGGGTTCAAACCTATTTCCGTAAAGATGTTGTGAGCTCTAAGTACACAATGCCAACTTCTCTCAAAATTCTTATCTTCATTGCTAGCTCCTTTCAAAACCCTCATCAATCGTCACACTGAAATCCTCAACAACCACCAAAGGAGCATAGGAAAACTACAAAACATGATGCTTGACCTTTAACTTGACCGTAGATAGATGCCTAGTTACTTCTACAATCGACCTCCGTGTACCCACTTTTAATATTTGTTGAGATACATTTTATTACTTTCAGTACCACTGCTACTTCCTTTTAATCTTTACCGCTCTTTCTACTCTGTTCTATTATACAACTCCATTTCTTCCGTAATATTTCATTCGTGTAAACATTTTTGAGATCCCAAATTTGTGCACTGCTACTCAAAGTACGTAAACGAATGTGGTTCATAAACTAGTCGCCACATCTAAGTAGTAAAATTAATAAACTGTTGTGTTTTGACTGACCTACTCTTGAGTATTATTCGTCATACAATTTGCATTTCGTTCAACGCTATGTAACTTCTTCAGTTAGAATATCATCGTTATGTAGAATTAACCTATGAATTAAGCAACAGCACTTAAATAATGATAAAATAAAATTGTATACATACTCAGTCTAACACAACAATATATTCATTATATTACTGGCTACCAGTTTCGGCCATAACTGTCATCATCAGACCATTTAACAAGAGCTAAAAAAAGCCGCCATACAGTATATGTTGCAAAATCGTCAGTTTATATGGGATCCCGTTTACATCTATATTAACATTTATTAACAGCTTTACAATTTTACGTTTATTGGACCGTGCATCATCTTGATAGTTGAATAAAGAGAGAGCAACTTGAGGTCACTTGCTTTATTATTTCATTATTTAATGTTCAACATGTTTCGGATGTTAATACATCCATCCTCAGGAGCTTGCGACTTATTTGATGAGTTATTTCATGAGTTGTATTGTTCTGGTTCGATGTGTGTTGGTGTTACGTTGTGGTAACAGCTTCAGCCTGCATCCGGATACCACACCACCCAGCCAAACCACAAAGTAACACCAACACACATCGATCCAGAGCTATACAACCCATGAAATAACTCATCAAATAAGTCGCTAGCTCCTGAAGATGGATGTATCCACATCCAAAACATGTTGAGCATTACATAATGAAATAAGAAAGCAAGTGACTCAAGTTGCTCTCTCTTTATTCAGCTTTATAATAATTAACAACCTTCAAATTTGTTAT
>Ga0123354_10017154_pt1 | contig 11341 bp, 7 predicted proteins | sample TergutLab28metaG_2_FD_97872 | JGI IMG/M metagenome (GOLD analysis project Ga0123354, IMG submission 97872) | Labiotermes labralis P4 segment gut microbial communities from Petit-Saut dam, French Guiana - Lab288 P4 | ecosystem: Host-associated > Arthropoda: Insects > Digestive system > Gut ... | reverse complement strand
TGTGAAACGAATATAATTTTCTTCCTGTTGCCACCATCCCTCAGATGTTGGGAAGTTCACATTTTTAGGCCGTGTGAGTGATATGTGTTTATGAGAGTACGCTTTTGTGTTCGTTTACCCTCACTGTGCGGTAATTGCGTATGTTTGAACGCCGTTGCATGAAGGTAATTAACAGGTGTAGCGTGGAGAAAGGTAGGTCCGTGGCCTTAATACAGGCTAGTTGACTTTCTTTGTCGCTCCCGTGAGCCACTCAGCCTGCTTGAAGAATGAGCGTATGTCTCCTGTGCAAGATGATAAAGGGAAGGTTGTGTACCGGTTTGCTTAGAATTCCTATGTGTACTACTGCGGTTCGGGGATCGAATCCCGGTGGGGGGGGGGCGAGATTTTCGCACCCGTCCAGATCGGCCCTGTGACTCACCCACCCTCCTATACAGTGGGTACCGGGTCTTTCCCGGGGGTAAAGCAACCGGGGCGTGGCGTTAACCACCCACCCCATCTAGCGCCGAGGTTAAAGAAAGAGTTGAGCTCTACCTCTGTTCCCCCCCCTGGGCCTTCGTGGCCTGTTCTAGGATGAACTTTACCTGTTACTTACTGCTATTTCCGTACACTTATTGAATTATTTCACCCCTCGGCCCCCCTCCCCCGCTTTTCTCGTATTTTTTGCCAAGTTTACCTATTCAGACGATTGTGGCTAGTATAGTGAGTCCTAATTAAGCAGTGGTTCAGTAACATGAATAAATGAATCCGAGGCCAGTCGGTGTGGGACGTGTGTTGGATAGAGGGACACCGGGACTTTTTATTCGAGCACTTCCGTTTTCCGCTGTCAGTATCATTCCAACAATGTTCCATACTCTTAACGTTAGTGTGACCGTGCATCACTGATACAATAAAGTAAACAACGAACCAGATGGAACAATAACGATTTATTAATAATTTCATTCAGCTCAACATGTTTCGAGCTATAATTTCGCCCGTCCTCAGGAGCACTAGACTGCGTTTACAGCTTGTGGTATAATGCACCGACGATGCTGCCTGCTGACAGCATCGTCGGTGCTTCATGCCACAAGCTGTAAACACTGTCTAGTGCTCCTGAGGACGGTCGAAATTATCACCCGAAACATGTTGAGCTGATTGAAATTACTGATAAATTGTTATTGTTGCATCTAGTTGGTTGCTTATTTCATTGCGCCATACTCTTTCATCGTTCTATTACGGACGCTGTGTGTCCTCAGAAATTGACATCGTAGTTAAATAACGCATTTCATTTACCGTAAATAAGTGTACGTAATGAAGGCTAAATTTTTTGCTTCGTTTCTTCAAATTAACGTGGCATTTACGTCGTTCTTATTGACTAGTGAATGGAAGCAAATAATTGGCAATTAACCTTCTAAACACCAAGATTAACCTGAATTATAAATATTCAGACCGTATCGCACAGTAAACAGCCTTCGTCTCTCTCTTACAAAAACCAGTTACTGTTGTATAGGGAAATAACCGCTATGTGTACGGAAATTCATACAAAATACTTAAATACGCTGTGCGGGCAGGACGTAGAATTTGTTAAACGCATGTGGCATGTAAAGAAACCACTAAGCTTTAAGGAGTTAAATGTCCATCGATTTATTGGATCTGCATTGCAAATGATTTTTTAGAGAGCCATTTAATTATATTTGGTGTTAACCTGAACGATGTTTTTTCTTCTGTTGTGAAAGTGTCGCCTCTTGCAACGGAAGCACTGTGGGAAATGACTGTACGGTTGAAGTTTTCCCTTTTGACAGAGACCTTGGTACATACAGTACGTCCGTCGTCGTCGCTATGGCGCCGGAGTAAGCGCCCCGTCGATGCTGGTGATGTTGATAGCTTACTGAGTGAAGCAGAGTCACATTTGAGATGCATGCCACGAAGAAACGCTCCATCTTAAGTTTCATTACCTCGGATACGAGAGCCTTTTAGTGGGTTCCTACACAAAGTCACTTCACTGTATTCCGTTTTGCTTCTGGACGATCGATTTTGATGTTATCCGCCCAGATGTGTCGTGCTGTTACAGTCTTTCCTCTCAGATTTTGAGACTAAAATTTTGTCTGCGTTTCACCTTCTGTGGCACTCCCCCCCCCCCACCCATCACCTCCCTAATAAAACGTGACAGAGACCATTCTGTGAAGCTGCTCTTAATCGATCTCTCCTGTGGCATGCAGCTTTACTCATCTAACAGGGTGTAGATCAACTCACCCCATCTGGGATGTGAACCCAGATGGTACAGCCAGTGGTCTCGTAACTGTACTTCATGAGGATTAACCTTTTGACGCATAATGTCAACTATAGTGGTCGTACCGCACCGATAACCTCTAAAGTTGCATTTTATATATTTATTCAACAAATATAGGTACTGAATATTTTAAATATGGTGTATACTCTCCGTTTTTTTCTCTTCATAATGCAGTTTATTTCATAATTCTAACGTATTTGGTTCCTGTATTATTCACATTTTATGTACAGGGTGTGCTAAAATTAAAAAAATAATTCCGGCGCCAAAAGGTTAAAGGAGGGGAGGGGGCGTTAAACATGAAATCGGAATCACAATGTATTTTCCAACAACTACAGCACTGTAATTAGATACAAAATACACAAACATGCGGTAGTCTTCTACATGTTTCGGCCTTTTTCAGCCAGCTTCAGAGAGGCACTCGACAAAGAAGAATTACAGTTACAAAGAATAATACAATAATTGTATTTTTTCTTTGTCCAATACCTCCTTGAAGATGGCAGAAAAAGGCCGCAACATGTCGCGGAGCTGCCATTTGTGTGTGCGTATATTATTGTGTCTAATTACAGTTCAGTTGTTGGTGTATGTACTGTGTGACCTGTCTTAGTGCGCCGAACATGGAGAATTCAAAAAAAAAAGAAAAAAAGCGAGCGACTAATGGTGAGGTAATTTTAGTCAGAAAACACAACTATAATTGTATGCTAGATGATGGTATTTATTAGCAAAGTAAATAACTACATATTTTCAGTTTTTCACCGTGCATATTGTCCATATTCTCAATAATCACCAACACATGCACACTTTTTCGTATGACACTATAAAACTTTAATTTGTTAAAATAGTTAAAATCTCCGACATGTTTCGGTCTACATTTAAACCAACAGTACACGCTCAGACACAGTACAGCAGGAGGAGGACTAATACAACATCTGAACCCATCGCAAACACGTAACGACATGCTTCTACAACACCATCATCCCAACAAGAGATAAGTAACTTTAGCATGAACTAATAGCTCCCTGAAGACGGTTTAAATGTAGACCGAAACACGTCGGAGATTTTAACTATTTTAACAAATTAAAGTTTTATAGTGTCAAACGAAAAAGTGTGCATGTGTTGGTGGTTATTGAGAATAAATAACTACATGTTTCGGCCTACAGCGGCCATCTTCAGGTTATTACAGTTATGCTCAAAGAGTGTCATTTATATGTCTATACTGTGTAGTGATGTTGAGATCTCATCATCGTTTTATGTTCTGCAGGTACGTTTGTCTAGTGGGATGTCTAGTGGGTCAGTGGATGGTGGAGTGTGGACCTCCTTGGTTGGGTAGGTATTGGGAGGGGGGGGGGTAGTTTCTATGGTTCTCACGTTGGGTTTGGGGGCGTGTGAAAGAAGAAAGCGAGAGGTTACAGCAGTAATAACGCACAATATTCACGACACAGCGAGTAAACAAGTTAAACTTCAGATGAATCGTTGTTACAAACTCTTGCAGACAGAACCTGCTACTCTGGTGTTTTGCAGCAGCTTTATCTTGCTCCTCCACCTTCACTGTCTCTCTGTCATGTCTGGCAGATACAAGAAATGTGACGCATGACAGTGGCTGTGAAGACTGCTGTCGCCAGCATGTGACACCGTGTAGTTTGGTGGATTCCTACTGGGCTTTAAGATGGTTACAAAGCCTCGGTGCCTAGCTGCCAAATTATATAGCATCACGTCGCAAGTGGCAGTTTTCATTTCAGCACAGTATTTGTAGAACGGCTGTGCAGTCGCAGTGTACTGAAGCGTTCGGCTTTCGCGTGAATTAATTGATGATTCGCTTGTAACAGGGGCATTCACAAAGTCAATGGCTCATTTTGCCTCGGATGTTAGTAGCCTACAGTAGTGACCGTCCTTAAGGGATTTGAAGGCTAATGCGATTGCCACTCCCTGTCTGGCCCTTGCTGATGTTTATTTGTGTGCTTCGATTTCTAATTATAAACAACTTGGCCGATTTTCGCAAAACTTGGTGTGGATGTTATGCGATTGTACCCGACCGCTACGTCATGCTTTCTAATTTCATGTACGCAGTCGCTAAATAGTTTACGCTCACGCTAGAACAGGCAACGAAGGCTCAGATGGGAAGTAGAGGTATATCTTTACTCTTTCTTTAGCCACGGCACTAGATGGGGGTGGGTGGTCAACGCCACGCCCCGGCCGCTTTACCCCCGGAGAAAGACCCGGTACCTATTGTATAGGAGGCTGGGTGGGCCCCAGGACCGGTCTGGACGGGTGCGGAAAGTCTCGCACCCCCACCGGGATTCGATCTCCGAACCGTCCAACCTGTAGCGAATCGCTATATCGACTGCGCCATCCCGGTCCACTGTTAAATGGCTAGAAATGTAAATTTGTCCTTGTCCTGAACGCATGTAGAGGGAATAGAGGTGTAGCTTCGTTCATTTTTAACCTCGTCACTAGATGTGGCTATGAGGGTAGATTCATACGGTGCTGACTGTCGTTATAAGCTTTCAGTTGTACGTCGCTCGTGAAGGGCTGGCCGTACCTTGTGGCCACTGCTTTTCCAATTACGCTGTAAGAAGCCACAGGTGTACGTGACACAGAACAGGTAGTCTGTAGGTTGGGTGTCGAAAGTGTAAGTGACCTACCTGTGGGCTGTTCAGAATGCAGCCACGTTTTGTGCATTTCACTGTTACGGTGCGAGAAACCGATCGGATTGCAACATTTACTGTAAAGTACGGCACGTTTCATGATAATCTTGTGTACGATTCCAAGTGTTGATAGTCTAGTAGTTACCGTATGTACCACCAGATTTAGCGTGCAGAAATTCTTGCTTTCAGCCTACACGTTGTGTTTGTGCGTGTTTCTTATGGATCTCAGAACAAAAAGCGATTATTTCCCTGCACAGCGTTAACTGATCGGCTTTTATGACCTAAACGGAGTGCGTTTACTGGGCGGTACGAGCCGTACGTGTAACCCACGTGCCGCTGTCTGTCTTTATTTCGATGAAGAATCTGCAGTATATGCGTTGCGTCGCGCGTTGTTATCGACAGTACGCCGACAGTAGCGCACCAGACTTTGTCGCCTAAGATTCAGTGTGATCCAAACTGAATGTATTAAAATGCCCTGCTTTCAGTGTGGTTCAGTTCATTTTAGTGGCCACTAATTCAGTTGTTACGTTGTCTGTCTGAAGGGCCTTGTGACCGTTGCTGCATTCAGATACTCTTACGCCCTGGGTCCTATAATTCTGAAGGACTAATGCACAGGATTCTGGATATTGAAATGCGAATGGCGTGTGCAGAATTTTGAGGTTGAACTAGAAGGCGGACTTTAGCTACATGTCTACGAGTTTAATTGCTAAGTACCCCGGAGCTGTGGAGTAACAACGCCATTGCCCTGGTTAATCCGGCCTTGCCCGTGGCATACCTGATTACCGCTTGCTATATGACACTAGTTCATATACGAGTGTAACATTGGCCTTGAAGATTACAAGTCTTCTGGCGTGTTGCGCCGTCGCGCCTTCCCGACTGGTGGCAAATGGTTTACCGATTTACCAGTCGTCTTGGCGCAAAGCATGTGTCAGGTGTGTTGTGACATGCGTGATTTTAGTTATCAGAACGGTCCGCTCTGTCGGTATAGTTCGCGTGCGGACTAAGGCCACGGAGTTTAGTTTTTTAGTTTTAGAACGGTCCTGCGCACCAGAACGCAGATTCCTGACTTAATGCAGACGAAGAACTTACTTACTGTTGCAGGTTTGCTGAACGTAGCCTGTCCGTTTCAGTTTGGTCATGGAGTAACCGTTGTGAACAGAGTAGGTCAAGTTGGAAGTAGGAAGTTGTCTGCACTGAGGAAGGAGAGTGGAATGCGGCGAAACCGGCTTCACGTTTTTTTAGTGAGGTGATTTCGATGATGGCGTCAGAGTGAAAGAGAGATTGATCAAGCCTACATTCTGCATTGTTGTGGGCGGCTTTGGTTCCGGTTCCGCATTATAAATGTCACTGAGCTTTGTTGGTGTGAGCTTCTGAAGGTCGAAGACGGCAGTGCTGCGTTAGAAATGAATTTCACCACTCCAGATGCTTGACTTAAGTGAGAATGCGTACGAATTTTTTTTGACTCGCGTAGTGCGAATGTAATTTTGTTATTAATAAGATATACAGTGTACTTGTAGGGTAATATTGAGCCACATTGGCGTAGCCTTTGTTGCAGAAGCAATACGTGTTACATATTCTGAGTATGTGTATGTAGCCTGAGTTATCCAGCATGCAAAGCGCATGCGCCGTATTATGTTGCCACATGTGGCCTGTCCGGCTTTACGATATTTTTCCACATTATCTCACAAACGGCACGATTTTCGGGGGAAAAAAATTTTGAACTTGAATTTTTTGTCTAGATTTTCTGTACGTCTTTTGTTTGAAACATTTCTCGTTTTAAGACGAATTGAGCGAGATATAAAAAAAACGTGAATTGGTTTTCATGTAAAGTACCCGTTATTATTTTCAGATTTTAATGAAACTTGCATTTTCTCGACTGGTTTTCGAAAAGTACTGAAATTTAAAATTTAATGAAAATCCGTCCAGTGGGGGCTGGGTTGTTCCACGTTTTAGAAGGACAGACCGACATAAATGACGAAACTAACTGTCGGTTTCTTTGCAGTTTTTTTTGAACGCACGTAAAAACTAATTTCTTTACAAACTCTAAGTCGTCGAATACTTTTCTGTGGAGGGCGGTGATGTGTCAGCTTCACAAGAAGCCTCACTCTGTTGACCAACAGAGACTGAGAGCATCCACAGACTGAGGTTCCTTTCATTCTACGGATTCTTATTCAGCTTATCCAGATAATTTTATAAGCCACGGAACAGACATGTCTTCTGAAGTTTAGAAACGTTCGGAAAGAATGCAGAATTCACGATGTGACTGAGACACCAGATTTAACGCTTTTACAGGTAAACTTTCTTTTATAGTTTTAAAACGAAAGAAGTTTCCATTACGTTTTTTTTTTAAGAATTCCTGAAATGAAAGTGTGTAAATGATGCTAATTCGAAGCTGGGGAAGGCTCAGTTAATGTATGACAGTATTCATGATGATAACAAACGCTTGGTTATCATTTTTATATGTGACAGTTTTTCCTTATTATGTCGTGCGTCTTTGTAGCTAATTACATTTTATGTGAGAGATTCAGATGGACGATTATAATGAACGGATGGCGTGTGGGAGGGAAGTGACCCTAGCGTAACTGCGTTATTAATATGCCATTTTCACAGCGTCTGAGAAAGAGAGTCTAAAACAATTTATTTGGCTAGGCCTTTTTTTTTACGGCGCAACAGCCCATTGTGGGCGGAGGGCCTCCTCATCGTCAAGGCTTCACGATCACACTCAGTCACACCATACTCGGTAGGACTCCTCTGGACGAGTGATCAGCCCGACTCAGGGAGGTGTACCTGACAACACACAGCACTCAGAAGAGAGAGAGACATCAATTCCCCGGCGGGATTCGAACCCGCAGTCCCAGCAAGCGAGTGGACATTCTTCGGTAGGTCTTGGCGCTACTCACTGTGTGTGATTGATTACGAATTTATTTCCGGCAAGCACCTATACAACAAGTTCTCGGAACGGCTGTCGGGTTCCCTTGTGCCTCATATCCAGTTCGCAGTGTCGCTTTCTCCGCGCTAAATGTGAACCACCATTCTCACGTGCCTTGGCGGCACGTTGCTTGCTTTCAGGGGCGCCTTAACTGTTCGCTTTTAGCGTGTGTCTGCAAACCTCCAAATGAGATTATGAACCGGTTTTCCAATTTGTTTTTGTGAAACACGCACGTTAAGTAAGATACACGCGCCGTTCAGCGTCACTGTTCTTCATTTGCGAAAACACCAACGTGTAGGTCTTGTGACATTGTGACGTGACAGCAGCGCTTAGCATCGGTGTGGCATTCCGAAAGTGTTATGAAGATGATGATGATGATTGTGCTACTTCTTTTACTCTCGTAAGATTGCTCAAGTCTGTCCCGACGTCACAGCTTTATTTTCATACTGTCTTTCTATTTATCTTTCGCGTTTTTTGTGTCTCTTTTCCACTCTGTAAACAAGAGTTCGCTGGGATTGCTATAGTCTTTCATTTCCTTTTTATCATTTCCGTGAACTTATATATTTGTTCTGTTCATATATATACTTTAATTTGTAATTTGTTTGTTCGCGGGAAGAAGAAATTATTAAGCAGTGGGTAGCTTCATAATTCAGATCTTTGACAAAATATTGTTATAGTATGCAAACCAAGGACAGTGCGATGGGTTGGATTTGTAGCACGGATGGGTGTTAAGCACCGTGTTATTAAGACGTAACGGTGGAAGTGGAGGTGTGGCTTTATGCTTTATTAATATCGGAAGTGGGTATAAGTAAAAGGTTAATTTCTTTCCGTCGTCGCTTTACTCCGTCGTGGGAAGAAGCCCTCGGTTCCTATTGGTTAGGAGGGTGAGTGGGCCCTAGAGACGGTCTGGACGTTTCGGAGAGGAGACGAAGTCGTGCCCATGCCGGGAGTTCGTCAGCCACCGATTCAGCGGTATAACAGCCCGTAAACAAGTGAATGGGAAGAGTATCTGTCATTTTTGGCTGCCTTGGCAGTGGTGCCGCAGGCGGGGAAGTCTGTAAGCGCAGTACTGCACTTCCTGTTCTTACATAACGAGAGACGTGGACTTCACGTGCCACATCCCGTTGTGCTGAATGCAGAAAGAACCAACAAGTATCCGTAAGACAACATGTTTTGGCACTGAGGTCCTAAAAACATGCCGAAACGTGTAGCGGTAGTTAGGCTGCCTGAATCAAATATATGTTCTGCTTGACGGAAACTTGTTCGTTTTTAACGACAGGTATAAATTCTGGTCGCCGATTCAAGTCGCCGCGCGTTCTGAGGCGTGGGTCTGTGGCCACTCGCTTTCGGGGACTGCGGGTTCGAATCCCGCCGGCGATGTCTGTCGTGAGTGTTGTGTGTTGTCCTCTTCCAGAGGAGCGCTACCGAGTGCAGTGTTTCGTAACTGAGTGTCGTCCTGAAACCTCAGCAGTGAGGAGGCATAGGCTAACTAGGACTGTCAAGCCAGTGTTCCGCCAAGCATTTATTGAAGATACGAGAGACTGTGTTTAGAAATGACTTCGTGTAGTGTTGTAGAGCTAATGTTAACTTGACGACCGCTTCCTTCCACATCCCTTTCAGTTTATTAATCACAAACCAGCCGACCACGCTACACATACAACTGACTGATTCTACGAAGCTGTTTTTATGAGAAGCTGATAGCTGCTGAGATAAATCCAGTCCACACTCACGAACCTCAGTATCGTTTTCTGACGTCCTCTCATCCCTACCAAGGTCTCCCACCTGGGGTCTAGCTTTCAGGATCTCCGACTGTCGCATATCATTTATTCATCTCCACCATTCCTCTAGTTTTTACACATTTCAAGTGCTGGTGACTGCAGTTGAGAAATCGAACTCGGTAAATTGTACCTTTTTTTATGGACGTACAGTACTCCGAGATCGTCACTAGCGCGTATAGGTCTGTGGGGAAGTTTTAACTGCTCTTTTGATTCCGAGAAAGGGTGCTTGAAACGCCTGTGGCATGTCGGCTTGTGTTTGTGGCTGGTGTGGTTTAGCTGATAGGCTATTGTTCATGTTAGGAATTTGGGTCTGTAGTGTTTAAACATTGGCCAATGGTGTGTTCTGGTGAATATTATTATGAATATTCGGGTCGCATAGAAGACTGGGCGCGTGTCTAGGCGAGAAACTACTCATTTTCTAAAAAATGATTTTCTGCCATGGATTTTACACCGCAGTGCCTCATAAACAACTGTGCAGGCTGGGAACCCAGTGCACTGTAGGCCGCTCTCTCACATGAAGTCTTTTGAGGGTTGTTTGACCGTGCATCTTCCTCATGAAATAAAGTGAAATGCCAACTTGATGCAACTAGGTAATTTTATTGGTGTATTTTTAGCTCGGCATGTTTCGGGTACACACGCCCATCATCAGGACCATTGGATGCTGAGTTGCTGCGTAGGTCGTGTATACACACGACCTACGCAGCTGCTCTCAAGACCACCACCCCATCCAAAAACTCGGTGCAGAAAACCATATGCTGCAACTTAACATCCAGTGCTCCTGATGATGGGCGTGTGTACCCGAAACATGTCGAGCTAAGAATACATCAATAAATTACCTAGTTGCATCAAGTTGGCATTTCACTTTATTTAATTCCGAAGTCGTCTTTGTCGTTTTTGATCAGATCCACTCGTTTATGTAAAATATGGCTTAAAGTCACCCACTGCACAGACCAAACATTGACTAAATCCTTAAACATTCCTCTTTCTCTTTATTTTGTGGTTCATTCGGTATTCCAGTTTCGATAGGAAGAGATTGGTATATGATGAACTGGAAGGGATTTGGAAGGAATCTATCGTGGCTTAATCGAGCCATATTCCCGAAATTTGTCTGGAGGGACTGAGAAGACCAAGGAAGACCTCGGGATATCCGGTCGAGATGCGAACTGGGCATTTCGAACACAAGTCTATAGTGTTACCGCTTCACTAACCCGCTCGCTGGGAGTGTGGTTGATACATACGTGAGATCGTGAATACATAATCCAACAAATGTACTTCGTAAAAAAACATACATGACGTATACAGGGTGTCCCAGGAGGAATGTGCCAGACTTCGGGAGGGTGTCCCTTAAATTAAAGTATACCAATATAACCCAAAACACCTATGTCCAAAGTTGAACGGTTACGGAGATAATGGCCAGAGAAAAGTGTGTCTTCTTGCGGGTCCACACACTGTACCTGTCAGCTGACAATCTTATCCATTTACGTCCTTGAGTGTGGTGTCATATGACGGCAACTCAGCTCACGCTAGCCACAGTCAGCCATGTTACGTCACCGCTGGGCATTCTCATGTATAGTGCTTGGAACCCTAAGGACAACTATGACAGGAGTGCGAGTGTTTTTGTAGTTCAATTTAATGGCTTTATGTCACTCACAAGTTAGTTTGATGTTAAGTACAGATATTAACATTACAGAAACCACATATTCCTGTCAGTTTTAATATGTATTTG
>Ga0123354_10017153_pt1 | contig 11341 bp, 10 predicted proteins | sample TergutLab28metaG_2_FD_97872 | JGI IMG/M metagenome (GOLD analysis project Ga0123354, IMG submission 97872) | Labiotermes labralis P4 segment gut microbial communities from Petit-Saut dam, French Guiana - Lab288 P4 | ecosystem: Host-associated > Arthropoda: Insects > Digestive system > Gut ... | reverse complement strand
GCATATTGCTTTAAACACTGCAACAAGCACTGTAAATTAAAAACAGGGTATATTGTGCACTTTAGGGCAACATTGCAAAAAGCATACAGTTCGTGAGCAAGTATCGCAATGGTCGCCCTGAAGATGGTGTAACAAACAGCGAAACGTGTAGGAGGTGATTGGTGATAAATATATGTGTTTAGCGTATTGTGTGCATTTAGTGGGTTTTAAAACAGGAAATTGATTTACATTCCGACACGTTTCAGGGGCCGGCATCAGGAAGACAATTCCAAGCGGGAAGTGTGACAGAACCAGCTGTGCTGAAGGGACCGTCAAGTGAATCTGAGTGTGCGTGAGAGGACAGACTGCCTGAAAACAGCAGTGTTGTTGTTGTTGTTGTTGTTGTTGTTACGTAGAACTTTATGCCTGATGATGGTGGTGGTGGCCGGCATCGAAACATGTCAGAATATAGATTCACTGTCAAAGTATTTTTGAACGGTTACATATGCACAGCGTTGGGTCAATCTGCAGATAACAACTGGAGAGCCACGTACTTTGCGAAATTTACTGGAACACAATTTACGGGACGGCGAAGTTTACCTGAAATATTGTCTGAACCACATATTATGCAGTAGACAGTAACAATTACACGTCTTGCTGGCGGACAGGGGTTTGTTAAACACACTTCCCGAGAGAAGTCACGGCAACACAGCGATATTGCCTAATATGACAGGTCGTGAAGGACAATGGACATCCCTGTCACCTGGAGATGTGCAGCCTAACGGACAAACCGATGCACATTACCTACACACTACCGCAGAACTAATTCTTGTTTCCCGGCTGCAGCACTGAAACCCCATCACCCCATCACATCTACTGTCCTTCATCTCTCCTACGCTAGTTTTTCGACGTTCAAAATCCTATCCAATTTTTCTTTGACGTTCGCGTGAAACTTAATTACGTCCTGGACGAGGAAATTATTTTCCTTTTACTCCTTACCTATACTTCGAACGTTGTTACATTGAGAGTTTAACTGTATTGACTTCATGTGCTTTAAGTTTGGTGTATGTCATCAGTCTGTTCGGAAAAGCAGTAAACGTTGAACACAACACATTCCGTTCCTTCTTCCTGCTGCAGCCAACAGACATCTAGCGAATATCGGTGACCGCAAAGCACGCGCGAAGAAATAAACACTGACAGTTTTGATGTTGTACGTTCCGTGCAATGTGGCTATAATTATCCACATACACCAACAAATGCACACAATTTATATGAAGTCATAAATCATCACAACATCTTTTGGCGATCAATCGCCATCCTAAGAAATACAAAACACAAAACATGGACACAGCACAGTGACTTGATCTGTCGATACTAGATGTTTGTATGCACATAACAACACACTGCAGTACAAACAGTGGCACAACAACAGTAGACGTCATTACAGGACATGTCAGCGTCATGTTGTCAAGAGTATCGCCATGACCGCCACTGTTTACTTACAAGACTTTATTTTTAGCATTATATATCAATTGGATGTGTTGGTTTTATGATCCTTGTATTAGTCTGCCTAAGGATAAGGATTTATCACCGGAACATGTAGGAGAGTTTGTGTAATAATTCTATATCAACTGTGTGCATCTGTTGGCGTGTGTGGATGGTAAGAGTCAATGACATGTATGTTATAGTGTCATGGTGGGTTGGTAATATATTTTGGAGGAAAAATACAAAACTGGTTATAGTGAGTCAATCTCTCCACGATTTTCCGTAGTCCCGCCATACCCATTCCGGAACAATATCTCGAATTTGGCCAGGACGACTTCTTTGCACAAAATTTCCGATTCAAATTCCGTAATTCGACTTAGTACAGTCCAAAATACTGGGAGCGTCGTTAAATAAATATATAATTAAACGAACAAACAAGAACAAGCAGGGACTGACCGCGAGCTGAATGTGAGGTTCGATTCTCGGTAGGGCACGTAGTTTTCTTTCAGTCAGAGTCCACACCAGCTCCGGGAATTCCAATAGGCGCAGGGGCTATTTGCCAGGCGCCAAGCGATGGGACATAAGTTGACGGCAAACCTCTAACTAGAACTGCCATCACAAATGGCTCTAATACATCCTACACACACACACACATACACACTATATATATATATATATATATATATATATATATCCAAACCCTACATAGGCCTGAATAATTGTGTTTATGTACAGTAGAGCTGCGTCTGCGTACTCCATGTAGGCATACCGAGTGGAGGTATAGTTCCACTGATTCTTAACCTGGATGGGGTGGTCAGCTTCAAGCTCCGGTCTGTTCACCCTCGGAGAAAAAGCCTTCATTACTCAGAGGAGTAGGTGTGGGCCCCACAGCCCGTCGGGACGCTTTGCTGAAGTGATCCTAAACCACCTTCCTCTGACATTCGGTCCACACCTTAGTCACTATGGAGACTGAGCTATCCTGTCTCAATTGGGTAAAAGATTTAAGGTTTCCATTGCAGGATGTGGCGATAGTTGTTTCTGAAATGTCGTTATGTGCTGCCGGACAGTTTGGCCAGCGACTAACAATAACTATGGCGTGCGATGCAGTGCATTGTGGGACCTGATGGGAGGGTCTTATTCGTCTGTCTTCTCGCATCCGCACATTTCAGCCGCAGAACTAAACGACGTATGTGGATGTACATAAATTGTTGTGGCAAGCCCTCTCTAAGATCGGCCACGCGAGTTTCGTTTGATAACAACCGGTTCATCGGAACTCAAAACACTCCGCATAACCGTATACGATTGTCTCAAGCACAGATATTATGACCATTTTCTTTTATAAAACCGTCCTAAACTGATTCGCCCTGTTGCTAGTCATCTGAATAATGCAAACAGGAAGTAAATTGCTTCCGCCACGAAGTAGATGAGAACTGCGTTATTCTGGGTTGTTACGCAGCGAGTAGTGGTAATTTATTACCAACGTTTCGGGACAACCTTGAAACCTGATGGGACCGATAGGTTGACCCGAAATGTCGGCAAGAAATTAACACTACTTGTTGCGTAATAACCCAGCATAGCGCAGTTCTCAGGTACCAAATTGTAAATTAATTACATGAGACCGTACTGAGTGATACAGAAAAACTGAGCAGTGGGGATAGAGACAGGCCTATGTTCAGGACGGCGGTAATTGGTGTTAGTTGTAGCGTTTTAAATGGACGCAGACTTTATCAACAGTCTTGTTGACTTAGAGCTCTGGTCGTTTCGTGATGAACAGGATAGGCACAGGCACAGGACGACCTGACCAAGTCAGATCGGACCTCATTATGTGTCCTCAGTACAATTTACGTAAATGTAAATTTGATCCCAACTGAACTACGTGACACGACATTACTATGGAAATATACAAATGTTATAGTGTGATCTGTTTCTGTAATAAACGTAGAAGAAACAGAAAAGTTGTGACATCATCACATAGCGCAGGCTTCAGTTTGCTTGCCGATGCTGTAGGCCTACTGAGATTCAAGTATGATGTCGAAGGTAGAATGGTTGGTAGATGATGGATTGGGGAGGATACGGGAGGGAGCGGTTGCGAACCGATCAACAATCCCAACACTGTGTGGAACGACTCAGAAAACCATGAAATACATCAGTTAGCAGACTTGGTGCCTCCACTGAGAACAGAAACGAAAACTTCCGGAATGGAAGACAAGAACGTTACGGCATGCTGAATTTATACATTGCTACCGCTACTACTACTACCACCACCACCACCACCACCACAACCACCAGCACCAGCACCAGTACCACCAGCATCACCACCACCACCGCCACCACAACTAACAATCCAGTGTACAAACAACGCTCCATTTGCACTACGCCAAATCAAAAAGAGAAATTTATTTAATTATCAGCAAACCGAATCTGTACAGGCAACGGTGAATTCAGTGCACGTGGTACCGCCTCAGGGGCATAGAGTACAGAGAAAAGACAAAGTACTGGGTTATAAGCACCATTTTCAAATAATTAATATATTTATTTGAAACTTAAGGAAAGGTACGGATTGCCTAACAATATTACTACTACTACTACTACCACCACCACCACCACCACCACTACTACTACTACTACTACTACTACTACTACTACTACTACTACTACTACTGTTAATAATAACAATAATGATATGCACTGCACGTTCCGAACACCGTAAGTAGCTTCTAGCATTACGCTATGTTCCCATGACGGTAAGTTACACTACAATTCGGATTATTTAACGGCTGCACTTTCTCCACCATCCGGTGTTTCAGCAACACAAAAAAGAAATCCTAAGATTCGGGAAACAGCTTGCTATACAAGGCCCAATCAAACAGGCTCCTCCTCTCCCTTTCCCCAATGAAGGACGCACATCCCATTGTCGAAACATCACGTATAATTTTGTATTCCTACATTTGAAAACAGTAGAAGATGGACGCCTGCTGGCTAAGGAATATTAAACACACGTCGCCTTTCTGATACACACAAAACCCCTCAATAGCTGTTGCGGTAATGCATGACACCACCGTGCATGTAGAAATGCTCCTTCCTCATCTGCAGCATCAAGGGCCTTATTACAGTCCGCACTGGTTGCACTCTGCCCGCACCGCACTGTACCACAATTATTTTGTGTGTTTCCACAACCGCACATCCGCCGTGCTAAAAGCATTACGCGATTCTCTCATTCATTCAATTTCATTCAGAGAGAAGTTTCGAAAATTAATATATATATTTTTTATCAATTCCCATGATGTCAGCGTATTAATGTGCAACACGTTCCGTCTCTTACCCCCACTCTAAGTCTGGATCCCCTCTCACCCCGCAGCCTTCCCTCCGCTCCGCACTTTGTCTCAATGTCACTTTATCCTAGTTAAGGTGCTTCATCAGCTATAATGCGGGCTGTATCAAATTTAGAAGGTGGCTTTTTTGTTTGCCTCTTTTTTTCCTCCCACCTTCCTCCTTCCCCTAACTTTCCCCACCCCCAACCACTGCTCTCTCTTCCATTTCTCGTTGCTCGGTCCCAACACCCCCCTCTTTACCCCCTACAACCCCCTGCACCCATCTACTTTACTCAGTACGTAGACAAGCAACACGGAGAGTGCATTCTCAGATTCTGTTTACCATATATATCATTCTTCCTTGAAAATAATAGCAAATTCATGTACCAGTCTATTAGCAAAAGGATTTATTTTCATTTTGGTGGAGGAAGAGGAGAAAGCAAAAGAGACAGAGGATGTAGCTGCTAGTGACGGTGTTTGGTGAGTGGCGGGCCAGCGGGCACGCAGGAGCTTAAAAAAATCGAGTATCTTCCGCTGAGCTTGGCAATGCTCTGTCTCTCTCTGTGGTGGGCCGCTGCTAGCCGTCGTAATGGGTCTCGCGGCCGGCGACTCTACAGCACTTACTGCACGTCTACTGCGAGCCGCCCTAAGCACTTTGTCCATTTAGAGCAATTAATATTTCACCACTTATTAGAGCTTCCTTCGCATTTTTTTAAAAAAAAAGGTAGCACCACCGTCTAGGTCAAGAATGTGTATAACTGGAAACAGAGTTTTAGCTCCCCTGATTTTAACCTCGACAGCAGATGGAGGTGATTGGTTGACAGCACGCCCCGGTTGCTCCACGCCGGTAACCATCAAACAGGAGGCTGAGTGGACCACAGATGCAACTTGGACGTTTTGGAGAAGATAAACATTTTTGCCCCTGACGGTATCGAACCCCGGATCGTCCAACCCGTAGCCTTGTCTCTAAACACACTACGCATTGTGTTCCTGAGAACTGCAAAATGAAGGCATATGAGAGGGTGGAGGTTCAGCTCCGCTGATTTTAACCTCGGCACCAGGTGGAGGTAGTAGGCGGTTAGCACATCCAGGTGGCTTTGCCCTCTTGGAAACAGAACCTGGTACTATTGAATATAGGCCTGATGATGGCTGACTTTTAGACCGAAACATGTAGCTGTTCTATATATATATATATATATATATACATAGTAAAGGTCGACTTACTATTATTTCAGGGTTCTTATTGAAAATTTAATAAAACACAACGGGAAGAATTCTATCGGGTTAATTAAAAGACGCTTATACGGCCTGTAGTGACGTCGGTCGAGGCTTGTGTCAAGAAGCAAACCTTCACTCTTTGCCATGTAATCAAATAGCACATAAAATGCAATTTAACAAACGATCCTGCAGGTCTAGCTTTGTACCTTTCATGACTTTGATGGCGCAGAAGGTAAAAGTTTAAATAATTAATAAATAAGCGAATGCGCGGACGACAGACTATATAAATAACGACAGCCAACTGCATTTGTCCAGAGGCTTGGACACAGGTGGTCAATGGAATGATCGCAATGTCGTTTTATGAACTGCTAAGGGCAAGGGTGGGGTGACGTTCATATTTATATGACAGGACAATTCCAAAACTGTTCCTATTCCAAAAGCCAAAATTCCCAAGCAATAACTCTCCGTGTAACGCAGCCCTTCTTGAGCAGCCACTAGTTGCTCAGCTAGTCAGTCAGTCAGTCAGTCTGTCTAGTTAGACATTCTGCACTGTACTGTACGTATAACGTAACATCAGGCGCTTTTGTAAACCACTGTTGCAGTGGAAAGGCAATTAGTATCACATATTCTGAGTATGTGTCTGTAGCTTTAATTATCCAGTAGGCATTGCGCATGCGCCATATTGTCACCCGTCGCCAGCCCGGCTCTACACTATTTTTCCAAGCAATTTCACAGAAGGCAAGATGTTACTGAACACAAACACAAACACAAACTGCTGTGTGTTTCAATTTACCCCACAAATTGTGTCCGAAACATCTCTCATTCTTAGAATAAATGCGCGAGATATTATCGAAACTGTACATTGGGCTTCATGTAAAGTACAGCAATTGTTGTCAGACTTTAATGAAACTTTAATTATCTCGACAAATTTTCGAAATAAGCTCAAATATAAAATTTCATAAAAGATGGCCCAATGGGAGCCGAGTTTTTCCGTGCGGACAGACAGACGTGACGAAGATAATTTCGCTTTTCGAAATTTTGCGAATGAGCCTAAAGCGGAACCACAATATAAAAATTAGACTATAAGCTACATTGTGAACGTGATGTCTCATGTTGGGCGATAAGATAGAGGCGATGGAGAATCTGAAGAGTAAAATAAATATACAATGATGTGTGAAACATAAAACTTTATTATGTTTATTATTGTATTTTGGCAACATGTTTCGATTCTTATAGAACCATCTTCAGTTCCTTCTAAGATACGGAAGGGCCTGAAGATGATTCTATAAGAATCGAAACATGTCGCCCTAGTACAATAATAAACATAATAAAGATTTGTTGTGTTTGACTGACACATCATTGTGTATTTATATATGTGTTAAACACTTCGGGATGGCAAACATTAAATCTGAAGCGTTATACCTTCATAATCTGCAGACTGTACTTATTATGCACACAGTGATGCAATCAAGGATCATGGAATGGGTGATGCCTGTAGTACGCATGGAGGCGATAATATTAACCATCAGTCGGAACACTTGAATGTAGAAGAGCACTTCGGGGACCTGGTAATAAATGGGTGAATCATATAGAAACAGATCTTTGAAAGAAATATTTCGGTACGACCTGTGAGCAGGCGATGAAGCTTCTAGTTACATCACACACGGCAAAACCCTGACTAGCTCCGTTTCTGAAGTCGCCAGTAAATACAGTGTCATTAAACAACGATAGTTCTTATGGCAACCTTGCAACTGGCAAGGGACGTCACAGTAGGTCAGATTACAGTCTTAAAGGGACGTACAAGGTGACGACACGTGGCTTGTATTCTGGAGCCTAACAGAACTTGGCACACGTCGTGTACTGAATGGATGTGAGTGAGTGAGTGAGTGAGTCTGAGCAGCTCTCTCTCACTCGTTCTGAAAGCACCCCCTTCCCCATCCCTCACCACTAGCGCTATGGAGCTCTCCATCTCTTAAAGTGATTGGGTTGAGTGCCCCATTGTAATCATCCATACAAGACAATCCCATTATAACAGGATCTCAGGCCCCAACTGTCTCCATCTCTCTCACACGATACGGCACGACGCCGACGCCGATGCCTACGTCAGCTCCATAACTTGACCGAATTATAGTAGAAAGGACAGAGAAAAGCTTGTGGTACCCATCTGTTCCGAACACATTAAGGTTAGGTTCGTAGCTTAGGGTTGAAGAATGGTGTGGGTGTAAGTAAGAACAGCATTAGTTATATATGCATAAGACGCATCTACAGGTTGCCTGCGAGTTATAATAAGATATGCCTGTGTATATACAATTTTTATGGCGCAACAGTCCCTAGTGAGCCGGCAGTTCCTCATTATGGAGGCTTCACGATCACACTCAGACCCATCACACTCGGTAGGGCTCCTCTGGACGAGTGATAAGCCCGATGCAGAAAGCTCTGACAACACACAACACTCGAAAAAGACAGACATCCATGCCCCCGGCGGGATTCGAACCCACAACCCAAGCAAGCGAGCGGTCGCAGACCCACGCCTTATATCGACATGGCAGGTAAAGCAAAGGAATTTTAAAAAATCATAACGAGTAAAAATAATGCCATTGGCACAGACACTTTCAATTGTCCCTCTCCTTTTGTAATTACCGTGCTACGACAGCGAGGGGGGAGGGGGAGGAGGCCCATTTTTACATCGCCACAAGGGGAGGTGACCGGTCATGCCACGTCAGCACATCAACTGCGGATTTTCCATAGCTCTTGAGCGAATGTTTCATTACAGAACTGCGTGGTAAGGATCTTCGGCCTTTGGTGAATTCAAGAGCTCACGTTCCCCTCCACTCTGGGCAAAAGTAACTGCCCATTCATAAAGCAGACACTTGTTCTAGCACCTTCCATCTACCTAACTATTTCTAGTCTTCCAGTGTTCATCCTCACAAGCGCGCCAATATTTCCACACGTGTTACAATTCAGCTTCGTTAGGAAGTTTCATCAGGATCATTAAAAGTGTTGCAGTGCTTAAACCATGAATTTAAACTCAAAGCTAATCATTATTTAGCTTCTTCCTGTATTGTAATTTTCTTTGCAGTGATTCGTTAAAGAAACTCCGGAAGCCGTCAGTTGTTCGGTAGATGTTCAAGAACTCCATATCACTGAAGCCTTCTCCATCCCAGCAAAATTGTATAATTGACCTATGTGGCTCCTTGGACTGAGCTACAAACTGATGTGGTCGGTGCAGCTTAGCCCTCCTTAACAGTGACACGCACAAAATGCTGTGACAAAAACAGAACCCTGCATTGGCAGCACACAGTGCTGTATTTAGGTTTGGTACGATTATCAGAACGAATATCGACGTCTTTAAACGGAGACACATGTTAGAGGGAGCTTCCTGTTGCAGTACGTACTGAGGGAGAAGCATTGCTATTGCAGGCGCACTTGAAAACAAAAGCGAAAAGAGACTTTATGTCATTCATCGCATGCAATATAATCGGTCATCTACAAGAATCAACCATATATGTATGTATATATATCTGTAAGTATATATGTACGTACGTTATGTATGTAATGTATATATATATATATGTATATGTATGAATGTGTGTATGTATGCATGTAAGTACGTATGTATATCTCCTATCAGTTAATTATGAAGCTAACTGCAGCCAACGGGTTAATTCGGTTTTGATTTCCTAACGAATCTGTTTGTACCGTCTTTCCCTGAGTTGGGTTTGAGAAAATGGCGTTTCAGAATCCAGAACTACTAATTGAGCAGTTTAAACCCACATGAATATCTCCATATGCCATTTCGGAAGCCAAACAAACAGTGCGGTAAGACCGGACCAGATATGCGGGGCTGCGGCTTTGCTTCTAGTGTAATGGGAGGCCATGGATTGGAATCGACAGCTCAGGGACTCAGGGACCAGACAGTCCGCACCGGAATGACGGAGTGGTCACACTGGAGGGGTCAGAGAAAGGAGATGCAAAGCTGATTAGTGATACCAGACACAGGGTGCAGAGATGGTCAGATTCATTGAGCAAACGGGGAATAAGAAAGTGTGTGTGAAGTAGCAAGAGCAAGTTAGAAGACAGTAGTCTGTGCTCTTATACCGCGTACAGTTTTGGTTTGACAACCGGCAAACAAACAGGGCGTCAAAATCGGGAATATTTGCACCCCCCCCCCCCTCTCGCGAAACAGTTGTTAGCAGTAACTAACGAACTAACAGGTACACAAATGTAGATTCCCTATACATAACTTGCTGTGCTAAAAATGAATGTAAATTGTAAGGATGAGTAAACTACTAACTATTTACATAGGGACTACAACACGATAACTAAGAACAGGTATGATGATAGTAGCATCTGAATTTCGGATCTCTGCCAAAAAGATTCAAAATGTGCACAGTCACTGGATTCATCACCTCAAAGATTCCCTCAAGTTACAGGTCTGTACTCGTAATGTAAGATGGTGAACCAATATCTGTGGAAATCGTTGCATGGGATGGGAAACCTCAAAATAACCTGTAGAATAATTAAGGTGTATTTGAGCGGTATCTAACACATGACACACAACAGGGCAGTGTTACGGCGTCTAGGACACAGGCTACACAGCTGAGAAAACGTGGCTCGATTCTCGGCAAGGGCAAAATACTTTTCTTCTATCTAAATCGTCCAGCCGGGCTCTGGAGATCAGCAAGAATCCTACTCAATATGCAAAAGGGGCGATATCCTAGGGATAAAGCGGCCGGGGCGTGAAGCTGACCACTAACCTCAATTTAGTGTCGAGAGTAAGGAAGAGTAAAACTATAGCTTTATTCCCCCATAGGAGGTTATGGTGTGCAGAGACACACAATTTCACAATAAACAGGGTGCAAATACGGGAGGAAATGAAGCGGGTCCTTGGCTGAGAAGCTGACATTAGATTTGGGTCGTCGTCGAGGAGAGTTGCAACTTCTGCAGACTTTGAAGATTCATAAAAATCTTCACCAAACACGCCCATCGCTCTGTATACTGAACCATACGAACTTACGCGCCGTCTGATCTCCACACGCGGGGACCACAAAGAGACGCCACTGCACAGAATGCAGCGTTCGACACTCGAATTACATTTTCACAGTGTCAGTGAAGGAGTCTCTACCCTTGAGAACGCGCAACCAAAATTCTGTATTTCTTAGTTCCCACACGTGTCAGCTATTCGCTAGTTTAACCATTCTTAGTTCCCACACGTGTCAGCTATTCGCTAGTTTAACCATTCTTAGTTCCCACACGTGTCAGCTATCCGCTAGTTTAACCATTCTTAGTTCCCACACGTGTCAGCTATCCGCTAGTTTAACCATTCTTAGTTCCCACACGTGTCAGCT
>Ga0123354_10017150_pt1 | contig 11343 bp, 3 predicted proteins | sample TergutLab28metaG_2_FD_97872 | JGI IMG/M metagenome (GOLD analysis project Ga0123354, IMG submission 97872) | Labiotermes labralis P4 segment gut microbial communities from Petit-Saut dam, French Guiana - Lab288 P4 | ecosystem: Host-associated > Arthropoda: Insects > Digestive system > Gut ... | reverse complement strand
TACCAGAGGCTGTGTAATGCAATTTTGACCTCCTGATGATGAGCACATGTGCTCAAAACATGTAGAGGCATGAAATAAACTTATTGTAAAACAAAAATTTTGTGCATCAAGTTGGTTAATTACCGAGATAAATAAACTGAGATGCACGGTCAGCAGAACATCAAAAATTACGTTATCATAATTTGAAGGCTAGGTCTTTCAAACCTTTATGTGAGCAGTTTGACACAGTTTACCATCTGTTCACATTAAACTGACCCACAATTTTGATACACAACAGTCTCACTATCCTACTGTACGCTGTTCGATTACAGGCAGGTGTGATACATGTCAGACTTTCCATGAAAGCTCCCCTCTGCATTCCTGTCAACACAATGCACATTTACTTCTGTATGAGGCTATACATTTATCGATTTTTAGATGACTTATTTAAGTACAGCAGCAATAGCTCATTCCGTGAAATGACTGGACTACCAGCCAGATGACTTCACTACTCCAAAACATCCAGGTTCCTTCCACCTTGGATACAACAGGTCTGTTCCCTAGGGGAAGCAGCCAGGGTAGGAAGTTAACCACTCACCTCCATCTAGTGTCAACACTAAAAACGAGAGTAGCTATACTTCTGCCTTGTGATATGTACAGACAGAACATAACAATACTGTCAGCAGCTCCAATAACAATGAACTGTGTAACAATATGAGGATATGGTCTATCTGGTGTACTGTCACAGTAACATGTCTGAGCTGAGATATGAGACATGCACCTTGCAAAATGGAAGACTCATTGATTGATCGAGTTGCGATCCGGTTCAAGACCTTATGGTCCCGATGCACCTAGGCCTTAGTTGACGGGCCCTTTGTGCCCCATATCGATTTATGGGAGCCCTGTTGCTTTGCTAAAGTTCCAGATGGCCCCCCAGACTTATACTCTTCATGTCCTCTGGCTACAATGCAAAATGGAAGACAAAAGTGTCACCACCTGAACCAACTTGCTCAGAACAATAAATGTGACCGGGAAACTCGTTCCACTGCTGCCATGCCATTATGTCTATACGCAACAAAACTGTGTGGCAAACCATCAACATTTTCTGAAAGATCCTGTGAATGGTGAAACCCTAAAGCAGGAAGTGAAGACCTTATGGGGAAAATCAATTTGGGAGGGCCAAAGACACAAAAATGAGAACATTTGCATTGGTGTTTACTGGAACACCATCGGCGTTGCTGGTTGAAATTTTTCATGGTGTTTGAATGACAAAGATTGTAGGGAGAAGGGGGAGAACTTAGGTGGTCTTGCCTTCTACTGCATATCCTGCTTGTATGGTGCCACGACAGCTTCTATATACATCTTTCAGCCACATGCAGTCAAGAGACTTTCTGTCTTTTTGAGATAGGGTTCACAAAAAGTTTTCCATTTGATGGTGTTGGCCGTAACACTGCCCCTCATCCTTTCCTAATTTCTCTTTTTTGAAAATGAATCATCAATTCTTTTATCCCACAATGACGTCCGACCACACCAGTGCCCAGGTGCCTGTCCGTTGGTAAGTACACCATCTTTCTAGACATAACTGAAACATGAAAGGAACAACTACTGTAATTCTGAACATTTGGTAAGTACAGTTCAGCTACATGCCATAACTCAAGATATCCAGGTAGCTATTGAGGGAAACAAGCGGCAGATGCAACGTCTTCTGTATTACCCCACAGGCCTTCAAAAGCACAACTGTGAATCAGTGACGGACCTACACTGATGTGGATGGAAATTGCCACTGTTCTTCCATGAGTAAGTGATATCACAATGTGTGCATATGTGAACAAGCAGGGAGTGCTCTAACATACAGTACGATAATTTTGTATGGGATATACAATAAACACTCTTATCCAATCTATTGTTTTTATGGGTGTGAAACCTGGTTGCTCACACTGAAGGTGGAACATAGATTGAGGGTGTTTGAGGATAGGGTGTTGAGGAGAATATTTGGGCCTAAGAGGGTCAAGGTAACAGGGGAGTGGAGAAAACTACATAATGAGGAGCTTAATGATCTGTACTGCTTACCCAATATTATTCGGGTGGTCAAATCGAGAAGTATGAGATGTGATGGGCATGTAGCACGTATGGGGAAGAGAAGAGGCATATACAGGGTTTTGGTGGGGAAAGATGAGGGATAGAGTCCACTTGGAAGACGCAGGCATAGATGGGAGGATAATATTAAGATGCATCTTCAGGAAGTGGGATGTTGGGTTATGGACTGGATCAAACTGGCTCAGGATAGGGACAGGTGGTGGGCACTTGTGAATGTGGTAATGAACCTTCGGGTTTCATAAAATGCAGGGAATTTCTTGGCTAGCTGAGAACCGTTTAGCTTCTCAAGAAGGACTGTGCTACATGGAGTAAGTAATTAAGTAATCCAATCTATTGGGTTTCATGAAATCCTTACTGAAAACATAAAAACATGACCGTGTTATTAACACTACAAAATAAACAATAATCAGCGTACAATTTAATTAGACAGCAATAAATAAGCATTTGGCATAAACAGAACAGGAAATCAGTTCCCTGTGTCAGCATTTTTAACAACCCTCACCTTATCATCAGAACAGCTGACAGCAAGAAACTGGCCAGATCGGGCCCAAGCCATAGTTTTGATTCCAGACATCACACCTACAGGCGAGAGCTCAAAGTTTCCTATCATTTTGCCTGTCGCTACTCTGTACACCTGCAGACGACACGTGCCCTGTGATCCTTCCCAAACACATATTGCGGAACCATCGAGTGTCCATGAGAAACCTTCCACTCTGCTTAACCCCACACAAGGTATTTGCTGAAACAAAATTAAACAGCATGCTGCCACAACACCCAACTGGTACAACGAAATTAATCTGTGACCATTTCTAGTGTGACTTTAGCAAGGACAATACGGCTCCCTGATGATGGTCTTAGGACTAAAACATGTCGGAGCGTTTTTAATGTTTTAATGTGTAAATTTTATATATGTGCAGTGGTTGGTGTAATAATTGAGTGACTTTCAAAGTCAACTGTTTTAGTATAAAAATGAAACAAAAAAACAACAAGAAATTCAAGTCCCCAATCATTCAGGACAGAATCCAATGTACATGTAATGTGCTATCAGTAAACATGAAAGTAATTTTCAGTGTCTGTCTTAATGGGGTTACATCAGGACTTGTAGGTCACCAATTTATTGGCATAAAAATTTGGGATTTAGGACTCCAATGGAGGATTCACACTTAAGGGTAGACCACAGTCTCTCATGGGCTGTTAGTTCAGTAAAACATCCCCACGTATTTTGTTACTAGACGTTGAAATAGTGCATGGATTTAGGAACTAGGTGCACTGAATACATTAGTTGGAAGTATTTATAGGTCATTAGTATGAACAAAATGTGAAACGTCCACCCCCCCCCCACTACGACGATGACGGCGACGATGATAATGCAAAAAGACTAACGGTCAGTAAGCGGCTTCGGTAGTCTAGCGGTAGCGTGCTGCCTTTAAGTATCCAAGTTCGCAGGTTCAAACCCGGCCGAAGCTGTCAGGATTTTTCAGGGTGAAAAAATCCTCAGCACACCTTCGTTTGGAAGAGAATTAAAGCTGTGGGTCCCATGTCGCTGATTTGCTGCATGTAAAAGATCCCCGAATTGACGTGGAAGTCGCAATCTCACACAAAATTACCGGTTAATTCTCGCCCAAATAGTTCCACCTTTCCCTACTAGGATCTCTCGTGTCGTTGTGGACGTGGGGGTACCTGGTGGCGAACGTGGGAACGTCCAAACAGGCGGGGGGGATAGGGTGATTACAATAAGCCTATAGGCTGCAGTACATCTGTGGCATTAGCTACGGGCCCTACTGAAGAAGAAGAAGAAGAAGAAGAAGACTAACGGTCAGTAATGTTTGTGATACAGACATTGGAAAAAAGGTTTTCAGAAAATAAGCAGTGTTACCGTTTGAAGTTGATCATCACCCATTGTGGATACACGTGTTCCAGTACAGCCTGACCATTAACTGATATGTCAGTATAAAATAGAGCTACAATAATGTGATTGTACAGGAGGGCACATCAGACACTACAGATGACAGTTGCTAGTGAACATCACTGGATGCAAGACTGGGACCGTGGAGAAGGTGGCCCATAAGCTAGCAGTTGTCATGCTGTTGTCTTTAGCCCAGTTAGCAGTAATTACTACTTAGACAGAATTCATGCTTCGAAGCACAACACCTTCGGACAAAATACATATTTTGCCCATAAACATGGCTGCAGGAAGTTTCTGCTTGAACACTAGTGCAGTAACGTACTGGTCGTGAATGTGAACGTTTACAAAGACTAAAGTCTTCTGGGATGTGATGTCACGTAAGGGTTACAGACGGTTCAGACAAACCTGCTGTATCCCCGTTCAGGCTGGATGTCACATCACGAAGACCCTGTCTTCATATTCACTGTTGTGATAACCTCACGTCTAATATAAACACTCACCTTCTTCAGGTCCCAAGATGTTGAAAAAATAGACACACAGTCAACAGCCCCCTGCTCTCCAACCACTGCCAACCATCTTCCATCTGCGCTAAACGCCAGCGATGGGCTGGTAGTCTCTTTGATACCCTTGATGTACGTAACAGACTGTGAAACTAATGACCAAATGCAAATGGAAACCTGGCAACATTAAAACAAAAAGACAAAATACAGAAGCAACAGAACTAATACTAGAAAAATCAAGAAACACAGAATTTATTATTATTATTATTATTATTATTATTATTAACTGCAAATGGGCAGTGTGCTACAATGCAAGACAGGATAATAAACTACAGTACAGTACATACAGTTACATACCAACAGCAGACTTTTCAATAAATATAAGCCAATATATTGAAAGCAGTATAGGAAATTAAGTAAATTAATGTATGATATAACAGTTGTACACTAAAAGAAGGTAATAAAATACAAATTTTTTAAACAAAAGATACTACAGATATAGCTGATACAAATTACCGTTAAATACAAACTCATGTTACCATTACTAAGATCCATAAAACTGTAGAAATTCATTGATCCCATAAAGGGAATAGGGGACCACGGTAGCACAGTGGTTAAGGCACTGCGCTACAAATCAGAAGGTCGCTGGTTCGATCCCAGCTGGTGTCAGTGGATTTTTCATTGACATAAAATATTTCCGATCGCACTATGGCCCTGGGGTCGACTCAGCCTCTAACAGAAATGAGTACCAGGAGTATTTTCTGGGGGTAAAGGCGGCCAGTGCGTAAGGCTGACAACCTTCCACCATTCTGTGCCGTTGTCACGAAATCTGGAACCTTAACTTCCTGGAACCCTCTGGGTCTGTCCGGGCCTGTAATAGGACTGCTTTACCTTTACCATAAAGGGAATTATTTAACAGTAAAAGAATGTTACTTCTTTTTTAAAAGATTGAAAATCATTCAATGTTTTTATTCTTTCAGGCAACCTGCTGTATAACCTAACCTAACCTAACCTAGCATAGCCTAAAATAACCTAACCTAACCTAACACCCATATTCACAACACTTTTCTGAAGTGAAGTTGTATTACAACCTGTTGTGTGTAAATCAAATTTGTCCTTGTACTGTAGCCATTGACACGAAAATTATGTTTTAAATTCCCTTTGAAATTTTTTTTATAAAACACAACACCACCAAGATATAAAGCAAAGTCAGAGTCAAAATTCTGTAGTCCATAAAAATTGGTCTACATGAATCATGAGCATTTACACCAGAAATCAACCGAGTAACTTTTTTTCTGTATACAAAAACTTTTACACTCTCTTGTCCCTGCCCCTAAATACTGTACCATATTTCATTTATTTTGGAAGTAAGCATAATAAACTGTATATATCACATGAAAACTCACACCATACTTTAAAGATTTAGTAATGTAATAACCGTAACTCACTCCTGCACACAGAGAGCGAAAATGGACATGACAATTCAGGTTTTCAGCGATATTCATAAATAAAAATTTTAATTCTGAGCAGTAGGAGATATCACTATAAATGTATAAGATGTGTGGTTTATAGGGGTGCCTACACTAGTCAGTATGAAAAAACTGTACATGCATTTGCTATGTTTAAAATAAGCTCATTTTTCAGGATATATATATATATAGTATGACTACAAAACAAATGGAGAAATAAGAAAAGTAAATGTATGTAATTTAAATGCAAGTAATGTAGATTGTAGAAGCAAGTTAGCACAACACTAGCCAAAGTGTAGGAACAGATTCTGACAGACAGAAGAAGCGTAAATTGACCAAACAAAAACGGACGAACTGCACGAAAACGGAACAAGAATCACCTTGCTGATGATGATGACTTGAGCTGCATTTTATAAAGAGCAAAAAAAAAGTAACAGGCAAGTATGAAGAATTTTTGTAAACATATCAAAAGGTCATTTCTTGCCAAACAGCATCCTATGGAACTGCCAACAGCAGATTTCACAAATAATACCACTTAAACAGAAATTTCCTGTTCAAATTGACACTATAATCTCAGTAAGTGTCAACAAACACAGAAAATATTGTGGATGTTTTGTGACACACATAATGTAAAGTGAAAAACCTTTAGAACACAATGCAGCTGTCATATCCACATGCCATGGAAGGTCAGATGCAACAAGTGTGTCCTATTTCAAGTTACAGCCTCTGACATAAGTCCTGATGCTGGAGAGATGAGCAAATTGGACAGACATAATCAGCTGCATTTAAAGAAGATTCAAAAACCTAGAAAAACTATGAAAGAATTGCTCACAACCTGAAAAAGTCGGCCCTTTCCCACTCGTATTAGTAAAAGGTAAATCAGTCCCTTTACAGGCCTGGAGTGGCCCAGAGGGTTCCAGGAAGTTAAGGTTCCCAGATTTCATGACAACGGCACAGGATGGTGGTAAGGTTGTCAAACTTACGCACCGGCTGCCTTACCCCCAGGAAATACTCCCGGTACTCATTTCTGTTAGAGGATGAGTCAACCCCAGGGCCATAGTGCGATTGGAAGGATTATGTGAATGAAAAATTCCAATGACACCAGCTGGGATCAAACCAGTGACCTTCTGATTTGTAGCACAGCACCTTAACCACTGTGCCACCGCAGTCCCCCACTCATATTAATATCAGATGCTTACTATAAGGGCAAGGTGTTCGTTTACAACATGGGACATTGATGATTTATAAAACAATATGTGTTATTTCTGTCTGGGATGAAACTTGAGCAGTCTTGCTGCTTCACCCTGAAGACAAAGGCACTATAAACCCTCTAAATATCAAATGAGTAAAAGGTAAAGTGGTCCCGTTACAGGCCTGGAATGGCCCAGAGGGTTCTAGGAAATTAAGGTTCCCAGATTTTGTGACAATGGCACAAGATGGTGGTAGGTTGTCGGCCTCACGCACCGGCCGCCTTTACCCCCAGGAAATACTCCTGGTACTCATTTCTGTTAGAGGCTGAGTTGACCCCAGGGTCATGGTGCGATCGGAAGTATTTTACGTCAATGAAAATTCCAATGACACCAGCTGGGATTGAACCAGCGACCTTCCGATTTGTAGCACTGCACCTTAACCACTGTCCTACCGCAGTCCCCGGACAGAAATGAGTACCAGGAATATTTCCTGGGGGTAAAAGCGGTCGTTGCATAGGGCTGACAACCTTACAATTTCTTGTGCAGATTCTATTGAAATATGGGAGCCTGAACCTCCTTTAACCGTCAGGGCCTATCCAGGCCCGTACAGGGATTGCTCTACCTTACACATTCAGGGACACAATATCATATCCCAGACGACTCAAATTCTCAGCAACCTAATTGTGAGGATATCAAATGTCAGCACCATTACTGATGAAGATTGTGCAATAAATTGACAACTGAATGGACCCCACTGAACAGAAATCTTCTGTATCAGAGGGTGCTTTTCTTGTAACAGATGACGGAGATTTTGGGTCAGTTTAATTAGTAGGGAAGGGAAACATCATTATGTCCCTACTGATTAACATATAACAATGGCCACAGGAAGACTGAGGAAGTGCACTGTTGTCAAATGAACATAACAGCCTCTGGAGGAAGTGATCATACAGTGCAGAAAAATGCTGACCAACATAATATAAACTGGCTGGACATTCAGTGCCTTCAGTATGAGTTAGTGTCCATCCCAGATTCAGTACAAGGAAACACTAATAGTAAGGCACAACTCAGCGGCTTCGGTGGTCTAGCGGTAGCGTGCTGCCTTTAAGTACCCAAGTTCGCGGGTTCAAACCCGGCTAAAGCCGTCAGGATTTTTCAAGGCGAAAAAATCCTCAGCATGCCTTCCTTCGGAAGGGAAGTAAAGCGGTGGGTCCCATGTCCCAAATTTGCGGCATGTAAAAGATCCCTGAATTGACGTGGAAGTCACAATCTCAGGCAAAATTACCGGTTAATTCTCGCCCACATAGTTCCACCTTTCGCTACTAGGATCTCTCGCGTTGTTGTGGGCGTGGGGGTATCTGGCAGCGAACGTGGGAACGTCCAAACAGGCGGGGGGGATAGGGTGAGTACAATATGCCTATAGGCTGCAGTACATCTGTGGCATTAGCTACGGGCCCTACTGAAGAAGAAGAAGGCACAACTCGAAGTATTTAACTTGACACGAAGCAGAAATAACAGACAGTTTTTCTTTGACAAAATCAGGCAGGATGAATGTACACCGACTGCTTGCTTAACAAAGGGGCTACATTCCTGCAAATCAAAACATGAAGTGAAATAACACAGACTGGAACAGCATTCACATAAGAATTAAGGAAAATATCTGGCAGCCTGGACACTGAAGGTTCCTGCTAGAGACAGCGATACTAATCCCAGTCTGGGGAATGTTCAACAAAACTTTGGTCACTGAAATGTAACAGTGTTATGACATAACAACACTTTTCAAGGCAAAGTTACATAAAGACTGTCATTAATGTACAGACTAAAACAGACGTGATTGGCCTGTTGAAGTTTGGCACTCCAGTGAAATGTTTTATGGCCATTCAGTCCATTGGATCCCCCAAAGTCCTGGGTCCTAACAAGAAGAAAGTGAAAGAGAAGGTGATAAATGATGTACGACAGTTTCTGGTTGGCTAAATATATGGGTCTTACCATATTTTTACAGAAGTTCTTCATGTTTGAAACTACCTAAATACTATCTTTATTGTTGCACCGTGCATTCTGTAGTTCATTTAATTAACATACCAACAAACGCACATATAGTCATTTAATAATCTAAAATTCATATTAAAACACTTTAAGCGCTCCTACATGTTTCGATCATACAATCATCCTCAGGGAGCATACATTGTTCCTTGCTAAATTTACAGTTTAAAAACACTCAGTGATTTCATTGTTACGTTGAGTTGGTGCTGTGGCTGTGAGCTGCCAGAGTACCAAATCAACGTAACAATGTATGCTCCCTGAGGATGATGGTATGATCGAAACATGTAGGAGCGTTTTAAGTGTTTTAATATGAATTTTAGATCATTAAGTGAGTATATGTGCATTTGTTGGTAAGTTAATAAAATACCTAAATACTGTTTTCTGTGTGATGCTGCACTGCATTAAGACAGTCTGAATATGTGTTAATAAAAGAAGATGAACATAACCTAACATTGAAAAACACAAGTTTAAATATCTAGATTTACTACCATCTCTGTAAACATTTGAGATCTTATGTATATTGGACCATGCATCATTGTGACAGTTGAAGAATAAGAGACCAACTTGATGTTACTAGTTATTATGTTTTATTTCACTTCTTCTATGTTCAACATGTTTCGGACATTAATACATCCATCATCAGGAGCCTGTGACTTTTCTATTGTATCACCACATTGGTCGCGTGTTCTTGTTTCGATGTGCGTTGGAGTTTCAGTGTGGCTGGGTTGAGGTGGTATCCATGTAGCAGGCATCAGCCTGCTACATGGATACAAAAGTCGCAGGCTCCTGATGATGGATGTATTAATGTCTGAAACTTTTTGAGATCTTATTTTTCCATACACAATGAATGTAAAATATAAAAATTCCTTCACATTGTTGTGGGACAGACCTGTAGATTACTTAACAAGAACAAGCCAACACATGCTCTCTGTGATCTTTTTAGTAAAACGTAACTGAAACTTACTGAACCGATTTTTACTTGGACTGCAGTATCACAAATAAATCTGGGACAAATCAGTTTACTTCACTCTCCTCAATGTTTCTGCCCTGCAGGGCCATCTTCAGGGAAGATAAACACAGTTTGTATTACATGTTACATATTTTGTTGTATGAATTTATAACACTGCTGACACACGAATACTCCCATTCAGGATAAAACACATGGATGTATGTTTTTTAAATAGTGTCTAACAAGTTGACTTAAGGATATAACTCTATATTCTGTAACTCTAGTAAAGCTAAAGCAATCCCATTACAGCCCTGGACAGGCCCTGGGAGTTCCAGGACGTTCAGGCTCCCAGATTTCAAGACAATCAGCACATGAAGGAGGTAAGGTTGTCAGCCCTACACACCGGCTGCCCTTACCCCCCAAGAAAATATTCCAGGTATTCATTTCTCTTAGAGGATGAGTCGACCTCAGGGCCATAGTGTGGCCAGAAGGATTATGTCAATGAAAAATTCCAATGACACCATTGGGAATCGAACCCGCGACCTTCCGGCCAGTAGTGCAGTGCCTCAACCAACTGCACCACCGCGTACCCCTCCGTAACTCTAGTAACTTTCACTAATATTTACTGTTCTTGCCAAAGACAGCCGTCCCTGACCGAAACACGTAGGACAATGGAATAAACTGCTTTGACCCAAGTTTATTTTATCGGGCATATTTTGTTGCTTTGAATGAATTACGTGTGTGCACATTACCAAAATATCTTCACTAAATCCCTTGTTTTCATTTTTTTGACTTACATGGAACTCTGCGCACGTCAGGATGTGTCGACTGTCTGGGCTCCACCACACGTCCACAATCCCAGACACCGTGTCTTTCAGACTGCACTTCCAGTCATGATTCTGAAGTGAGAAGACTTGAACGGTGCTATATTGATACAGGGCACACAGAATGTACTGACTGTCTGGAGACCACTCGATGTGCTACGAACACAGGAACAGCGAGTGATGATACATGACTATGCAAATTAGCTGACACAGATCACAAAAGACAAACAGTGCAATAAAGATAGTTATGATAAATGTATATTAACCTTTTAAACACCGAATTAAACCCCATCTGCCATTTTTTGGCATCATTAGGAGCTCGCCATATTCTCCACATTAGCAGGATAAGGGTTAAGGAACTGCAAAGGAACTCTCACTGCCAAACCCTC
>Ga0123354_10017147_pt1 | contig 11344 bp, 4 predicted proteins | sample TergutLab28metaG_2_FD_97872 | JGI IMG/M metagenome (GOLD analysis project Ga0123354, IMG submission 97872) | Labiotermes labralis P4 segment gut microbial communities from Petit-Saut dam, French Guiana - Lab288 P4 | ecosystem: Host-associated > Arthropoda: Insects > Digestive system > Gut ... | reverse complement strand
TGCTTTATACCACAAGCTGTAAACACAGTCCAGTGCTCCTGAGGATGGGCGAAATTATCGCCCGAAACATGTTGAGTTGATTGAAATTATTAATAAAATTATTATTGCTGCATCCAGTTGGCTGTTTATATTATTGTATCAATGCTGCACGGTCACACAAACATCAAATTTACAGTGTACCTATTTAGCACAATGTTTTCATATTCTTTTCGTTTTCGCGACAAGTGGGTTTAGTGAACAGGGGTACAATCCATATGTCACATTAATTGCCACTACTTTCTCACACTCGATAACAGCAGTTTTCCGCGTTAAACGGGTTTTACCTTGTATATGTGCATTTGGAGGTTGAATTAGAAGTTCTAGAATGGCAAGGGCGTTCTTCATAATTCCCATATGACTTAGTTTGTGTTTGCGCCAAGATAGGAACCTAATGGGTAGTCCTACCAACGACACCTGATCACGCCGACACCTGCCCAAAATGCAAAGCACTGAGGTATAAGTCTATCCTGCCACCTCCATAACGCAAGTTACACACCATAATAATACAGACCCCCATAAACAGTGTTAACCACTTCTCCTCTCCACCCCCGGCAAAACATCAACCAGCATAAGCGTCAACAAACACTATAAAAAAGCACAGCAGTTTCTCCCACAGCGAGGCGCACTTCTGTCTTGCATAAAGTACACAGCAGTTGCTAGACAGGTTTTCTTATACCTAGTGCCTGTGTAGAGTACAGCATTCATTTTGGAAAAATAAATGGCATGCTGTAGCAGGTGACTATCTCTAGTGACGTAATCTTCTATCTTCGGGCTTCTTCCACCTTCTAATTTTTAATGGACTGCTACTTTTCAAAAGCCGTCTACGCTTCCGTCTCCAGGTAAAGGAAAGAACCAAATGTGATGGACCCCTAGAAAAATCTATTCTCAGCAGTGTTCCATTAAAAATCAGACGGCGAACTAAGTCCAAAGAAAAAAAAATGTTACTGCAGTAGGACATACCATCGTCAGAGACCTACAGAGTTGTGTTAATACACCCTCTTGGTATGCGTCGGTTTCGATGTGTGGTCTTGAGACTATCCAGTTTTATACAAGATATTCGTTTCTATCCGTGGTCAGCCCACGAAAGTCCTTTACATTTTCGACAAATATGCTGATACCGCCCTGTTTTATGTCCTTCCCAATGTATTTCACAAAATAATTTTCCCGTCGATTGTTGAGAAATTTTAGTTCAATAAACAAAAAAAGAGAGACAAGTAGATCAACCTACCAACTCCTTGGAGCAGACTCCTTCCTGATAAGCTAATATCTCCTCAACCAGACAAGAAATTCTTCCTCTTTTGGGGGGGGGGGGACGCGAAATATTATTACCAGTTTCCCCAAAACCCGCCACTTGTCCCCATCCAGAGCCACGTTAATCCAGTCCACGCTCTCCCATCCTATTTCACTGAGGTTCATTTTAATATTATACACTTTTCTATACCTTGGTTTTCCAAGCGGTGTCTATCCCTCAGGCTCCCCCACCAAACCCTGTATGCAATTATTTTCTCCTCAATACGTGTCACATGTCCCGCCAGTCTCATTCTCTCTGACTTGTTCACCCGACTTATATTTGGCGAGGTGTGTACATATTAGGAAGATTCTCATTACGCAATTCTATTCAATCATTAAGCCCCCTCAGTAACACAACATGAATGCTAAAATTAACAGACCTAACTTTACCTGTACCTCATTGTCACGCCGAGGTAAGAATGCCAGTTTAAGGTGTTTGAGAACAGGGTACGTGTGGGAATATTGGGCATAATATGTGCAGTAGTGGAGGGAGTAAAGGAATGGAAGAGACTGCATAACGAGGGTTTCTCTATTTTGTACTCTTCGCATAGTAGGTCAAGGACACTGCATGACATTCGTAATGATAGTCAGTGCAGAGGCAGTCCTGTCTTCTACCCATCTAATACCGTTCCCAGAACTGTAAAACTTTGTCTTTCATTCTCAGGAACAAACGTCACGTAACAGCGTAAAAATAAAGGTAGAGTTTGAAAGCACGGGGGAGGAGTGGAGACACAGCCCCTCTCGTTCCTAAACTCTGTACCAGACGGAGATTTGTGGTCAGCTTGACACCCCGGTCACTCAACTGCCAGAGAAGGCCAAGGTGTCCACTGAATAGGAGGATGGCTGGGCTCCAGTGCATGTCTGAGAATATTCATGACAGGAACCTCGTTGTTTGAATGGCAATAGAGCCAACTGACCTTCTTCCCTCAGTCAGTAGTCCACACTCACTACAGTAGCTGGACTGTCCAGGCTCCTTACGTAACAGCACTTAAAAAATGAAGTTCTGGTATAAGACTGACATATGATAACCGAAATGAAGGAGGACAGGTATGTAATAAAGACTGTCAAGATATGTATCTTCACTTTATAAATACGTATATATTTTTTTTGGGGGGGGGGGGGCGCAACAGCCTCCAGAGGGCCAGGGTCTCCTTATTCACGTGATTTCTTGATCACACACAACGATGCACCACAGCCGGTAGGATTCCACCGGACGAGTGATCGGCTGGTCGCAGTGACCTCTACCTGACAACACACAACATACAAACATCCATGCCCTCGATGGGATTCTAACCCACAATCCCAGCAAGCGAGCGGACGCAGACCCACGCCTTCGACAGCGTGGTCAGTGGGACCGTCACTTTATATTTTTAGTGAACTAAAAATTAAGGAGGGCGCAATATGAAGAAGAGATATTTGAGAGAACAAGATAGAAAAGGTACTATCTTTGTACATCATACATGGTGCACAACCGAGCGCGCGCCTAAATAATTGTTGCAATGGAAAGTCAACAATGCGTTCTCTGCTTTGTCGGAGTTATATGTCACTGTTGCACAGAAACGTTTTTATGGCGAATTAACGTCGCCGGCTACAATAAAACGTACTGTCTTCGTGCGAAATGGCCTATATCTTTGATTTTAAGCAAATCTTGAGTTTCTCGACAGACTTTCATAAGTCGCCATTATCGAAATTCGTGGAAGTCCCTCCAGTGGGAGCAGAGCTGTTACACGTAGGCGGACGGAGAGACAGACAGACGCACGGGCAGACATATGGACATGGTTAAGCTAGTAGAAGCTCTTACGATAATGCCAGCTCGCCTAAGAATGGAAGAAGACGTCACGGACTGAATGACTCCGATTTGTAGCGGAGTTTATGTTGTCTGTAGGTTCCACCCACTTTCCACTCTAGCTGTTATCACGTGCTAAAAGGCAGCTGGATTATTACACTCCATGGCTCGTGTCCTTGTGATACTGAGAAGTCTTTCCTTCGCACCACTTCAAATTCGTACTAGCGCCAGGAACAGATTTACCTTTACGATAAGCTTACAGTTACTTATGCTCGTACTGTTTCATGGTTTAGACACACTGGCCTGAAAATCCTCCTTCAAATCTGTTTCCTTCATGATGTTCCGCAATCTTGCATTAAAGGACTATTTACACTTGTGTATTGAACCAACGAAAGCAAACTGGTAGAATATGCTTTAATGTGTATTATTAATCGCCTACATATTTCGGGCCGACCGAAGCGTGTAGGTGATTAATAATGTACTTTAAAGCATATTCTACCAGTGTGTTTTAGTTGGTTCACTACAAAAGTATAAATAATCTGCTTCCGTCTTTTGCCTCTTAGCGTGTGTCTGTGCCTCGCTACCGGCAAACAACAATAGGCTTTCCTTTTAAAATAATCTCTCTCGATATCAAGTGCCAATGTTCAATTCGACAAACCTTTTTTATACGTTGTCTATCTGATGGTAAACAAATATTTTTTTCCCAATTTTAATTGGTAATAGGTAAAAAGGTCAAGTGTTCCCTTTACAGGCCCGTTGTAGCCCAGAGGGCGGGTAGAGGTATAGCTCTACTCCTCCATGACCGCGGCACTAGAAGGGGGTGAGTGGTCAGCAGCGCGCCCCGGCCGCACTTTACCTAAGGTTAAGACCCGGTAGCCATTTTACAAAAGGTTGGGTGCGCCCCAGGGCCGGTCTGGAAGGGCGGGATTCGAACCCAGACCGTCCAGCCCGTAGCTCAGTCGCTATACCGACTGAGCTACCCGGCCCACAATTTTAATTAGCTGTTACGTATTAATTATTACGAAAGCGGTAAATCAAGGTTACATAAATTATACAGTAACCAAGGAAACTTTTCAAAATTCTAGTGTCGGTTGGGTTAACATGAAGCAAGGTCCAGACCGAGGACCACAAACTTTAGGCAACACTGTAAAAGATGTAGTCGCTCTGACAACCCGGCACCTGGAATTTGTGCAGCCCGCAGTGACCATTATTAATTCCCCTCAATTAAGAATTATATTTACATAACCACTTTAATTGTTACTGTGCATTGCAATCATTTCGACTTCACTAAACACCTTAATTTACTATAAGTATTTACGTCATATTCATTCCTGAATAATTTCCATTTTATGCACGATATACGAGTATATCGCTTAGACGAAATGTGCCTTGTCTTCTTAACTTATTTGGTACCTCACAAGATCAACAAAAATAATTGCCACACCGCCTCTTAACGTATAAGCCTAATTATTCCTGTCTTCCAACAATATCAAAGAGCAGTACTAAAAATGTACTTACACAAGGCGGTTGTTCTGAGTAGTGGCACATGTGCTAAGAGTCGAAAAGTTGTATAAATTAAGTCAAGAAAGAAAGAAATAACTAATCCCATCGAATCCTAATATTTACTATGCGAGTTCAGATTTCAGCGAGGCTGATTGTATGCAGTTGACGTGATAATGAAGTCCTTCAAGAACAGATGTGAGAGTTTTAAAACACATGGCAGTGTTTAAAGAGGAATTTCCATTGATTTCCTTTGACTTGGAGATGAATAGAGATGGTTTTTAGACCTTAGTGTGCAGTACAAGCTAACAATAGTCGTGGTGCCGAAGCTCTTGACCTGTCCACTTGTCGTACGGAGCATCATCAGGTTAGGAATTGACCTGTTATCACAGATAGGCCCCTCGCGACTCGGTGACGAGGAAAATTGCCTGCTTATTCGCCGAGGTGACCGGGAGCTTGTTCGTCCGCTACGGAGGACACGGCTTTTGTACGCGGAAGAGACAGCGAGGGACGTCGTTGTCTTCCTATACTGCAGAATACCCCCATCGCTCAAATTTTTGACTAATTAGCTATTACGTTATTGTAACAACACTGTGTAGAGTCCGTACATTACAAAGCTTTAAGAGGAATGTGGCAGTGAGTTGAGAACATGTACCGTAATGCAGAAAAGTTCAGTGCGGCAATATGTAAATTGTTTCGTATTTTGCATTTAACAAACTGTATCAACTGAGAAGGTTATTAGCCGCTCAACAGAGCGTTGCGATACTCGAAGGGATACTGTTATTATCAATTTATTGAAAACTATCCCCTATCTAAAAATCTGTAGTTAGAAAATAAAAATTACACAGAAACGCCTCCCTCATCGGGTGGCGTGGTGGTAATAAAGACCTTTTCATAATAGACCCTGGATTCGGTAATCTTTCCTTTCACCCAAGACAGACGGAGGACCAGGCTTGCTCAGAAATAACTCCCGCTCATAGGCTGTAATAAATAGTGCGAATAAGCGCACATCTTACTGCAGAGCGTGGTCGACATGATGTCTGAAAGTATCCAATACAAGCAAACCCCCCAACCGCATGAAGTTCATATCAGCTTTTATGAATATGCGTTAACCAGGTCAAAATATGTTAGGAACACATAGATGCGCAAGAGATCACAGGAAGGTTTGTATGACATCAGAATAATTCAGAAATTAGACAGCAGGAAAAGAAGATGGAGGAGAATAAGTTTGCGCAAAAAGAAGCTTCAAAATCTGATTTCTTCAAATAATATAATTGGAGTGGTTAAATGTAGGTAGGCATAACGGATGTAATGGGTAGAACATGTAGCACCCTCAAGTGAAGGTCAAAATGCCTACGAAATTTTATACGGAAATACCGGCTGAAATAAACCGCTTTAGGAACGAAAGTATAAATTAGAGAAAATTGGGACGTAACAATGAAACAGCCTGTAAACAAAACTTTGTTATAGTAATCTAAAAAGCTACATGTTTCGGCTGTACGAATTAGTCATCACCAGGCTTCATATTTCAGAAATATATCAAGAGGAAATCATACGGCTGTAGCAGTAGTAGTTTTCACCGTTGAGTGTATAAATACAGCTGCATGATTTATTTTTTATGTACTTGAGAAACGTGAAGCCAGATGATGGCTGTCACGTACAGCCGAAACATGTAGCGTTTGAGATTACGTAATAAAGTGTTGTTTATAGACCGTTTTATTGTTACTTATTGTATCGAAACATCAGGGATGACCCAGATTAAGATCAAAGAAACGTATATATATATATATATATATATATATATATATATATGAGGGCCGAGATAACGTAGTCGGCATAGCTACTCACTACGCGCTGGACGACGGAGGATCGAATCCCGGTGGGGTCGAGATTTTCCGCACCCGTCCAGACCGACCCTGGGGCCTACTCAGCCTCCTGTACAATGGGTACCGAGTCTTTCCCGGGGGTAAAGCAGCCGGGGCATAGCGTTGACCACCCACCCCATCTAGAGCCGAGGCTAAAGAAAGAGTAGAACCAAACCTCTATTCCCCATTTGGGCCTTCGTGGCCTGTTCTAGGGTGAACTTTACCTTTTACCTTTACCTTTCATATATGTATATATATAATATATATATACATATATATAATATATATATATATATAAGAATGTTTGATTGTGTAGAATGTTTTCGTATTTTTTAAACGGCTGGAAATTTTGGTCATATGAGAAATTATGAGCGGCTGTGCGGTATGCAGTTAAGGCAAATTCACTCCCCTCCTATAGACGGTTCGTGCAATCCGTCCACCCCTGCTACCTGCTGTTTCTGCAGTAGAAGCAGTCGGTGTGTGAAGGGTGGGTCCCACTTTATGGTCAGCAGTCACATGAGATGAGAAGAAGGGGCGAGGGGCCGCATGGCGACACATCAATAGGAAGGGGAGGCTGTTGTAGTGTCCTTCTGCGAGATTGGATTTTGTTGAGATGGTGCAAAGTGCTTGGCGCATATACCGGCGCTTCAAGGATCCGCAACTTACTTCATTAGATACCAGAGCACAATTACAAGGACACCACAGCACATTTTATACACACAGCCTGTGTGGATGGATGCCTTCCCTGACGTAGAATGCCTGGCAATATTATTAACTAACTTATTGAATTTATGCCTCTCTATCTAGGTAACCAAACACGTAACGGTGTAAAGACCATTTGCATAACCATGTAGGAGACTAAACCATTAGCTTCATAAACGAGTGGCTGTCTGGCTAAATACTCGTGACTAAATCACTGTTTTACTTAAGACACGTGTACCAGTAAAAAGTAAAAAAAAAAAAAATTAAGCAGTCCCGTTACAGGCCCGAGGTGCCCAGAGGGTTCCAGGAAGTTAAGGTTCCCAGATTACATGGCAACGGCACAGGATGGTGGTAAGATTGTCAGCCGTATGCACCGGACAACTTTACCCCCAGGAAATGCAGCAAGTGTCGGACGAATGTGTAGCAGCAGTACTTTATATACTTTGAGGAACTGAGTTCATATCTCGGCCTTAAAGCCAGTTGTGATAACCCACATTTTTCGCAGTTTCCTCACTCCTTCCGTCGCTGGTTCGATCCAAGCTGGTGTCATTGGAAATTTTTATTGACATAAAATCCTTCCAATCGCACTATGGCCCTGGGGTCGACTCAGCTTCTGATAGAAATGAGTACCAGGAGCATTTCCTGGGGGTAAAGGCGGCCGGTGCGTAAGGCTCACAACCTTACCACCATCCTGTGCCGTTGTCATGAAATCTGGGAACCTTAAATTCCTGGAACCCTCTGGGCCACTCCAGGCCTGTAACGGGACTGCTTTATCTTTACCTTTACCTCACTCCTTCCAGGCAAATAACTAATAAACGAAACAAATCGCTGACTGACTAACACGCTGACTTCAGATTTCGTATCTTCACAAACATTTTATATTCTTGAAAATTAATTTTAAAATTTACAAAGTGACCTTTCCAGTAACCTGTGCTATCAAAACTTTGTATACATATCACACTTTATCCGCAACACTAACGCACAACATTTCCCTCCTTTTAAACGACATTTAGAGTTTGAAGTTACATATTATATAATTTTCTCCGCTTTCTGTGTCTTTCTTTCCAGATCCTACAGTTTATGTGCGCGCTTCATTATCGTCGGAACGAACAATAATAATTTATTCGTAGTAATTTCCTTCTACAGATGTTCAATAAATTCTCTTCTTTAATGGAACCAAAAAAATCTGGTTCAGTACTACAGTATTCAAAATAGCCTAGTAATGGATTAGATGACATGTGAGGATCAGTCCATGCCAAATCTTAAAACCGCATTTTTCTTTGATTTGTTTGTGCATTTTCTTTCCAAATAAAAATGTAAGCCTTCGAACTGATCTAGGCATAATCCCTTAAAAAATATTAATTAAAATATGTATCTGCTGGGGAAACCGGAGGGAAGGAGACCACTGGGGAGTCCTAGGCGTAGATGGGTGGATAATAATAGGATGGATCTCCAGAAGGTGGGATGTGGGTATATGGACTGGATTGGGCTGGCCCAGGATAGAGACAGGTGACGAACGCTTGTGAGTGCGGTAATGAACCTTCGGGTTCCGAGAAATGAGGGGAATTTCTTGACTAGCTGGAAACCAGTTAGCTTCTCAAGAAGGACTCTGCACCATGGAGTAAATAAGTAAGTAAGTAAGTAAGTATCTCTTATTTCTTCCGTTTATTTTACTCGTCCCACTCATTTCTTCCTCCGCTTAACGAAGAAATGATGAAACTTCTTGTTTTTAAACTTTGTTCTATCCTCTTCGGGGACCGCGGTAGCACAGTGGTTGAGGTGTTGTGCTACAAATCGGAAGGTCACTGGTTCGATCCCAGCTAGTGTCATAGGATTTTTCAAAATTCTTCCGATCGCACTATGGCCTTGGGGTCGACTCAGCCTCTAACAGAAATGACTACCAGGAGCATTTACTGGGGGTAAAGACGGCCGGTGCGTAAGGCTGACAACCTACCACCATCCTGTGCCGTTGTCATGAAATCTGGGAACCTTAACTTCCTGGAACACTCTGGGACACTCCGGGCCTGTAACGGGACTGCTTTACCTTTACTATTCTCTTCATACTTATGTCCAAATTTATAAGTTTAGCATTTATTCTTCAATATGTTCAAAATGTTTATCGTAAAAGGTGGGCTGGAAGAAAAATATTTTCTTCTCCAAAGTGACCAGACCGACTCTGGGCCCCGACCATTCTCCTCTTCAATAGGCGTCTGTCCACGTGTTAAAGAGGACGGGGCTTGACGTTTACCATTCCCAACTAATCACGAGGCTATGGATGGATGGCTGTACACGTGCACTGCCCTACATGCCGTCATGACAAGTGCAGGAACACTTTGCGTCACTAAAACAGATTCGGCATAAATTATCCCAGTCGGTCTCGCGATCCACGGAGTACGAATCACCGTCACTCTACCTACAGCGTTATTTCAATACCTGTACGCCTCTATAAGTGCAACTCGTTTGTTCAGGAAAACGATTTGCATGTTCCTGAATCAATCATCTAATGGGCAATCCAAAGAGAATTACTTGCCCTCTCCCAATGCCATCTATCGGCGGGTATATGAAGCGAGGTGTCATCAGAACGTGACAGATTGATGCGATCTGCCAGTGTGTCGACTCTGGGATTAGCGGAGCGCTTGAATCCGTCAACTTCCCCCACCCCGTTCCCAAATACGTGCGCGGTGACATGCATCAGGGCCGTCACATCTCATCACGTCACGTAACGGCGTGTCTGTGTATAGTCGTGTACACTTCACATAATTGCAATACGAAAGTTAGCTTCTTGGTTTATGAAGCTCGGTTATATGGCTCTGAGAACGAAATAAACACCACGATTGTTTTCACCAGATTTGGATCGACTTTTCTGACGAGTTAGTTGTTGCACTTTCCGACAGATGACTCAGGTACGAAAGAACCTCAACGCAAGCCCCAGCCGTGCGTTGTGACAGCGTGTTTGTGCAGCTTATGAGGTGTTGTACACTGTATTTTCTTTGAAGCAAAATCTCATCTTAAAATTCACGTAACAGCAGTGGGTAGTCTGGTCACAGAGATTACGTTCAGGTGCATCCAAGATAAATCAGTGAGCATGAAGTTATTATAGTTTGTTGGAGTAATGAGAGTAACTTACTGTGGTGACAGAACCTCAATTTATGTACATGTGCTAGACATACCTACAGTCGAGAGTTTTTATCCGTTTAGAGGAAAGGAAACACTGAAGGAAAGAGTGTGAAAGAGCTATCAGAGCGGTGAAAAACGTAACGTTGTATATTAGATTAGATTAAATTAAATTAGATTAGATTAGACGATATATTTACAAATAACTTAACGAATGTCATTCTGTTGTGTTGTTAATAGCACAAAAAAATCATTATTCAAGAAGAAATATTTCTTCCTCGGTATTGACTTAAATACCAATTGCAAACCCGACGACAATCTGAGATAGATCGAAATATGTAGTTCCATATAATAAGTAGAATTTAGTTCTTTTGGGGGCAAATATTCATATAATTTTGAATGTATTTTCAGTATTTGGAAAATACTGAAAAACACAATATTTGAGAAACAATTAAAAGGTCTGCGCAAGTTACCAGGATCAAAACCTGTGTTTAATATATTGTTTGAAGGTATACGAAAATTTAGGATATTACAGACGTTTTTACAAGAAACAAATCGAAAAAAAAAGAATGCTACTAATTTTTGGAAGAAACGACGTTCAGAATGAGACAAGAGCTTTCAGTCATGCATCTTCTATGAGAGAGTGTTTCAAGAGCTTATGGTGCATCGGAAATTGTTACACGAAGTACGTTACAACATATGATTCAACAAATAAATAATTTCACAAAAAGAAAGAACATAGATCCTACATGTGTTTGAGGAAATAGAACATGCAGAAAAAGATTCAGGAAGAATGTTTAGATATTTCATGTAAATTTAATGAGCTTGCAAGGAATGGTGCCGTGAGACTCGCACGGCACCATCCGCACCGTACACACGAACTACGCAGCGGCTCTCAAGACCACCACCCATCCAAAAGCTCGGTGCAGAAAACCATATGCTGCAACTCAACATCTAAAGCTCCTGATGATGGGCGTATGTACCCGAAACATGTCGAGCTAAGAATACATCAATAAAATTACCTTGTTGCATCAAGTTGGCATTTCAC
>Ga0123354_10017145_pt1 | contig 11344 bp, 7 predicted proteins | sample TergutLab28metaG_2_FD_97872 | JGI IMG/M metagenome (GOLD analysis project Ga0123354, IMG submission 97872) | Labiotermes labralis P4 segment gut microbial communities from Petit-Saut dam, French Guiana - Lab288 P4 | ecosystem: Host-associated > Arthropoda: Insects > Digestive system > Gut ... | reverse complement strand
TGGCCAATATCTCCGTAAACATTGTTCTTAGGATATAGGTGTTTTGGGTTATATCGGTATAGTTTGACCTAAGGAACACTCTCCCGAAGTTAGGTCCTTTCCTCCTGGGACACCCTGTATATATATATATATGTATGTATATGCCTGAGTGTGTACGTGTGAATCTATGTAGGCATGTAAGTACTTATTTATGTGTGTATGTTGTGTATTCGCCAATAAATATTAGCCAGTTAACGTTGGAACGTAAGGTACTGACGTGACGGAAAACGGTGAGTTCCTCTGTCTGTCTGTGTAGGCAATTGGCCATAATGGCGTGTAGTTCTGCGGGCTATTATGCTCTTTTCATTGCCGAGGGGCGATTCCACAAGACAGGCAATATACGAGGACGTATAACGTAACATTGAGGTGCATTCATGCAACCATTGTTGCAGTGGAAAAGCAATAAGTATTAGATATTCTGATTGTGTGTTTGTAGCCTTAGGTATCCAGCATGCAAAGTGCATACGCCGTATTGTCATCTGTGGCCTGTTTGGCTCCACACTATTTTTCCACGGCATGATTTTCGAAAAAGAAAAAGTTCTTGAGCATAAAATGTATGTTTTGATTTTCTTTGCAACTTCTGCAACATTTCTCATTCTCAGAAGAAGTGCGCGAGATGTTATAAAAAATGTGTATCGGTCGTTGTGTAAAGTGCGTGTTGATTTTAGTTACATGTGAGTTTTCTCGACAGGTTTTCGAAAAATACTGAATTAACAGATTTCATGAAAATCCGTCCAGCGGGAGCCGACTTGTTGCACGCGGACGGACTGACAAATATGAGGAAGGTGATAGTCGCTTTTCTCAGTTTTGCGAACGCGTCAAAAAAACGTACATGTCAAATTCACACAGCACAGACACACCAGCACTGCCTCCCCCTAGCCGCACGTTGCTCTAAAATACATCTCTTTAGTGCTATAACGTCCTTCTGTGTACTGTGGTTCTGATGGTAACCTCATATAGTTCCGCAAGTGTCGTCCGTTCTACAGCACTTAGTGTACGATTTACTTACTTGACGAAGGAATCCGTACTTTCGGTTTTTTTTTAAGCTAAACATCGTATCTGAACCTTTTCTTCCTTTTCCGCTTACCGTAATCAATTAACAGCGCCCATTTCTGTGGCAGGAAGTGTAAAGTGAGGACAGGTCATAGTTGCGCAACCAGGAGTGAGTTTCGAACATGGGCTCACTGCGAACCATGGCGGCAATTCCAGCATTTTTATAAGCGTACAGACAGCGATTTTAGAAACCCATAAACACCATACCGTGAGCAGAAAATGAAGGTGATACACCCTTGCCGTAAGTTACCACTGCTATAGTTGACAGTTTATTGGCCCATTGAAAAGGCGAGCGGCCATTTAATTTTCTGGATTGACTTCCTTCATTAGATAAGTTGCTGTGTCTAGTGGTTTACTTCATGTCGTGACCTTTGCCTTCATTCAGTGGAATTATGTAGGTTAGAGGAGAAAGTTGTGATGTAGTCTTTCACTTCGTTTTAGCCCAGTGACTGGTGAGAATCATGCGCTAAAATACAATGCTAGGACACATGTCAAGGCAGCGTTACTCATTTATTCGCAAGTCTTGGTATGGCTTTAAAGAAAGTGCCCAGTTCACTGCAGACTTACATGCAATCCTACATCAGCAGGGGAATTGCGCTGCCGGAGAGCACTGTGGTTTCAGGTACAAATAAGGCCTCGTTGAGGCCTCACGTGGCATTAATACTCTTTGAAGGCAAACCGTGTTTACTTATTCTGTTCCTGAACAAAGAGGAGTTGATAAAGGTTTATACCTGCCCCGCCTAGGAATTTGCGACAGACACCTACCTTTTGAAATCGCAGCTCCTATACAAGGTTCTTCGAATGATTGGCAGCTTTCCAAGGCGCCCACCGATCCGACATTTGCGTATAGCTTTCGAAATTCCATGCGGGTATGATTTCATAAAAGGGGGCAGAAAAGCAGGCGGCATACACACACAGTATGAAGATAAAAGTTTTCGCAACATTGGATGACTAATACAGATAATGCACGGCTAAACTTTGCGGTATTGAAAGAAGCTTACCACCCTTAAAGTGACTAAGCTGTCATTGTGGCAAAGGCTCAGTGAGATAAGGCATGATATGTTGTACTGAACATGCGCTGATAGGGACCGTTTGTGTACAGCTTGCATGTAATTACAGTTTAAATAATAATTCGTTGTGTTTACTGTTCCTAAGTGCAAGTATGTTAAATATCTGTATTTGACAAAGACAAAGAAGACAGACCTGCCCTCGTGTCATAGCGGGCGCTGTACGACACCACTGAAAGGTTCGGATGTAATTTACGATATCTGGTCATGGGTCTCATCGAGGGCTCAATGCCAACGGACGGACTCCTTGGCCGTCAGTTGGAAAGGGAGTAGGTACTGTGTAGTCTCAACACCGACCGGCCTACCGGCTGGACGACCGAGGATTTGTGGTTCGATCGCTGCAGAAATAGGGGAGTTTTCCCTGCTTCAGAACTTCCAGACCGGCTGTAGGGCCCAGCCAGAGTCCAGGTCAGTGGATATGAGGGCTGTTTCCCCGGGCGTATAGCGACGGGGTGTGAACCTGACCACTCTCCTTTATCTATTGTCGTGGTTTAATGGGTGGAGCTATTTTTCTGCACCCCTATAAGCCCTCATGGCGTACGCAGGGACAGATGTACTTTTAGCTTCACTGAACAAAGAAAATGTGCATAATTGCGTTCTACACAAAATATAAGAAGTGATTATAGTAAGACCCATCAAAATGTTAATGACTGGTTTCTGCTTCCATTATAGCGTGCCCCAAGCGAAGGAGGATTTGTTATGCCGAAGCCCTTTGTGTAGGTCTACAGATTTTAATAGCTGGGGATACATAGATCCAAATACCACTGTTCGAACTAGGTAAAAATGGAAGCCCATAGACACTTGAATTCCGCGGCTGACAGAACTGCCGTCGGCGAGAAATTTGTGTAGAAGCATTTCCACGTGAACCTGTGACTTAGTCTTTTTTTCCCCGTGTACAGTACAAGAAGTGCCGGGTTTTTTGTAGAATTACACGCGCCAGTGAAGAAATTGTTACCCAGCGACTGCGGGCGGTCAGTGTCCATGCTGATTAGGATTTCACTTTAATTATGCAATGTTCTCATATTTAATTATCATGTTCTTTGTGTACCAGTTATCTTTGTAAACAACTCTGCAGTTGGTAATACGCCATTAAATGGCCTGTCAGCCTGCGAATGAGAGTGGAATCTGCCCGTCCAAAACTTGAATTAAATTTAAGCATCTCCTTTTTTAAATTACCGGTAAATTTCCATTTATTGACGCAGTGTTACGGTACTTAATTATTTCTGAAACAAAAGTCGTTGGAAAGGGAATTTTGGGGTCGGTTTGGGCATTAAATTACCTAATCCGTAGACGCAAGAAGAATGAGAGGCCCAGTAACAAGAAGAAGAATGATTATGTTAAAAGTTGTTAAAAGTACTATGTGTGTCCTATCGAAATTAATTTTGTACGGATGCAGATTTTTTCGCTGCATGGTATCCATTTTGGACGCAGAGCTTTTTATTACAAGCCAGAAACTGAAATTGACAGAGATGATAGATGTGGGTCTACATGCGAATCAAACAGTCAGCGTGCTGGAACACCAGTGCCATTATTACGTAGAATAATATAGACACTTCGTAGTCTTTCGTGAAGGAATATTTTATAACACTTTGTTGGCATGTAGTTCTGTTTGTGTGTATATATATATATATATATATAGGGTATACATACGTAATACATACATACGCACGCACGAATGCCACTGACGATACCATACATCCAGTTCCTCAATCACAATAAGAAATTTGTGCAGTGCTCCTTGTATATTTTGTGTATTTCAGCTTCGTATCATCATCATCATCATCATTGGCACAACAGCCCCTTTTGAGCCAAGGCCTTCCTTCTGCCAGCTGTCCCTATTCCTTGCAGCATTACCCCCCCCCCCAACTTCCTGGCATCTTCCATCACACCATCTTCCCATCTTAGTTTGCTTCGTATTATGATTAAAGTTAAAATTATGTTACAACATTCGTGCGTTATTATTCGGTGCCTTGCAAAGGGTAAAGTCATTTTCAATTTGCATTTCGATGTACGGTAGTCCCTCGGTTATCCGTACCCGGGAATCTGACCTGAGGGCCAGCGAGGGGAAGCTTGTTTGGGTAACCCACAACACGTCACGCAAAACTAAAGTGTAACTAGGTAAAGCGTAAATACTGTACGAAACGTTCTTTGTGGAGGAGGTACACGGACCAGCTGCCTTTTTCCTCTTCATGCAACTCAACGCGCCTCAGAGCAAGGATCCACTCAGGTTTTCCTCGGGTGGTGCAGCACATTGACCGATCACCCAGGAGGTGAGCGGATTATTGTAGGTTCGAAATTGACCGGAACATCTGAACCACCGAGGGTTTACTGTACTGCTGCAGGCTGTCGTCATATTACCCTGCAAAACACGGCGTAAGCGTTGAACCAGTCGTAATGCTTGTACGCTTCTACAAGCATGTTTACGTCATACTTGTAAACCCTCTAAAACCGGCCAAGTGACCTTTCTTCTTAAAACGCCACCATTCGTATTCATGCACGAACCAGAACCTCAAATCTACGCCACGCACGCAGCACAGTGCCAGGGTTATATAACAGGAAATACCCTGGGGCCAGAGAGGGGACAGTTCAGATCCTTAGACCGTTCATTTCACGTGGCCCTTCATGCATGGTGTCTGTTTGGTATTGTGCGTGTCGCGTGTCGTGCCGACATGTTGCACTATCGTGACTCATTCTCGCAGTGAGGACAGACTTAAACAAGGCCGAGATTAGTCGTCAACACGTGTGACACATTCCGCAGGGTCAGACCAGCAATCGTTGCCCCGGATATCTTCGTGAAAGTGCGTAGGCCTCCCTCCTCTGTAAGATACAGAACTGTCTGAGCAAGAATAGCAGCAACAGCGGATACGTCAGCCGGTAGATGTCGGTATTAAAAGCATAACGATGCAACTGATTAGACATGGGATTGATTGTACTTTAAAACAACATGTATGGGAATCAAACGTTTCTGTGTCAGGCTATGAGTAGTGTCAGACCTGTGTGTCGGTACTGTGTTGAACCGAAGTTTGAATATCGTGCCATTAACATTCTTTGTACGTATTTGTCTTAGTTCCTAGGCTTGTATTTTATCTGTGGCATTGTTGTGCAGCTCAGGGGAGTTGGCCATTCTGTTTTATTTATGTGCTTGCAATGTGTAGGCGGTGCATTGTGACTACACAGCCGTCTGTGTTTGAATATTGTAGCAGGCAGGAAGATGAATACGGAGACATTCATATATGGAGGGGATGCAAGCGCACTTACTGTGTTGTAATGAAGAGGAGTGAAACAAGGAAGTATACGGTTATGAGCGGCCAAGGAATCGTAATCACGTTAACGCGTTGCTTTGACGAACCGACTGGAACTATAGTTTCATAAACCGTTATCTCATAATGGCGCAAGCGCAGTGGTAGCTGTACACCACTCGCTTTAAACTTAACCAGCGTTTTTGGTGTGGGCTCTTTTCCTTATTTGAATGAACAGGGATGGTTTTTTTCCCAAGTCTTACAAGATGGGTCTTGGTAGCAGACACCTTGTGGTTTCTTGGAGATGGGAATATATTGTCAGTTCTGTTCAGATGAGGTTGGTCCAATAAATCAGGGGTGCACAAATCCCGGTCGCCGTGGCGAACGAATTTTGTGCGGTGGCGACAAATATTTGTGGCTCGTGTATGGAACTTGTAGCATGTCAAAAAATTTGAAGTAGCTCCAAGATGTGGGAAAACTGCGTTCCTTATTTAAATAACTCATTTCTCACATCAGTGCGTGACCTTTCTGTACCAGATACTTCATTTGAGCCCTAGGGACTGGACGACCGAGTGCTCGGGATTCGATCCCCGGTGGGGGTAAGAGAATTTTTCTGTGCATCAAAGCGTCAATATCGGCTCTGGGTACAAGCAAGCTTCTGCGCGAAGGGGAGGCTTTCCTGGGGCCGTGAAGCTGACCAATACTCCCATCGGATGCCGACGTTGAGTATGCGTAGAGCGATACCCTTTCTCCTCATTATTTGCGTTAATTGTGTCTGTTTGCGTGGGCGACTTTACCAAACAGAAAAGGGCTGTAGACATTTCAGCAGCGATGTTTGTGTAGCATTCATTGTGGCGATAAAAGGAATGTGTAGACTTGCTGTCAGGACAATCCTGCGAAGCTTGCAAAGTGCAGATTTGCCCGTCTACTGAATCTGTTTGAACTAGCGTCTGTGCTCGAGTCACGAGAACATGTGTCTACTTTATTGTGCACGGTCACCATCCGGTCACGGCGTGTCTGGACTCTGGAGCCCAATGAATTTTCGTTTTAATAGGACCCAGTTCAAAAGTTTGGATTGATGGCACTCCACAAGAAAGTGAAGCGTGCTTTTAGTCCAAGGGACAGGTCTGGAAGGTTTCTTGTTCCAGATGTACAGTTTTCTAAAAGTAAGCCTACATTTGAGCTTCTAAATCACACAAACACACACACACACACACACACTTGTATATGATCCTTTTACGGTTCATTTCCTTTTCATCTAAGCAAACCGACCTTGAGGTGGTACTACTTGTGTATGGGATAGTTCGAATCTTGGAAAGATGACCATGCTGATTCGATTTTCTTGGTTTTCCTCGGCGATCGCAAATCTGTTGAGCTTTCAGCACTCCTACTTCGTGTTCGGGAAATACGTGATTCATATCTCGGACTGGCCGCGGTTTTTCACGGTTTTATTCAGTCTTAAGGCCGACTGCTGGATAGTACCTTCGTAAAACCCACTTCCACGGCCCTCATTCTCCAATCATGCACCGTTTGATTCTACATAACAAGCAGTTCAAACAGCGGATTTATATACGTAAGGATCTGTTAAATAGGAAAATGCTGGGATCTAAAAATGTAGACTGGATGCATCTCGCACAGCATATGTTAAAGTGAACAAGGTCGAATGAAACATCGGTGTCTATAAAAGGCGTGGCCTTTCTTCGTATAGTCGTACTGGATTGACTCATAGCTGTGCCTATACGCAGGCCTTAAGCTTACGGGACGGTTTTGTAGTTATATTATAACTCGTTACTCGATCGTCTGAAACTTCGACACTTTGGAAACTAGATCAGAAACACCAGAGTTCTGAAATGTTGTGCTGGAGAGGGATGGAGTTTGGTCAAGTGAAAAATGTGTGGAAAATGAAGATTCACGGACAAAATAGAACCAAAAGAATATGCAAGAATGTGATAAACGAAACAACCATATAAGCAGCAAACTTTATATCTATGTGTTTCTAATAATGATAGACACCCTGTTACTAAGACCTTCACTCCACTTCATTACACTTCACGCAACTACACTTCACCCCCACTTCACTACACTTGTCGACACTTCACTTCCCATTTAAACTTCCCCCAACTACACTTCACTGCCCTCTCATTTGGCTTAGCCCCACTTAAATTTCCTACCGCTCCTTTTCACCTCACACCACTCTTCACTTCACTTCACTTCACTTTTAGACGATTTTCGCCACACTTCAATTCCATTCGCTTCACCCCGTTTATAGTTGCTTTCGTCTCTAAAAATTTTAGGTTTACAAAGGAAAGACCATAACGCTTTTGCAGGTAGTTGGTTCCAGTTTTTAATGGTCCTGTTTACAAAGGAATACTATTCCAGGATTGTAGATCACTTAGCAGTAAAGAACGTTGCCCAGGGTGCACCACTTCGAGGTGGATCTCCTTTGCACCCAGGTAGGTCAGGACAAAATTGATTTATAACTGACTTTGCTTTTATTTTATTACAATTTTTGTGACTACTCAATGCTACTTCTAGGACTAGCAATGCCCTCCGCGTCTGACAAAAAATGGCGACATTTCAATTGTTTTTTTCAGTCCAAGGAACAGGTGGTAGTCCGACGGGGCCAGATTCGGAGAACAGGGTGGGTGATCAAGTCATTGGAAGCCCAGATGGGCCAGTTTCTTCTGGGTTGCAAGTGCCCGGTGAGCCGGGGCATTGTCGTGCAAGAACAAGACCCCCTGGGTGTCTTTCCCGCGGCGATTTTCCTTCAAAATGTAGTTCAGTTGCACCAGCAAAGATGAGTAATACTCGGCGTTGATAGTTTCACTCTTTGGAGGGTAATCAATGAGGAGGATGCCGTCTTGATCCCAAAAAAATTGAGGCGAGAACTTTTCCAGCGGAGTTTTGCACTCGGAATTTTTTGGGGCGGGGTGAGCCGCTAAGCCGCCACTCCATTGATTGTTGCTTTGTCTCCGGGTCATAGTGATATAACAAGGTTTCGTCCATGGTCACCATTCGCGACAGAAAATCATTTGGATTGCGCCAAAAAATTCCAGAAGTTGCTCAGACGACAGGCACCGTTGACGTTTTGATCCGCGTTCAAGCATTTCGGGACCCACTTCGCGGAGAGCTTCCGCATGTCCAAATCTTCATGAATGATGGACCCAACTCGCTCACGTGAGATGCCCAGTTGCTCAGCTATTGATTTAGCCGAAATCCGGTGGTCTTCCAAGATTAGCTCGCGAATTTGATAAATAATCTCTGGGGTGGTCACTGTTTTGGGTCGTCGAGTACGAGGCGCATCACAGGTGGAAAAATCACCACGTTTAAACTGGACCACCCAGTTTTTGACGGTGGCATACAGTGGTGCATGTTCCCCTACTGTTTCTATCAGAATGGCGTGAATTTCCTTTGGCGCCTTGCCTTGCAGGGGAAAAAAAAAACTTGATGACAGCTCGCGTCTCCATGTTGTTGAAGTCGCGCGCGTCGGCTGACATGCTTACTTTCAGTCTCTGTTAGAAGAAAAGACTTGCAATTCGGCACATGAACAGACCCCTATTTCCAACGACACTATCGATTCCGTCCTACGACATCGGGAAGTGGGTCGGGCTAAAGAGTTACCATCACCCCCTCCTATATTATACAGTCGTCAGCAAAGAGTCTAATACTCGAATTGATGTTCTTCCAAATATCATTTACGTACACTGGAAACAGTAGTGGGCCCAAAACGCTCCCTTGCGACACACCTGAGGTTGCTTTGACTTTCTTGGATAGTTGCCTTCCTACTCTGACCCTGTGTGTACGACCTACAAGGAATTCCCTTACCCAAACAACTACCCTCGAATCCCCACCCGAGGCCACCAGTTTCGTAAGCAGCCTATCACGAGGAACTAAATCGAAAGGTTTGGAAAAATCTATTATAATCGCATCTATTCCGACCCCCCCGTCCAAAGAGTCCGCTGTATCCTGGCACACTGTTATGACTCACAAGAGTATCTCTGTCTAAACCTATGTTGTTGTCCCTCGTATAACCAATCATTCTTAACCCAAACCTGCCTCAAATACAGTGCTATAACGTGTTTCAGTTGCTTGCCGGCCACAGAGGTTAAACTTGTGGGTCTGTAGTTTGTGACTGCCGATCGATCACCCCCATTGTAAATAGGAATCACTATGGCTTTATCCAGTCACTTGGGATGGTACCAGTGTTTAATATTTCCCGTAGTCTAGCTAGGAAATGAGTCATGGCTTCCCCGCCCAGTTTCAGAATTTCGCCATGAACTCCATGTGACCTTACTGATTTGTTTTTCCCGATTTTTGCTAACCTTTTTCTAATCATTTTAGTGTTATTAATAAAGGTTTCACCCGAGTTGGCTAATTGTATTTTCGGGATGCAATGATCGCAGCAAAAGACTTATGGAATAATAGGAATTTCAGATGTTAGCTTTTTCAGTAGAGTCCGTAATGATCGTTCCGCTGTGGTCTTTGATCGCATGAATAGTTTTCCTATTTCCTTTCCTCCTTTTCACATACTTGTAGGACTCAGACCAGCATTTGCCCTCATTTCGTAGTACTGACCGCAAAAATGTTTCCTGTGCAGTTCTTTGGCTTTCAGCAATTCTTTAGAGAGTTTTGTGTTCCACTTGATATCGCACTACAAATGTTCTTTTGTTATATATTATTCTGACCTTTGCCTTAAGCCGTTTCACTTCAGGGTCAGGATTTTTTCTCGGAATTTTATGTGCGACAAAACTATCAATACTTTCGAAGACTCCTTAAAAGTTCCCAAATTTCCTCCACGCCCATTATTTGCACATGATGTTAATTTATCCCTGAGAAAACTTTGTAGACCTAGGACGTTTGTTTTATGGTAGAGAGAAACTAATCTTTCCACTTGATGCTCACGGCATTTTTCTCGCCATTTTACATCAAACAGTGCCCCGCAATGATGGATCCCCTGAACATTACTGCAAGAGGTGAACGCATTTTCGGGCCGGACATGGTAAACGTCAGGCAAAGCACCCCCCCAGGTCGGGCTATTTGCTACCTGTGAGTAACCGTTTTGCCATACCAGTCTTTTGAAAAATACCTGGCTTCCCATAGATTTACCCGCGTGACCATTCCAATCCGCATAAAGTAAGTTTATATCACCTCCAATGATGCTACCCATATCCGGCCCAGTCTGCCAATTTTTCTAACAGCCGCCTGTCCTCGTTCGGAGCTCTGTAGATGCCTACAATTTCCCACGTAATTTTTGGGTCCTTGCCATTTACTTCTACTGCTATCATCTCATATATCTCGTCAACCCATGCAGTTTTTAAATACTTCTGGAATGCTTTTGGAAGTTCCTGTCTTCGCATTCAGTCGGTATATTGAGCCCAGTTGATTTGTTTATCTTGTAACCTCGGCATCAGAGCTGACTTTCTGAGGTAATTAAATTTCTTTCATTTTCGTAATAAATTTTTAAAACAAACGATTCATCCTTCACCTGTAAATTGCGTCTGTGAACGTCGTCAAAGGTATGTAATTTACGCAGCGTTATGGATTGTGGCAGGTAGAAAGAGCGTTCATGTTAATTTACGTGTATAATCGGGAGTCTGTCACAATATAAGTTTACATTGCATTTATTCAGGTTCTAATGAGAACAGTTCAGTTTTAATTGTGCTGCTGTCCCACTACCATTCCACAAAGTCCGCGCCTTACGGAGTCATTTGTATTACGAGACGAGATTTTGTATTCCCCATACTAGCCATCGTGCCACAACTGTTACCACCTAGCGACCATCTTTAATTATGTTGCCGCCAGGGTTTTGTTTAGCACCACTACAACTAAAGTCTGTGGCCTTAGTCCGCACGCGAACTATACCGACAGAGCGGCCGCCGCCGGTCGGCGAAGTTAGTGCCAACTTTTGCGGATAGAGGGGTGTCACGTGGTCAGCGCAACGGGTCC
>Ga0123354_10017143_pt1 | contig 11344 bp, 6 predicted proteins | sample TergutLab28metaG_2_FD_97872 | JGI IMG/M metagenome (GOLD analysis project Ga0123354, IMG submission 97872) | Labiotermes labralis P4 segment gut microbial communities from Petit-Saut dam, French Guiana - Lab288 P4 | ecosystem: Host-associated > Arthropoda: Insects > Digestive system > Gut ... | reverse complement strand
TTATAACCGGATGCTGCTGTGGCAATAAGTTTTACCTCAGCATCTTCTAAATATATTCCACCGCCTGATGTGGTTCCGCCATCATTTGGCTCTGATGATACAACAATGGTGTATCTAATCAATTCAAAATTGGCGACCAGCGTTCTATCTTCTGATGCTGTGAAAATGAAAGTCTCATCTGTGGAAACTTCATCTTCGTTTTCAGTCCAATTTACGAATTTGTAACCAATTGCTGCTGTGGCAATAACTTTTACTTCAGCATCTTCTAAATATATTCCACCGCCTGATGTGGTTCCGCCATCTATTGGGAATGATGATACGGCAATGGTGTATTTAATCAATTCAAAATTTGCGACCAGCGTTCTATTTTTAGACGCTGTGAAAATGTAAGTATCATCTGTGGAAACTTCAACCTCGTTTTCAGTCCAATTGATAAATTTATAGCCTGATTCTGCTGTGGCAGTAAGGTTTACGCTCGTTCCATAAGCAATACCTGTTCCGCCGCCTGTAGCTGTTCCACCTTCTATCGGTTCTGCTGATACAACAATGTTATATTTTTGAATAGCAAAGTTTGCTACTACAGTTACATCCTCATTTGCAGTAAATATATAAATTGGATTCGTACTCACTTCTACTTCATCAATGGTCCAGTTGACAAAGTCGTAGCCTGTTTCCGGTGTTGCTTCAGCGATTACTTCAAATCCGTCTTCATAAGCACCGTCGCCAGTAACCGTACCGCCATCTTCAGGGTTTACCTCCAGGGTAACGTGCCATACTTCATGGGAGAAGTTAGCGGTTAGAGAAGTATTTTTAACCAATTTAAACTCATATATAGCTTTTTTACGAACAATCTTTAGATCATCATCATCAGTCCAACCGGTAAAAAAGTAGCCCGGATTTGGCGTTGCTGTAACGGTTACTTTCGTTCCATAAGGAATACCTGTTCCTTCGCCTGTAACTGTTCCACCTTCTTCCGGATTTGCTGATAAGAAAAGATCGTATTTTTTAGGAACAAAGTTTGCTACTAGAGTAAGATCCTCAGTTGCAAAAAATTCGTAAACATCATTCGTGCTTGCTTCAGTTTCGCCATTTGTCCAGTTTACAAAGTCGTAGCCTGTTTCTGGCGTTGCTGTAACGATAACTTTTTCCCCTTCGGTATAAAAACCATCGCCTGTAACAGATCCGCTTTCTTCCGGATCCACTGATAAGATAACTTCGTATGTTTTGAGACCGAAGTGTGCAACCAGAGTTAGATTCTCAGATGCTGAAAATTCATAAACTGCATCCTTACTCAGTTCAGTTTCGCCATTTGTCCAGTTTACAAATTTGTAGCCTGATTTTGGCGTTGCTGTAGCGGTCACTTTCGTTCCATGAGATATACCGGTTCCGCCGCCTGAAACCGATCCGCCTTCTTCCGGATCCGCTGTTAAGACAACATCGTATTTTTTGAGTATAAAGTTTGCTACCAGAGTAACGTCCTCAGTTGCAAAAAATTCATAAACTGCATCCTTAGTCAGTTCAACGCCAGCTTTTGTCCAGTTTACAAAATCGTAGCCTGTTTCCGGCGTTGCTGTAGCGGTTACTTTCGTTCCATGAATTATATCGGTTCCGCCGCCTGTAACCGATCCGCCTTCTTCCGGATCCGCTGATAAAATAACTTCGTATCCTATGAGAACAAAGTTTGCTACCAGCGTTAGATTCTCAGATGCTGAAAATTCATAAACTGCTTCTTTACTCTGTTCAACGCCAGCTTTTGTCCAGTTTACAAATTTATAGCCTGTTTCCGGCGTTGCGGTAGCGGTAACTTTCGTTCCATGAGTAATACCGGTTTCGCCGCCTGAAACTGATCCGCCTTCTTCCGGATTTGCGGATAAGATAACTTCGTATTTTTTGAGAACAAAGTTTGCTACCAGCGTTAGATTTTCAAATACCGAAAAACTAAAACTTGCTCTGTCGTCAAATTCAACACCTTCTTTCGTCCAATTGACAAATTCATAGTTGGGATTTGCCACAGCGGAAATGGTTACTGGTACTCCATTAGCAAAGTCCCCACCACCTGACACTACTCCACCTTCATTCGGATCAGCCGACACGGCAATAGTATGAATTGCATCTGAAATAACGGTATACAATCCAACAATCACTGCATTTTGTGAGATTTTTCCCCTATCAAACACAATTCCCGTTTTTGGCTCAATTTCAATTAATCTACCTTCTTGTTGTGAACTAAACATCGCCCAAAACAACCGTCCGGTGTTATGGTCAAATGCCATACTTTGCAGACCTAGTTTATCCTGTAATGGCTTGAATCCTGTGGAACTGATGATGGTCAACGCACCTGTATTTTTATTTAATGAACAAAAATTACCATCCATATCAATAGCAAATAATTCTCCGGCATGATTGCAAGCTAATGTAAAGACTGGTCTAGGAGTAATTGCTACATAAGTTGGTACCGTTCCTTTTCCATCTTCCATATTAATGGTTAAAAGAGCCGCCCCAGTTAAATCGTAACGTATACCGTACATGATTCCTTCCTTATAGTCATAAGCCATATCTCGGGAAAAAACAGTAGAGCCGGTTGCCTGTACATTAACAATATCCCATGGATTTGTTGAAATTGTAACAAAAGAAGTCCCACTACCTCCACCTGAATTTGCCAGATAGCCATAAAAAGTACCATCAACATGTTCGCCAGCGCTAATAAATAAACCAGGGAGTGGTGATGTATATTCGTAGACTGGGTTTAACACTTGCGGATTTGCGGATGAAAAAGATATAAATCCGTAACTTGCCGCTCCATTTTCATAAACTTTGTAACCATACAGTTCAACTGGTTCTGCAGAAAAGTGGACAATAGTTTTGGTGATCATATTGTCACTCTCATTTTCATTGTTTGTTAACTCAAGCGAAGCAGTAATTTCGTAAGGGGCTAAAGCCGACAAATCAATATTTGGAAAAGAAACTTCTGCAATACCTCCACGTAAAATTGTGCCTGGAAAAGTTTTTGTTCCTATTTCATTCCCATTGATTTTAAGTTTGACTACAAAACCTGATAAAGGTTGTTTACCAATATTTTTAACTAATGCGGTAATCGTCTCGTTTTTCGTAAAAGTCGTTCCAAATTTGGGCACAATAACATCAGACATTTTACCGGCTACTTCCTTGTCTGCCTTAAAAGAATGTAGTCCAATAACTTGTGCATTATTTGTAAAACTGCCTATTTCAGTCGCACGTCCTGTTGCTGGATCAATTTCCAATAATTTACGATCACGGCTTGTAATTATATCAACTGCCCAAAACAGTCGTCCGGTGTTGTGGTCAAATGCCATAGATTGCAGCGCATCCTGCTGCGGTGTCGGTTTGAATCCTGTGGGACCAATAACGGTCATCGTACCGGTAGTTTTATTTAACGAACAAAAATCACCAGCCATATCAACCACAAATAATTGTCCGGCAAGATTGCTAGCCAATGCAAAGGCTGCTCTATCAATCTTTATAGTCCCCGACCCCTCCAGCATTATTTGTCCGTTATTCATATCCACCATAAACAAATATGGGTCATTAATACTGTAACGTATACCATACATTTTTTCACCATCATACGCCATATCTCTGGGAAAATAAGCAGAACCGGTTGCCACTGAATGAACAATATCCCATGTATCTGTTGAAATTTTCACAAAAGTAGCCTGATTCCCTCCACCAGAATTTGACATATAGCCATACAGAAATCCATCAACATATTCGCCAGCGCTTAGAAAATCAACGCCTGCCGGTATTTCTGTGTTGACTGTTACAGACTTTATCTGTTCAGGATGATCGGATGTAAAAGTTTTAAATCCGTAACTTGGTACACCATTACTCGATATTTGGTAACCATACAGCACTATGGATTCCTTAGTTTGCGAAATGACTTGAGCATTATTCATGAACAACACTCCAAATAGCAATGTGCTAAATTTTATTATCTTATGTATATTGACTTTGAACATTTTATTAATTATTATGATTTTTATTAGGATAGCAGTAATACTTGGTACTATTTAATTACCTTCCATCCTTTATTCTCTGCTATGCTCGGATTGCAAGTATCGGTACCCGGATTAAACCTGACGTCAATACTTTTCTCCTGAACCACATTATTATGCAACGATTCAAACAAAACATCAAGCGCTTCTGCGTCAAAATTATTAGTGTGACATAAAAACTCTCTTAGCGAATTTAATCCGCTCACGTTCAAATTACTCAATTTATTACTTCTACAGTTAAAACTGGCTAAGGCAGTATTTTTGCTCACATCTAAGCTCGCCAATTCATTATTATAACAAGTCAAAGTGTTGAGTAAAGTATTTTTGGATATATCCAAACTCTTCAAACGATTATTTGCGCAATTTAAAAAATAAAACGTCGTTCCTAATCTACTCAAATTCAAATCTGTTATAAGATTATCGGTGCAATATAATCTGGCAATCGCAGGTCCATATACGGTTATGGTACGCGATACTTCATTGGAATATGTTTTTGAAACAGCATCATCCTCTGTGACTGTTCCCTGAAGCGTAACCGACTGTTTATTCCCGCCATCACCCCAATCAATTACTGCGGAACCACTACCTGTCATAGCAAACGTTACTACTTTAGCGTTTGTGACCATAGTAAAATATTTTTCAACTACTACGGCACATGTTGCGTAATGCTCACCATCTTCTGTGGTTACTTTTACCACTGCTTCGCCAAAAGCCACAGCAGATACAAGTCCATTCTGATCAACTGTTGCCACCAGAAGATTGCTACTCTCCCATTTCAGATTTTTATTATCCGCATCATCGGGAGCTATGGTTGCCTCCAACTTATCTGATTCGCCAAGCATAAGAAGCATACTGCTCTTATCGAGCTTTACTCCATCTACAGGAACAGTTTTTTCCGGCTTATTGCAGGACGAAATTGTGAATGCAAACAGCACGAAGGCTGTTATCATAAAAACAAATTTTTTCATTTTAATTATTTTTATTGGTTATTAATTTTTGTTATTTATAATTCTTTTTGTTTTTTTCGTTATTCGGACGTTGTTTTTTTTGAGCCTTCCGTCAATTGTTTTACATTCGCTCGAGTGTATGACTCTCTGGGAAGCAAAGCAACGTTTTTAATTTTATCGCTATAATAGCTATGGTGTTTATTCAAGTATATTTCCTGTTTTGATCCATTCAAAATGAGCATCATATTCTTAAAATGCCCTCTTTTGTATGTTTCCTCCAATACTTGAATTTTCCGACGATCGGTATAACCTTCACGCACCACAAAAACAGAAATATCAACATATTTGGCAATGATGGTTGCATCAGCAACCACGTCTAAAGGCGTACTGTCCAAAAATATGTAATCATATCTGGTTTTTAACTTTTCAATTAATATTTTGAAACGATCCCTCATCAACATTTCTGTGGGATTGGGCGGAATGATTCCTACCGGAATGACATCAAATCCGGGATAGTAAAAGTCCTTTTTGATGACGTAATTTTCATCAGAAGTTCTTCCATTCAAAAAATCAACGATCCCCATTTCCGGCATCGAAATAGACATGCTGAGCGCCGCAGTTCGAAAGTCAACATCTAACAGGGCTACCTTTTTGTCTGCAAGAGCTAAAGTCATTGCCAGATTCAATGCAGTAAATGTCTTTCCGGAACCCGGTTCGAGGGAAGTAAACATGACTACTTTCTGATTCTTATCGCAGATATGATATAAATTGGTTCGAACCATTCGAAATGATTCATTCAGAGGATCATTAGCATTTTCCTGAATGAACAAGTACTTTTCGTTTTTATCCGTTTTATTGACATGGGAAATAATTCCAAGCAATGGTACTGACAGATTATCCAAATCCTTTTTTTCACGTATGGTCGTATCAATATTTTCTTTCCCCCAAATGATGCCGGCAGGAATCATCATCCCGATAACAAATGCTGCCATCATTAACATCTTAGATTTAGGCTTTACGGGAATATTAGTCCCTGATGGCGCAACGATGAGACGGGTATTGGTTGCGCTAACCACAAGCGCCATGTCATTATCCAATTTTTTCTGCATTAATCCCACATACTGATTTACTTTAGTTTGATGTTCGCGTTCAATGGATAATAACTTCATTTCCTGTGCAGGATTAGAGGCTATTTGTCTATTCATTTGCGCTTCCTGCGACTGATAACTCTTTAATAGTACGGTCAATGCTTCAATATGATTGTCTACTGACTGCGTGATGGTAACCTTAATCTTTTTAAGTTTTTCTGTTTGGGTTGATACCGTATAATTATTTTCGCTGCTATTGATCAATAATTTGGCTCTTTCCATCCACGTCTCGTTATAATTATTCATTTGTGCTTCAATGGCAGGATTATTCAATCCTGTGCCAGACAATACTGTAGTATTATCGTCTTCCAATTGTCTTTTAATAAATTTCGCTGTAGCTAACTGGCTGTTGATTTCATTAATTTTGTTGGAAAATATGTTCGACTGCGCTGTGTAGAGTGATGCTGCCGAGCGTACATCAGTTAGAAGATTCTGGCTTTTGTATTGCTGCAATTGATCATCTAATGCTTCAACTTCTTTTTTTACTATTTGCAACTGCTCTTCGTAAAATTCCGATGCACGCACAGCGGATTTGTTGTTATCCTCCAACCATTTTTCATCATATAATTCGATTAATGCGTTTAGAAAATCTTCAGCCCGTTGAATAATTCTGTCGGTCAGTTCCAATTTTATGATGGCATTATCCCTACTGGCAAGATTTGCTTTTAGACTTTTCACATAACTCATCGTTTCTGCATGAGTTGATACTTTCAATACATCTATAGGAGCGAATAGCCAATCATCTCCAAAAATATTTGTTGGCGCTATGCTCACCTTTCCTATTGGCGTTTGTATGGTATCATTCACATGTCCACGAATGGATTGGTTAAACTTTTTAGTTTTGTCGTCTATCAGTAATTTGAAATTTGAGAGAACAAACGAATCATCATGATCAAATTCCACCCTAAATGAAAAGGCATCACTTTCGTCAGAATCTGGAAAAGTTGCGGTGATCGGTATTCTGGTGTACAAATGCTTTGTTTTCATTTTTATGAGGTGACTGTACTTGACCGTCAAATTCAAACGAGTAACTACTTCCTCTATTAATTGAGGCGACTGAATGGCTATGATTTCATTTTTTACGTTTGAGTTACGTGCCATTACTGTTCTCCTCCCGTCGGTAAATACGGTTGTGGTTAACTCGGGAATGCTGCTATCATCCTTGATCATGACAGAAGCGGATCGTGAATAGGTTTTGGGGGTAGTCCAAATAACTAAAACAGCAACCCCGCAACAAAAGAAAACCGAAAAGACAAACCAAATCCAATTCCGTTTATATTTTAATAATAAATCAAGAATTTGAAAATTATCAAGCCCGGAAAGTATTTGTTTTTCCATATTCAAAGACTTTTTACAATAGTTAAAACAGTCGTCGTTAAGCCAAATATAAAAGAGGCTATTGATATATAAACGTGTGCTGATTTATTCTCATTGATATTCGATCGGGCTGCAAATGTATTATTAGGTGATACATATACGACATCATTTTGCTGTAAATAATATGCAGGAGAATTGATGAAGTCTGTAGAGCGTAAATCAACGCGATAACGTGTAATGATTCCATTTTGTTCGCGGGTAACGAGGATATTGTCCCTTCTTCCATAAATGTTCAAATCGCGTGCCCTGCCAAGCGCTTCGAGTATAGTTATCCTATCTGTTTCTATATTGTAGGTACCGGGTGCACTTACCTCTCCCAATACAGATATTTTAAAATTCATAAACTCGATAGTAACAATCGCATCCCTGATGATGTCATCGTCAACAAGTTTTTTCTTGATCATCGTAGTGAGCTGATCTCGTGTTAAGCCTTCCACCTTTAGTTTTCCGAAAGCCGGATAGTCAATTTCACCCTCCATATCTACCGTATAGCCAAGCAATCGTTGCGAATAACTGGCAACATTCGTGCTACCTGTCTGGTATGTTGACATGGGTAAATTGTAGACCATCGCTGCTGATGGTTCTTTACTGGAAACAACAATCGAAAGAATATCTTTTGGCTGAATGACAATACCTTGATAAACAGCTATGGAATCCTTAAGATTGGGATCGGCATCTTGCATGTAAACTATTTTTTTTGAAGTATTACACGAAACCAATACACAGATTAAAACTAAAAACACTAGTTTATTGTTCATTTTTTCAAACATATTATTTTAACCATTTTACTTATAATTGACATAGCTTCGCTACCGTCACTCACATTTTAACTTGCGCTTGACGAACTTTTTCGATTACCATTTTATACGAACATCTCTGAAAATTGTTACAATTAAGTTCATTAATAGACAAAGAATTTGTTAAAAGCGGCATTTTTATTGACAAAACCTCATCAAACTTAACTAAGTGCAAAAATCGAACCAAAATTCAGTAACTCAACTGTTAAATTTTGTTAAAGTATTCATTTCCATGTTTTTTTTCGATAACTTGCGAAGTTTTTATAATGTTAAATACTTTATTATCAATAAATTAAATAATCAGAGATGACCAATCATGTAGATCGCAGGAATTTCCTGAAATTATCAGCTGCAGCAGGTGCAGCGCTGACATTGATGCCAACTGGCATTCAAGCGCATGAAACAGAATCGAATAAGAAAAAATTACCTGAAAGGACGTTAGGCAAACGAACTGGAATTAAACTACCGGTGTTGAGTATGGGCGTGATGAGGGCAGATAACACATCGGTTGTGAAAGCGGCATACAATTCCGGAATCGTCCATTTCGACACAGCCAACGGATATCAAAATGGGAAGAACGAGGAGATGCTGGGCGATTTCTTTGCTGATAAACCCCGCGAATCATTCGTTTTGGCAACCAAAATCGGTGAAAAAAAATCGGATGAGGCTGCTGCAAACTTCATCGAAAAGTTTGAAACCAGTATGAAACGCCTCAAAATGTCATACGTTGATATTCTGTACTTTCATGGGCTTGGCAGTGAGGAAGATGTGAATTATTCGCCTGTATTGGAAGTGATGCTGAAACTGAAAAAGGAAGGTCGGATAAAGTATATCGGTTTATCCACGCACGGAAACGAACCGGTTGCCATCAATGCCGCCGTAGACAACGGAAATTACGACGTAGCGCTTACTTCTTACAATTACTCACAAAAACATCTTGCCGAATTGAATCCTGCTATTGACCGTGCTGCAAAAGCCGGATTGGGCATCGTGGCAATGAAAACAATGGCAGGCGGTTATCTCGACAGGGAAAGGACACAAAAAGTAAATACACGTGCAGCCTTGAAATGGGCTTTGCAAAATCCCAATATTCATACGGCTATCCCGGGGTTTACTTCTTTCGATATGTTGGAGGAATCGCTTGATGCAGCGATGAATTTGAAAATGACCAAGGAAGAAAATAAATTTCTGGCTATGGGTTATGACACCATGTACTGTCAAGGATGCCGGTTTTGCGAGGTTCAATGTCCCAAACGCTTGCCCATCCCCGAAATGATGCGTGCATACATGTATAACTATGGTTACAAAAGCCCGATTTTAGCCAAAGAATTGATGGATCAATTGGCATTGACCGTCAATCCTTGCAGCGATTGCAGCGCTTGTAATATTAAATGTACCAATGGATTTCAGGTAGCGCAAAAGATTGAAGACATCAGCAGGTTACAGTTTGTGCCGCAAGAATTTTTGGTATAATAATAATGTATCATGATGCGGATTATTATTTTATGGATAGTGTTTGCCTTACCTCGTTTGACCATAGCGCAAACGCCATTCGATCTTCAAGACAAACTGCCGCAAGTTGCAGGTTGGACTATTGATGAGACCATCGAAATATTCGATTCCGACAATTTGTACGAACGGATCAACGGCGCTGCTCCCGGTTATTTTCTGTTCAATTTCAAAGAATTAACGTGTTTTGAGTATCGTCAGAATGACAGCGGCGACAATCCACCTTACATCACCATTCAGGTTTACCGTCATGCCACAAAAGAGGATGCTTTTGGTATTTATGCCTCTGAACGTCCATCAGAAAGCAATTTTCTTTCCATTGGGACGGAAGGCTATCAGGAAGGCTCCATGCTCAATTTTTTCGTTGATGATTTCTATCTGAAGATCGAAAGCCCGTCTTCAGATGAGCTGACGGTCAATACCATCAGACAGATTGCGCTTGAATTGGGCAGAAACATCAATTCGCAACCGGATTTTCCGCTTCAATTGCAAGCTTTTCCTGTAGAAAATAAAATCCCATACAGCGAATTATACATTCCAACGGGTTTTCTGGGACATGAATTTCTGACCCGGGCATTTACGGCAATTTACGAAATATCAGGTAAAAAATACCAATTGTTTATCATAGATTCCGGAAGTGCAGAACAGGCTAAAATGATGTTAACCAAATATTTGCAGTTTGCCAAACAAAGTACAAATTTCCGCGAAGGACGGTTAACCATCAAAGATCGCTACAACGGCGATATTGAATGTCAATGGAAAGGACGCTATATTTGGGGAATTGTCAATGAAAACAAAGCGCAGGCTAAAGTAGACGATCTGCTGAAAGAGACAGGGAGGAAGTTATAAGAAATAGTTAATTTTCGATTGACTATTTTTATGAAAAAAAACAATTCTGATGCAGCAAATTTTATTTTGCCTCGTCTTATAATGAAACATCATCAATGCTCATCTTCAAAAAAAATAAAAAGTCCCCTGCATTCCAGCGGGAATTGTATCAACTCCATTACCGGAGAATATACAACACCTGTCTGAGAATTATCGGGAACCCGATGGATGCCGAAGAGGCTATGCACGATGTGTTTTTAAAGTTATTTGACCATATTGATGATTTGCAGGACGAAAAAACGTTTCTTTCGTGGAGCCAGCGTATTGCCATCCACACATCCATTGACAGGGTGCGCAGAAAAAAACCGATTTTCGTACCGATTGACCATCTATCCATACCCGACGAGGAGACCGACGAAGAACCTGAATTTTTCGTTGAAGACATTAAGCGTGAATTGAACCAACTGCCCGATGGTTACCGAATCGTTCTGTCCATGCGCCTGTTCGAGGAATGTGAATTTGATGAAATTGCAAAAACGTTGCAAATCAAGGAATCAACTGTCCGTTCGCAATATGTGCGCGGACGGGAAAAGTTGGCATATCAGTTAAAAATTAAAAAAATTGGTTGTGAATAGTTTAGAAGAATATATTAGTCATCATCAAAACCTGTTCGAAGAAGAACCAGAAGCAGGGCATTTTGAACGGTT
>Ga0123354_10017142_pt1 | contig 11345 bp, 7 predicted proteins | sample TergutLab28metaG_2_FD_97872 | JGI IMG/M metagenome (GOLD analysis project Ga0123354, IMG submission 97872) | Labiotermes labralis P4 segment gut microbial communities from Petit-Saut dam, French Guiana - Lab288 P4 | ecosystem: Host-associated > Arthropoda: Insects > Digestive system > Gut ... | reverse complement strand
CTTTAGCAAGGCAAAGAAATACAGCTCCCTGATGATGGTCTTAGGACCGAAACATGTCGGAGCAGTTTTAGTGTTTTAATGTGTAAATTTTATATAAGTGCATTAGTTGGTACAATAATTGAGCACCTCAGTGTTGTTTTTATATGTACATTGCCTCTCTTGTTTATCTTTTAATTCAAATAAATTTGAATAAAGGGAAATGGTAGCAGTGAAATAATATGGGTCTGTACTCACCAATATTGTGTTCAGATCTTATTTCAAACACCACTCACCCTTAGGTTTTCATGCTCAGTGACACGCTCTTCTGATTATGTTTGGAACACGGTCCACACCAAGCTGTCCTTAACCCACGTTACAAGACATTGTCAATACATCAATACATTTTAATATATAAATTTCATTGTAAAGGTTACAGGCCTGGAGTGTCCCAGAGGGTTCAAGGAAGTTAAGGTTCCCAGATTTCGTGACAACGGCACAGGATAGTGGTAAGGTTTCAGCCTTACGCACCATCCGCCTTTACCCCCGGGAAATGCTCCTGGTACTCATTTCTGTTAGAGGCTGAGTCGATCCCAGGGCCATAGTGCGATCGGAAGGATTTTATGTCAATGAAAAATTCCAATGACACCAACTGGGATCGAACCAGCGACCTTCTGATTTGTAGCACAGCACCTTAAACACTGTGCCACCACAGTTCCATTAATTTCATTATACAGTTTACAATTTAGTCTCATGACAGAGAACACAAATACCACACTCTAATGTATTATAGATGGACAGCCATCATTAATTGCGCATAAAGTTTTAGCAAGATAATAGCAACCCCTATACAGGGCTGGACAGTAATGCTGAGGGTTCTCGGAGGTTAGGGCGCTCAGAATTTCTAGACATGAAGGTGGTAAGTTTGTTAGGCCTATGCACCTGCCGCCTTTGCCTTGCAGGAGATGCTCCTGGAACTCATTTCTGATAGAGGTTGAGTTGATCCGAGGGCCATTGTGCAGCTTGAAGGATTAAGTCAATGAAAAATCCCAGTTACCCCACCGGGAATTGAACCCATGACCTTAAGACTTGTAGCACAGTGCCACAACCAACTTTGCCACCATGTACCCCACATATGGTTTTACTGATATTTATTATTATAAAAACTAGCCATATATATATATATATATATAGTTCTTAAATATTATGGCCTGTTGTTACTTCCCATTGTTGTATTTTCATTAGAACTCCTTGATGAAGGCCAAGCAGCAAAATCATGTAGGAAGTTAATGTATAATAAAATTTGGTTGCGATTTAAAGACTTCAGTTTATGTTACTGGTTTATATATGTGTGTGTGTGTGTTATGTATGTTAAATTAGTACTTGTTAGAAGATGCATTTTTCACAACCACCCATACTCTTTTCTAATGTTTTGAATACTAGCTCTCCTAAGGTTTTCTTATTCGTGGATTGATACTCTTCTCTGATCTTGTTAGAACAGTAGCTATCCTGAGGTTTTCCTCATGCTGTTTCTCTCTCTGTCTCTCTCTCTCGGGATAATATCACTTCCAGTTCAGTCAATGTACTTGTCTTTTCCCCTCTTCTGACCCTAACCTTTGCTGATCGTGTGTTACACTACTGTGATTGCATGTGCAGACCATACATGTGGCCGAGTTTTGCGTTTCTTAATATCAATACAATGGTGGATGGCCAGCATACTGTTACAAGTTTTTGCAGGCTGGCTATTTAAATTTTTGTACATGGTTTATGAAAAACATTATATGAACAGAAAAACATACAATTATGAAATAAATGGCATTTTGTGTAAAAGTAAAATAGGTTAGGCAGTATATCATAAAAATGTAGTAAATTTCCTTGTTACCTAGATGTATAAAATTAATTTCTAGGGGTGCTTTCCCATGTGCATTCAAATATACAGACACCAGTCTTTGAAGGATTACAATCCCCCATTCCCATATGATAAAGTTTAATGACCATTGCAGTGTAAATAACAATGGTAAACCCAAGTCATAGATTTTTTTGTCTGTTCAGTTACTGTCATGCACGCTGAAGGCCTTTGCAATTTTTTAGGGTGAAGCACCTCATTTTGGCAGATCCATGGGGCTTTCCAGAGAAGCCAGCAGACATTGTCCAGAGGTATAATCTGCCATTTTGGATCAGAGCCATAGTTTTTGTCACACAGCCTTTCAACCCTCTATGGCCTGTGAGAGTGGCTGGACCATTTGGTAAGAAGTAAACAGACTTGTCATTAGTCCTGTATGGTGAAGTCCAGTAATACATGCATCTGTCACTGAAGCTTTCAGAGAGAATCAAGTGAGATAAAACTTTGAGGTATTTGTCTGTGTTATGATGCCATGTCTGTGGGTGCAATTCCTTGGTTGTCCAATCTGTAGACTGGTTACTTCAGCTGTGCCGTCTGATCTGATTTTGGTCTCTTCAAATGTCATTGTTCTGGCCACAGAAATATTCTTAAGCATTTCCTCCCACCACAACATTTTATGAGCACTTACGTTCTCTTCATGCATGTTTCATGTCATGTCATGTGTACAAGGGTGCTGATAAGTCCTTAGCCCGACCAGTAAGGAAACAAGCTAATGTTTCTGTCAGAATGGTGTGAATTTCCTTTGGTGCCTTGCCTTGCAGGAAAAAAGAAACTTGATGACAGCTCGCATCTCGATGTTGTTGAAATCACGTGCGTCCGTGACATGCTTCCGAGCTTGTTTCCTTCCTGGTCGGGCTAAGGACTTAGCAGCACCCCGGTATAAAATTAACAATTTACATTCCTGTATTGTTATAGCAATATATGTTATACATGTAAGGAATATTGAAATTGGACATTCACTTCGTTGCTTTGAAGAGTCCTGTTGTCAGCATTTCTTACTTTTAATGAGTGGGAGGTTGTTTACATTTTTCTAATTTCATCCTGGTACAGTCGCTTATTTTGTTAGCTCAGTTAGCTGTGCAAGAAAGAACAAAAATATTGAACCGAGAGAGCAAGAACATCTGAATTTTGTATGTTGGACAGTTTGTTATGCTGTTTATTAACCAGTTTTACGTTGAATATTGCAGGGCAGTGGGTGATTGAGAAAACCCGACCAGACATAATCAAAAAATTTTCTGCGTTTGTTTCTGATCCGGACGTTATACCACAGTACCTGTATCAGTGTAACTCACAAAATCCCACGTAAGTATCATTATATTTTGTCCATTCTTGAATTATTAGAATGTGTTTGTTATTGAAAAGTACTTTTAAACTGAACATGTGATTGGTTGACGGTTTATAAATGTCTTAAGTTTTGACAAGACTGAATACGTGTGTGTAGGAACAGCAGCATATATTAGCAAATACTTAAGTGCTGTAATACATAGAAGGATGTCAGAAGAATGGTTAAGTAATTCTGAGAATAAACACACATGTTGCATGGGACTGTGTTTAGTAAGGAACAGAGGAAGAGAAAACATTGCGCCAAAATATAATATGCTTTTATAGGAGTGTTTGCAAAATTGCGAATAGGGACAGTTAACAGCGTCATGTTCCTCCATCCATCCGCATGGAGAAACTCTGCTCCCATTGGACGGACTTTCGTGAAATTTGAAATTTGAGAGTTTTCGAAATTCTCTCATAGAATTCAGGTTTCATTAAAATCTGACAAGAACATCAGGTCCTTTACATGGAGACCTTTGTATATTTATGAAAGTAACTCACTGAATTCTTCCTAGAATGAGAAATTTTTCAGACAAAACTTGTAGAGAAAATCAAAACACACCGTTTGTGTTCAGTAACTTCTTTTCTGATAATTGTGCCATTTGTGAGATAATTTGGAAAAATATGGTACAGCCAGACAGGCCTCAGATGACAATATAATAAGGCACATGTGCTTTGCATGCTGGATAACTGAGGCTACAGACACAAACTTAGAATATGTAATACTTATTTCTTTTCCACGGCAACAATGGTAACACAAACGTTCCTCAATATTACGTTCTACATACATTGCCCATCTTGTTTGAAGGTTTATTAACTTGCAAGACTGAATACTGAGTACTGAACAAAAGAGGAAGAACTGGGTTTAAACCTGCAAAAATAGATGTTGAAGAGCTGTTTTACAATACAGTGAGTGAAACATAACCAGGAAATAGTGGGTGTGCAAGAGAGATACAGAGAATTTTTATTTGTCATTGGGAAGATTTGAGAGAGTGTAGTTGTGTGAAATAACCAAGTCACCAAAAACCAAGTGGACAGTATGAATAGAAGAGACCACAGGGTGGTCATTATGAGGAATTTTTAAAGCGCTGGACAGAGGAATTAGAAGGAATTATGAACAGTTATGGAGAAAGGGGACATAACTCATGAAAATGTACAGTGGATCACGCATTGTGATATAATTCCACAATACCAAAAGCTCTGTTAGTAAATGTAAATATTTCTCTTATATGGAAATTTGACTGTTTGTGTATTTCTGCAGAGGTGAAGCTGCTTTCCATGCAATGTCGGCTACCCTTGGCTGGGCCAAGCACCCAATGGTTAATCGAATTCACACCCTCCGAAAAGATATTCCTATTACGTTAGTGTATGGTTCACGCTCGTGGGTTGATAACGCATCGGGAGAATTGATCCGTGAGAAGCGACCTGACTCATTCGTCCATGTCCAGGTTTGTTGTTACTTTTGTAACATAAAATAGTAAAGAACTGATAAAGATATTACAAAGCAATGAATATCTTTTGGCTTAAAAGTACCTACTTTGTTTATTTTATAGTTTTTTTCCATTCTCTTTTCATCAGTGAGCATATCAACGATTAGAAGTGAGGTATTCATACTTTTATGGACCTTCCTATTAAATTAATTTTTGTGAAGGTAAAAGTTAGATTGTCCCTGTTCACATTGTGAAAGCAATGGGGCAGTGGAGGTACAGCTCTGCTTATATATAATGTTGGTGCTAAATGTGGCTAAGTGGTCAGCTTCAAGTCCTGCCCACATCACTCTTGGAGACAGAGCCTGCAGCAACCACTGACTAGTAACTGTGTGTACTGTATTTCTTGTCATTGAGCCTCTTAACATGTACATTTACATTAAGGTCAGAGTTAGACATGGTGGAACCATGTCACTTTTTATGTACCAACAATCACTGTACACTTTTTGTAAGCTAGTCACTTTTTAACACTGATGCATTTTGGTGTTTGTCTACACCATCTTTAGGGAGTTTTTGACTGTTTTTGCAACACATCGAAGTGACACAAGTGCTTGTTTCATTTTGACGGGTTGCAAAATCTAGTCAAGAACTCCCCAAAGATGGCATAGACAAACTCCGAAAAATGTCAGGGTTCAAAAGTGATCAGCTTACAAAACGTGTACATTCATTTCTGGTAAATAAAAAGCAATGCAAAACATGATGATGCATGGTGTATGCAACATCAAAATAGTAAACACTTGATAGTCAGAATTTGTGAATAACAATAAACACACTGAAGTGAAACTGTTGAAGGTAAACACATCAATACTGTACGATAAACAATGTAAAATACTCCATCTAACACCACAATATGTACAGATACACAAAGTGCTTGCGTCATTTTGATGTTCCTTGTAAATAACCAACTTGATGCACATTTTTTTTGTATGTTTATTTCTATTCTCTACATGTTTTGGGCAGCCATGTGCCCATGATCAGGAGAATTGTGACACCTGGTTTATGTCACTGTGTAGATGACCATCTGGTATGTATACCAAATGGCCATCTACACAGAGTGACATAAACCAGGTGTCGCATTGATGCAATAATTCTCCTGATGATGGGCACATGGCTGCCTGAAACATGTAGAGAATAGAAATAAACATACAAAAAAAAAGTGCATCAAGTTGGTTATTTACAAGGATCATACCAGGATGCATGGTCAACAAAACATAAAATTCATTTTGACATGTTGCAAAAAACTGTCAAGAGCTCCATTTGGATGGCATTGACCAATGCTGAAACATGTTAGAGTTAAAAAGTGATGTGAAACGTGATGCATGGTGTGTAATACAGTGGGAAAAAAAGGATGGAACCATATCTAACTCTGATCTTAAGAAGTAGAAAAGTCAGTCATGCAATTATTCAAGTTGTGTATAATGTCTATTAAAAGTAGTAAAGCCATTTGACTTGCATATCTGCAGGTAATCACAGGAGCAGGACACCATGTGTATGCTGATAAGCCAGAGGCATTTAACCGCTATGTGATAGAGGCATGCAGTGTTTCTGACTCTGGAGAAACCGGGAATAAACTTCCCAAAGAAATTAAATTCTCTTCACCTCCACCAAATGACCTGGAAGGGGAAACATCCAACACAGAGTCAGAAGAAAATATTGCAGCAAGTACTGGCTCAAACACAACGTCACCTTCTCTTACAAAACAGAGCGACTGCAGTTGAAGGTGTGTTGGCAACCGCAAGAGACATTTGAGTTTGACAACTCCATAAATTATTAAATTACAATAAATATATAACATAAGCAATGAATGGAAAAATCATAATGCAGTAGTTACTAAAATCAGGATGTGTTTGTGTGTGTCTTTCTGTGTGAGATTTTAAATGAAAACCCAAGGCTTAATGTATTGAGTTCCTAGCATGCATATTGCACTTAAATTAGTAGTATCAAATTAACATAATTTGAGGATTGTATATTTATAACATGTTCTTAATTCACACAGGCCTTTTCGTGTAGGTAGATATTTGTGTTTGAAGTAAAATTATACTCATGAAAGTATTCTGAAATCGTTGCTGTGATTTGCTTCCAAAGCTGTCTTAAAGTAGTCTTTTAAACAGAACATCACATTAGTCAATTCAGTTGCAACAGCATTACCTATTTGTGTCTTATGAAGCTAACAGTATGTTTGAGTCAGCTCAGGCTTTATTTCTTCTGGCAGTGCTTGCAGATATAAAACTGTGATAGAAAAATTGGTGCTGGAACTGTGTGATTGGTTGTTTATGTGAATGTCTGCGTTGAAACCAAAATGAAGAATATTTTGTACATAATATCATGTGCTGTAAATGTTTTCACAAGTTGCACTATTTATGGTTTTCTGTTGTCTTGAAAGTTAATTAATTAATTAATTAACTAATAAATCAATCAATTCATTCAGGATAGGTGTATTTGTAATTGCATTGAACCCTTGTTTGTTACCTGTAATAGGAATGGAGGAGATTGCATAACGAGGAGCTAAATGATTTGTACTCCTCACCCAATATTGTGCAGGTGATGAAATCGAGAAGAATGAGATGGGCTGGGCATGTGGCGTGTATGGGTGAGGAGAGGGGGTGTATAGCATCTTGGTGGGGAAACAGGAGGGAAGGAGACCACTGGGGAGACCTAGGCGTAGATGGGTGGATAATATTAGGATGGATCTCCAGGAGGTAGGATGTGGGTATAAGGACTGGGTTGGGCTGGACCAAGATAGAGACAGGTGGCGGATGGTTGTGAGTGCGGTAATGAACCTTCGGGTTCCGTGAAATGCGGGGATTTTCTTGACTAGCTGCAAACCAGTTAGCTTCTCAAGAAGGACTCTGCACCATGTAGTAAGTAAGGAGTAAGTAATATAATCACAATAATGAAACCTGTTGGTGGTACAACAGTATCTGCAAAGATACCGAGTGAATGAAAATATTACATCAAAGTAGGCTTATACAGGGACTGCCCTTCTGCACCAAGACCCTTGTGATGTCAACATAAAGACATCTACACAGCTAATAAATCCTTCACAATTGTGGCAAAGTTCCAATATTTGGGAATGATGCTAACCAATATAAATTACATGCTTGAAGAAATTAACTAAAATAAAGACTAAAGAGCACAATAAAAGACAAAACGTTAACATATGCATCAGAAACTGGGACACTAACAAAGAGAGATGCAAAGCAATTGAAAAGTTTTGAAAGGAAAGTGCATATTGCATTCTGCACACACCAGTGGAATGAATGAATGGATGAAAATGCTTGAAGAAATTAAGAGAAGCCTGGACTCAGGGATTGCCTGCTACCATTCAGTCCAGAATCTTTTGTTTTCCTGTTTGCTAATTAAGAATATAAAGATTAAAATACACAGAACTATATAATTTTGACTGTATTTTATGGATGTGAAAATTGGATAATCAAAAATGGGACACTGTGTTATGATGGCAAGAAATGCTTCAATTACTCATAAAAATGGTCTGTTTAACCCTTTAAACGCCGAGTTAAATCCCATCTGCCATCTGCTGGCATTATTAGGAGTTCACCATATTCTCCACGTTAGCAGGGTAAGGGTTAAAGTGACAAAACATCACAGTGAAACTGAGATAGCCTATTTGTTATAACCTTCTAAATTACTAATAACAATTGGACAGCATGTACCAGTTTTAATAATAAGAACAGGACAAAATGTGTGTCATTCTGTGTTCATCTTGACTGTGGAATGCAATGGTGAAAAACGGGATGATGTCATTAAGAAGAGGTGCCTGGTCATCGTACATCAGGGGAAGAATATAGGATGAGGGTTTTTGAAAATAGGGTGCTGAGGAGATCAAACTAAATTGGAGGAGATAGATGGAATGCATAGGGGGTTTTGGTGGGGAAATGTGAAGGAAAGAGACTGCTTGGAAGACCTAGGCATAGTTGGGACGTTAATATTAAATTGTATCTTAAAGAAATAAGATGGGAGGGCATGGACTAGATTCATCTGAATGAAGATGGAGGCAAGTGTTGGGCTGTCGTGAACCTTTGGCTCCCATAAACTGTAAGAATTTCTTGTCTAGGTTAGGAACTTAAGAAAGTCCCTGTACCGTGGAGTTAATTTTTGCTATTGATGCTTGACCCCCCACATTATTCCCAAAATCGATTAAAATTTTGGAATTTAGAGTGCTCAAATGTGGCATTTGCGCTCAGCTGTCCTTATTTTAGTATGCTGGAAATCTCACATGGGTGACAGGAGTAGGAAAGAAAGAGTCCCTTCTCTAAGTTTCAGGAAATGGGACAAAACAATTACAGAAAAAGCCACAGTGGGAAATCTCCCTCTGTCTTTGCCTGGTCTTAATGGTGTACCAGAAAGAGGGCTGTAACTACAGCAGGACGCCCGGAGAAAATTCGTTTGAAAGTAACCATATTCTGCCTGAGTAACTGAAATTATAAAGCAGTGCTGAACTCAAGACTTTCTTAATCTTAAAAATAAATGGAAAAAATACCAAAATGAACATTTGTTTGTCATTCATAAAATAATCACTTCAGATGGAATTGAGCAACTGTGGGATAAACACTACATGTAGTAAATATGTACAGTAGGTTATTTTATTGGCTGTTACAATTTGTGTCATGCAAGCTGTTCATTATTCAAAACCGGGTGACTGTAAGGTCCAGCATATCTCATAACCAGTTGACAGATGTCAGGGCAACTGCTCCGAGTATAAGGACAATGCTGGCAACTTGCATCAAATCACCAAGTCCTAGAATATGCTAAACTTTAATTTTGACACTACTCCATGGCATTACACTCGTAAAATAGTGTCATGGCCCTTCAGTGATACATGGTAACTGCTAATAGCTAAACAGCCGCTTAAGGGGAAACATGTTTTGTGAGTAGATGACTAGATGATCCTAGCCTTGTATGCTACTTCTTGTTATGTACTGTGTTAAATTTTATTTTACTGTATTGTTTATATTTATTACCGTAATAAATATGTAACTTTCTGCAAAGTTTGGTCATTTTTTAGTATTATAATATTATGTTATTGCTTTTGTTGTTATGCATTAATTCAAATAACAGTTCTGTAGTGTTAAAAATATTGTGATTTTCAGGTTGTTATGTCATACAAAGATAACACAATTTAAGGAATGTAATTCAGTACAGGGTTGTAACTGGACAACTTTCTTCTAGTAAGAAATTCTGGGAAAGACAGCATGTCAGCAGCATCCTTCGTCCCTCATGCTACAGAGACTTTACTTTGTCATCATGAAAATGTGTACCATGTGTCTGATTTAGATAGGTTCATCAACAAAAGGTAAAGGTAAAGCAATCCCATTACAGGCCTGGACAGGCCCTCAGGGTTCCAGGAGGTTGAGGCTCCCAGATTTCATGACATTCGGCACATGAAGGTGGTAAGGTTGTCAGCCCCACCCACCGGCTGCCTTTACCACCAGGAAGTATTCCTGGTACTCATTTCTGTTAGGGGCTGAGTTGACCCCAGGGCCATTGTGCAGCTGGCAGGATTATGTCAATGAAAAATTCCAATACCACCACCAGGAATCGAACCCGCGACCTTCAGACTTGTAGCGTGTTGCCTCAACCAACTGCGCTATGGCGTGCCCCCATCAACAAAAATGTAGTATGTCAGCATAGTCACCGCACTATTCTATCACTTGTAATTGTGAAGGAGATCTTCACAAATTTTATCGGCTGCATGGCCATGATAAGTCCACATTGGCGCAAATTCACCTAATTTACAGCAGCAAATTGCAGATTGTGAATAAAAGTTTGTTGCTGATTGGGTCAGCAGAACATGTATATGCAACACACACAGAAAATCGGTCATCACCTTCCCAATCTATGGTCCTCCCTCTTGTGTATCAATATTGGATTGGTTGTTGGCAGCGCAGGTATTGCAGGACAGTGTCTCTACACTTAATAAGTATTTTTTTGATCGTTTTTGGTCTCTACTCTTGACAACTTGATAGATCAGATTTAGATAGATTCATCACCTAAAGGGTGGAACAATGAAATCCAGTACTGCAGCACTCCCCCACTTGCCTTCATTTTGAGCAAGGTGACAACCCTACCCTAACCTTCTTACAAAATAAGCAATGCTAAACAATATTCTTAGCATGGAATGAATTGACAGTTAAAGTGTGTGTCAACAACTGTTTACCATTATTTTGCACCAACGTACGAGGGTGAGTAAAATGAAAACCTTAAATTTATTTTAGCTCGTAATTTACTGAACACAAAAGGTACACAATGATTTCATTTTTCTATGTAGTATAGTATGGCCACCTGTTGGCCATTCTTCAAACCATGAGTTATCATGGTCGAAACTTACAAGACAATCGAGCTGTGGTTTGAATTATTATCACACTTTTAAGGTTTTCATTTGACTCTCCCTTGTACAACCACAATTATCATTACATATCTAATACTAAAATGTGTTGGTATGTTGAATTCTAGCACCATGAAGCAAGTGAATAAATATGAATCGAGCACATCCAGCCATGTGTAGTGGGTCCCTGTCACCACGGTATGGTGCGTCCTCAGGTTGCAGATAGAGGAACGGCCTCCTTTATGGAGAGTAGCTGCGAATAAATTGAATAAGCAGTCGTGGACAGCCGACAAGGGGTGGTCCTCCAGCT
>Ga0123354_10017139_pt1:0-10000 | contig 11346 bp, 7 predicted proteins | sample TergutLab28metaG_2_FD_97872 | JGI IMG/M metagenome (GOLD analysis project Ga0123354, IMG submission 97872) | Labiotermes labralis P4 segment gut microbial communities from Petit-Saut dam, French Guiana - Lab288 P4 | ecosystem: Host-associated > Arthropoda: Insects > Digestive system >... | reverse complement strand
ACATATTTTCACAGAAGTTGAAAGACAATAAATAAACAACACTGATGTAGCCGCATGAAGATCTCACCTTTTCTGCTAGTGCTGAAACTTCCACCGCGATGTCCATTCCAGAAGCGGCTGCGCCAAGTACAACAACGTGGAGATTTCTGTACGGTTCGGGCGATCGGTACACTTTGCTGTGCTGGACGAGACCTTTGAACTCTTCGATTTCCTTAATTTCTGGTACGTACGGTACAGAGTAATGCCTAAACGGAAAATTATTATTTTTTTTTAAAATTATTATTATCCCTGTTATCACCTGTATGCAGGGTATTTACAATTATATACGTGACGCAATGATTCTAGGGTATACAGTGTTGCAGCTGCTCTGCATTTACAATTTGTGCTGCATGTAATGTAATTTCGCCCGTGAAATATGTTTTGCACTTTTACATTAGCACTTTCTGTAGTATGTTTGCAGTGCCCCCATATGGCTGTATTTTTTTGTACTTTCTTAATTTCGTGTTTTCCCGGTATGTTGCTTAGGTATTGTCTGAGTGACTTTGTAATGGTTCCTGTCGCCCCTATTATTACCGGTATCACTTTTGCTTTTACAATCCACATAAGCTGAATTTATATTATGAGGTCTTTATATTTTAAAATCTTCTCAGCTTCTTTCTTGATCACATTTCTGTCTCCAGGAACTGCAGCATCTATTACCATGCATATTCCTTTTTTATTATCATGGATTATGATCCCGGGTTTATTGTTAGAAATAGTTCTGTCAGTTCGCACTTGTTGGTTCCATAATATGCTAACCTTACCTTCATGACTTGTTTCGACAGATTTTGGTAAATGGCCATACCAGTATTGGTTGTCTAATTTTACCCCTATATTATTATTATTAGTAGTAGTAGTAGCATTATTATTGATATTCGCTATCAAACCAACGATACGATTGTTGTGGGGGCTCCTCTATGCTAACTAACGAATTAAACAGAACAGAATCATTCTAACACTTCATCAGCTAGCCGAGAATTTCTCTGAACTTATTACCGTTGTCACAAAGAGGAAGACAAAAGATTCTTCACTGAATGATATCCAGCACTCCCGCATTTCATTCTGCCAGTAAATTCTTTATGACTGCAGTTTTGTTTGACAAGGTTCTCCCCAAATATTTGAACTGTTCCACATTTTTACAGGATTTAAACCTATCTTAATGTTGTGACGTCCTGCAATCTGTCCACGAGACATGAACACATACTTACTGTCGTCAGCATTACTGCTGGACCAACCTCTGTGATGGCGTCTAATAAAGATTATGTGTTTACCAAATGTACTACACAAGGAAAAATTTAAAAATACATTAAATTATATTTAAAAACCAAAGCTATTACGTGATAAATATTTCATTCATGTCACCCCCCACACTAACAATACAATAAAATATGCCATAACCTGCTCGTTTTATTTACCGGTAATAAGAGTATAAATAATTTTGCCTTATAGCAGGCCTGTCAAAGGATGGGAATTTATGGAATGCAGGAATCATCATAAGGTCAGAGGTGACGTGGCATTAATGAAACCGCATTTGTTACGACACAATATTGTGCGTTTCTTTTGGTCAGGAGCTTGAATAAAATACACGCAATACGCCTAGCTTTCACGTTATATGAGTGCATTGAAAAAGGTCGGATACATTTTTTTTAACTTGCAGAACTGTCTTTCAGGATTTGACGATGTGTAGTGGGATAGAAATGTACTGACTTTTGGAGACAAGTTGTGCCCCCAGATGCACAATTATCTCCCGAAGAAGAGGCAGCCTAGTCCTCCAAAATCTGCAAAATTTCTACCAGACTCTATGGCAGCGAGCATTTTAAATATGATTTGCTAATTTTTCAAATTAAGTGCCTTCTGAAGCACTCCAATCCGGAATATTAGTATGAGATTAGAGGTTCTGACGACGATAAATGTAACATTGCAATCTTCGTGGTCCTACGCCGTACAGTGTGGTAAAAAGGCGAATGGTGTCCTGTCCCAGCAGACCGTACCTTTAACACACCAGTAACTTCTTTACGTGTTTCCAGGAAATGATATCGTGTCTGTTATGAAGTTCACACATCAAACGTCTTGCAATTTGAGACAGTTTTCTGCAGACATTCAGTCCACTTACCCATTACAGACCATCACGGCATCGAACTCGTGGACTTCTTGTTTCTTCGTCTCTGCGTCTTCAACCACGACTGACCATAAAGTTCCACCTTTTCCATTAGCCATGGGACTCACTTTCTTTACCACGGTTCGGAGCTTCAATGAAAAACCAAACAATTAAATTGATGCAAAATGTGAATTTAAGCTACACATAAATAACACTTAATCCTAAAGAAATGCGAACTCGAGGACACACAAAATACTATTTAATCTCTTCAAGCGTTTATGAAGATAGAGCTAGAGATAGACAGAGAGAGAGAGAGAGAGAGAGAGAGGACGACAAGAAATAAAGAAAATTGTCAAAGAGACAGACACATTTCATTCAGAGGAACTGATAGGAAATTTTACGCCTCTTAAATGTTCTCAGATAATGCCCGTTCGTCCTTCTGGTTAAGACAGTTCGGAGGCATGAAAGAGCCTTCTGATTTGTTACCGACGCTCTGTCACTCAGTCTGTACATAACGCCAAGTTATTGTGAGCCAATGAACAAAGGAATATCAGTCCCATAACAGGCTCGAGGTGCCCTGACGGTTCAAGGAAGTTAAGGTTCCCAGATTACGTGACAGTGGCCCAGGATGGTGGTAAGGTTGTCAGCCTCACGCACAGGCCGCTTTCTGCACCCAGGAAATACTTCTGGTACTCATTTCTGTTACAGGATGCCTCGACCCAAAGGCCATAGTGCGATCGGAAGGATTGTGTCAATGAAAAATTCCAGTGACACCCTCTGGAATCGAATCAGCGACCTTCCGATTTGTAGCACAGCACCTTGACCACTGTGCTACTGCGGAAGCCAATGAATTATGAGCTCGAAAATATGTAGAATGAAGCGGCCGTGGCCTTGATTTGGGTCCAAACATTTTTTTTTTACAGCGCTGAGGCAAAATCTTGGCTGCCATAAATTACGGTCTCGAAGTGCAAGTATTTGCAACACTTTGGCTGATAACATTGAATTCAAACAAGAAGGAACAGAGAATCTCGTCCTGCCACATTTGTGGCAAGGACAAGTGGGAAGGCAGTACAATTAAATCCGAACTTTTCTCGCTAAAGCCGAAAATGAATGTAAAATAATTATGTACACTGCAAACTTACGTTGCGACCGATCCTCTTATGCACACCAGTAAAAGCATGCAATATTCAAAGCCACAGGGCCGCAATATATTCGCTTACGCCAAGTTAATTCAACACACAAAAAAAACACTCAATAGACGTCAAAGGCACCAAAAAGACACGTTAGCAAATATACGTACAGCATAACTATTTCGGAGCGTTCCCAGATTTTCGTTTAATTTTATCCACTACCATAAGAATTATGGGAAATATAAATGGGCACAAAACGTGCATTTTGTGTTTTTGCACCATTTAGTTCGCAACACACTTAGTTGCTATAAATATTCAATGATTTCTAATCGACATGTGCATAGAAGCGCTTGTCGTCTTCCTGTCAAGTGTCCGTCATTTGTGTCCCAAGGTAAAGGTACAGCAATCCATGTACAGGCCTGGACATTTCCTGAGGGTTCCAGAAGGTTGAGGCTCCCAGATTTCAAGGCAATCGGTACATAAAAATAGTAAGATTGTCAGCCGTCTTTGCCCCTCAGGAAATATTCCTGGTACCGGGTGAGTTGACCCCAGAGTCATAGTGCGGCTGGAAGGAATAAGTCAATGAAAAATTCCAGTGACAACATCGAGAATCGAAACCGCGACCTTCTGGCTTGTAGCGCAGTGCCTCAACCAACTGCGCCATCGCGTGCCCAACTTGTGTCTGAATTTAACCAAAATGTGGAGGGTGCGACAGTGATCACTTCAGTTCTGCAATATAAAATTCCATGAGAGTTTGTTCCATTTAAGTTGCCAAATAAAGACAAATGGACGAACAAACACGACGAAGATTGGCACGAGGTATTAAAAAGACACCGAGAAAGTAAATGGATACTTTTCTGCGAGGAAAAATATCTACGAAATACTTATGCGTATTGGACCGTGCATCATCTTGATATTTGAATAAAGGTTGACAAACTAGATGACACTTGCTTTATTATATAATAAAACAAGTGTTATCTAGTTGGTCAACCTTTATTCAAATATCTACGAAATACATTTTCGTGAGAATGGTTTCTAGACAAATAACTCAAAACGATGACAACTTGAATCAAGACAGACTTACTCTGATGTGTTTATTCAGGTCGTAATACTGAACGTATTTCTTGAGGTATTTCAGCACATCCGTATGATGAACGAAAGATGCTTCCGTTTCGTGAAAGGGAAAATCAGGAAATGGCATTATTTCCTTAGGAATATTAGTTCTGAAAATAGAAGCATTACACGAACATATAAAAAGACGAAATACTAACCTTACTACAAGATCAGATATATAGTGAACTGCAAGTTTGCACGTGAAACTGCGTACTAAGCTGTGATCCTATACTGACACATACATTAACAAACTTGTTAAGCATTTATTTCATGAGGCATGAATGTCGTTATAGAGTACTTGATGGACTTAAACCTAACGTACACAGTAATTAGGGTATCATTAAACGTGGTGTATCTGCTTACAAATTACAATGACGATCCATCGAGACAATCACGAGTCTGTGTCTGTAAGTAAATTTTAAGTTCTCACTGCGGTGGGCGCAAAAATACATGGTGATTCAAAAAGATGGACTCAACTGAAAAGTAAACGGCGCCTCAACACACGCCAGACAGTTGGTTGCGGTATTCCAAGTTCTCTGCTCGCTCTACGTGTTGACTTGCGTGGGCTACGCTCAAAACCGTCTTGAATTCGCTTCACGTTCTCCTCTGATACACCTGGTTGGCCGGAGCTTTTGCCTTTACACAGACAGCCTATTTGCTCAAATTGGTGATTCCAACGACAAATGTTCTTCCTCGTTGGAGGTTGAATTTTGAAACGAAGACGAAACGCACGGTGCACAGCAGTCGCCGACTCAGTTTTAATGAACTCACGAACGCAAAAAATTTTGTGCTGCATAGTAGCCATTTTGCTCTCAACTGACGCTGCTGCACGGCTGTGCGCTAGGCGAGCGCTCTAGCACAATAGTGATGATACTTAAAATTTTAAGATCTCTTATTTCAAATGTCATGTAGATCATTCAAATATTTTATATAGTTCAGGAAATATAGGTGTACGAAATTGAGTCCATCTTTTATAATCACGCTGTAACGACTTCTGGGGTTTTATGTCGCATGGTTTCGGAAACAGTTACCAACGCCATGGTACAACCAATGTACCATATTAAACGGAGTGACATCAAAGACGAGTGAAATATTAACTTATTATGTCAGTTGTGCCTGTCTCGTTTGTAGGATTGTTTGCATCTTCTTTCATATATTTATCCCTATGGGCATTAATTATATACGAAACTTCAAAGGTTCAAACGCATTGAAATGCAACGATTTGTCACTACGGCGAAATACACCTTTAATGCAAATCGTCTAAAATTGTTGTACGGATTAAAAATCACAATACTCTAAAAAAAAAAGACGAATTTAACTATATCCTAACTGAACGTAACGCAACGTAGTTACGTGCCACGATTTTAGAGGAACCTGCTGCCTCCATCTACTCAGTACGCAGCGACACATACCATAGTATTGTATCCTTCACATTTAAGACCGTAAAACGTCGCTTCAACTCCAGCCATATTAATAAGGTGTAATTAAAATTACAACATGCCGCAATGTTTATTACATAACTACGACGCTTTAAATACGCAAAATAAACCAAGTGTACTCACTTTAAGCTTCTGTACATGCAAGAATGTATCGGAACGCCATACTCATCGCTGTCCGTCGAGTCGGTGTAGCACCATGTCCCACCGACTTCTCCTCCTCGTTCAAACACTTTAAATTCAAAACGACCAGGGTCAGCAACAAGATGGCGTGCTGCGCATAAACCCGCAGCTCCAGCACCAATCACAGCGACACGGACGCGAACCATGATGACGTTCTAGGTTACAGCTGAAAAATGAAACATATCAGAATCAACATGCGAATAACATAACGCTGGCATAAACGTGTTTCCTTTACACACTGGTACATGAATTTAATTGAGTTTTAACCTGTTGACATTGTTTGACGGCTGAGGGACGCTGTCAGGTCTGAATGACGTTAGAATGTGTATTCTGACAGGCAGACTGAATCAAATCGAAATATTTCTCCTAACAGATTTAACTTCAAAATAATATTTTTTGTGATAATTGCGATACATTTATTTTAAATATTTTAAACAAATTTAACTAATGCTTTCGTTAGAAAAGATCACATAACTGCATTAAGTTAACCAATTAACTAAAGAAGGTAAGGCAGATCTACCAAACTTCGTGAAAAAAATTCGTTGCAGAACGACCCCATAAACATGCCAAGATTTGATACGGAACCTTCTATGAAGAACTGTGAAATCTTCATAGCTGATCTTATGAGGAATTCAGAGTGTCGTGCCATGAAATAAGGGAAGCCGGTGATTAGTCATTTGATTCCCGGCAGGAGCGAAACTTCTTTCTGCCCTCCAAACAGCCCAAACTCCTGGTCAGTGCGCACGGGTAGCTCTTTTCCGGAACGCAATGCGTCCGTTGCGTGAGGCCGACTACTCACCTCTACCTAGTGCCAAGTATTATAACGTGTGGCGCTTTACCTCCACTCCTCCACATGCCTTCAAGTTTTGGCGCTTAATAAAGTACAGAAACTTTCTATGTCACGAATATGGTTAGAATACTAGGCTTCCTTATTTTATTTAGAACCCTAACGCAAGCAGCTTCGATCAAGAAGACCCGGGTGGTCTTCTGACAGGAGGCTAAATGGAGTCTACTTCCAGTTCAGACGTAGTGGCAGGAGAAGAATTGCTGCTCGTGCCGGGTGTAGAATCCCATTTGTCTGACACGTAGCCAGATCGAGCTACACCGACTGCAGGGCAAAGCAGGGTCCATAAAAACAGATAAAATAGTATATTAAAATTTAAACTTCTTCAACAGACGGTAATGGTGGAAATAACATTTAGAATAATACGAATATTACTTTCGCAACTTCTGTCCATTCGTTCCTAAAATTCGAGACCAACTAAACGGTATAATAGAGAAATTTGATATTGAGTTTACTAAAACAGGACAACAATCACGGATGCTTCGCATGGGAAAATGAATATGTGTATTGCTTGAGTACATCCCCACGCTTCTCGAAGAATGATTTTAGGAGCACAAAGTGTTTCTAACAAAAGTATGCATCACGACAAAACACACTTGATGGCCAGCATGATTCCACGACTCTCATGATTCGATATAATTATAGAAACGAAAGCGTAACCACCATAAATGCTGCGTTAATATATTCGTAAAATAATTGGAATATGATACACATTATAGGTCTACAGTAATATTATAACCCGACAAACAATTAATTTAATATAAAAGGATTATATTGGCATGCGTTGTATAATTATAATTTGCGGCTGGACATTTATATATGAAAATTAATTGCATTACGTTAAACGGTGGGGTTTTTGTTTTACATAGCTGAGGTAGTGTACCATTCCGTTTTATCTGTCAACAAAGCAAATGAATGTCCATTCGAATAAAAGAATTAGAGGTACAAATTATTTAGCTGTGTGCTAGATGCGAAAAACAACCTTTTGTTCAGAGCACTGTAGGTCTATATCGGTGTCTGTTCCTCGGGTGTTTAATAAAACAACGGGAAACTAAAATCATTTTCCAGCACACGAGTAAAGAACTATAGTTTATTGCACTGATTAAAGTTTTATAAAACATAAGTCAGCTGTGGTGTCCAGTGAAAATGTGCTGAGAAATTGCCGCATGCAAAACGAACGTATGTGAAAGGGTAGGGCAAAGAGGGCACAGAAAATTCTGAACTGAATGACACTTCCCATACACTGACAAATTTAATTTCCTATCATGTATATAAAAAAAAGAGAAAAAGTATGCTCACAGAATCCATCACAGTGCTCAAAATCAATAATCGTACCAAACACCTGAAATATGTAATCGATGTGAATTAGATTTAAAGGTCAATTTCCTACATGACGGTAACACTGGCATTCCGCTTTATGAAGAGCAACTAGTTTACAGGGTTTAGGGAAATGACCGCTCTTTATCGTACCCAACAAGCATAGAAACATGGGCAAAATGCAAAACATTTTGAATTTCAAAGCAGACGGTAAATAGTGCTCTGAAATGCTAAATTTCTTCCAATAAATTCACAGTTATATTGATATTTGACGTATTCACAAATGTACATGTCAAAATATAGATTTATTGGATGATGGGCTGTGCAGCTTGGTAGATGTAGACGAAATTTTTGTAGGAGAATGCTATTTCCATATTCAGGATGGCGAAGAGAAAGAACGAACAGTCCTCTGTAGGGTCACCAGTTCCCACTGGCCCTCTGATAGCACCCGTCCTGGTCATCAATTGCCTTTTTAAGTTATCACATTTCACACTCGGTCCAATCTGGTACTCTTAAGATGGAGACAACAGCTTCAGTTGAAACACTCGCACACTTACACCAAACTACACGACTTCACGTCCAGTAACCCTGCCATCATGGACTAAATATTGCACAAAATTCATGTTCCGATGAATGCGGGCCTGCGTAGTATTTAGTAACGCATTTAGTGTTTCCATCATAAGTAGATAGCAAGCAGGTAAAGTGCCGGAAGTGACGTCACATTTAACCTTTGGTTACCCGGAAGTGAGGTCAAACGGAAACAACTATGGCGGCGGGAGTCAATGAACTTAACAATTTTAACTAATTAATCTGTAAATAGACTAATTGATAAGCACATGACCCTCACCGATCTAATTAATATTCGAATAGCCGCATTAATATGCAAATTATTTAGATTGGTCTAATTAATATGCAGAAGATAAAATTGATATGCCAATTATTTTTCGGGGCCAGACAGCGTGGCATCTATTTAAATTAAGCTGCCATTTTTAATTAAGCCACCATTTTGAATTGCGCCATTTTTAAATTGTTGCTAAACTAACTTAAACATTTTACTATTTTAGAATATGGCGGACGCGCGCTAGACAGCTTGACGCCTTTTAAAATTAAGCCACCACTTTTAATGGCGCCGCTTTTAAATTGTTGCTAACTTATCTCATACATTTTAATATTTTAGAATATAACGCTTATTTAAATTAACCTTTTGGCGCCGGAATTATTTTTTTAATTTTAGCACATTCTATATATAAAATGTGGATAATACAGGAACCAAATACGTTAGAATTATGAAACAAACTGCATTTTGAAGAGAAAAAAAAACGGAGAGTATATCCCATGTTTAAAATATTCAGTACCTATATTTGTGGAATAAATATATAAAATGCAACTTTAGAGGTTAGCGGTGCGGTACCACCACAATAGTTGACATTAGGCGTCAAAAGGTTAAACCACCATTTTGAATGGGCGCCGGTTTTAAATGTTACTATATTTGAATTGGCGCTAAAAATCCGCCAGTTTACAATATGGCTACCAGCGCGCTATTTTTAAACGTTAAATTTACTACTGAATATATCGCTAGATTAAGACTTTATTATTGTATGTTTAAGATTATAGGTTCGAATCACATTCTAAGGAAAGCAAACAGGTTGCCGCCCGAGGCATCCTGAAACGATCCCACCCCTAGGTATATATGTTACTGTAAAACTATAATAAACAAATACTAAAACTAAACTAAACTCCGTGGCCTTAGTCCGCACGCGAACTATACCGACAGAGCGGCCGCCGCCGGTCGGCGAAGTTAGTGCCAACTTTTGCGGATAGAGGGGTGTCACGTGGTCAG
>Ga0123354_10017138_pt1 | contig 11346 bp, 5 predicted proteins | sample TergutLab28metaG_2_FD_97872 | JGI IMG/M metagenome (GOLD analysis project Ga0123354, IMG submission 97872) | Labiotermes labralis P4 segment gut microbial communities from Petit-Saut dam, French Guiana - Lab288 P4 | ecosystem: Host-associated > Arthropoda: Insects > Digestive system > Gut ... | reverse complement strand
GTGGGGAAAAACGAAAATTGTATCTTGCGGATACTATTTATTATATACCGAACAAAAAAGAGTAAACGATAAAATTGATTTTACATTGATACCCGTTTCTTTGGCTGAAAAATCCGATAAGCTATCGTCCGGAGAAGACAGTATAAAATTGGATTCTCTTACCTATCAGAAAATGATGAAATTTGCAAACGGCGCAAGAAACTTATTTCGGTTGTATAACAAAGGAGTAGAAGAATACAGTTTTCAGCAATAACCACATACGCAATTTCGTTTTTCTGTATAAACCGTTATGTTTCTGATTATTCTGGTGATTTTCTCATGCAAATAGGAATCACCCCGGATGTAAGAGCTAACCGGACGAGTGTGGTTTTGAAAATAGAAGATGATCAGAAATTGTAAAAAGCTGTTGGAATGCCATTACATTGAACACTGGCAACAATTTTTCCCCTGTTATACTTCACTTGAATAATTGCTCTGCCGTTCTGCAATTCTATTTTTCGTGATCCGGAAGGCGTCCCCAAATCGTCCATTAGCGTTCCATCGCCGGTAACTCCAAAAGTCACTTGTTGCCGTGCATCCAGACACAGGTTCCCTTTTGCATCCAGCGCTTTTACCTCCAAGGTAGCCACATCACTTTCCTGCTCAATTTTATTTAGCGTCAATTGCGTGGGATTTCCCCATGGTTCGGTTTGATATACTTGCTTTATTTCGTCGGTAAGGATACTGTTTTTCCCTTGCTTGGCTATTACCTTTATATTGTTTTCACCGGGAGAGAATACTACGTTCCATCGCAATCCTGCCGCAGGAAAATCCAATACATTCCGCTTTTTAATGCCGTAACTTTTCCCGTTTACAAACAATTCTGCCTGATCGCAGTTGGAATAAATCTTCACCATTTTCTCTTCTCCAGCTTTACCCCAACGTACAGGCCAATTATGCCCGTAAATGTGAACCATGGGTCGTTTACTCCAACGGGATTGGAAGAGATAATAAGATTCTTTTTTTTTTAAATCACGCGTGACTACTCCCTTTTGATTGACGTATGGAATCGGATTGTTCGGACGGACAGGAGTGGCAAAATCTTTGAAAATCCAAAAAGCGGCACCGCTGAGAGACGGCATTGTTTCTTGTTGTGTCAATGTCCAATCAAATAGGTTGCAAATATAGCTTTCGCTCCAATCGTTATTAGCTTTCGATAGCTTTGCGGCGGAAATAAAAATGGAGTCGGGCGGAGGAATCTTTCCGCTATAGTTATCTAAAGCGATTTTCAATAGGCTGTCTGCCAGTTCCGAATGTCGTCCGGCATGACTGTCCCCTCCCCACTCGGCGTGAAAGAACCGATTGACTCTCTCCATTTCTTTTTCTGTCGTTTTTCTATAATCGGTAAAGAGTCCGCTGTACCAACCCGACCAAATAGAAGGTGAATACACATCGGGAATATCGCGAGCAAAATCATTGCGGCGAATAGTCGTATAACGTGAAGAATCCATCGCATGAGCCTGCTCGTTCAATTCGGACATGAATTGGCGGATATTTTCTTTGTCAAAGACAGGGGAATTTCCGGGCCAATCGGTTTCATTACCCAATCCCCACATAATTATTGATGGATGGTTGTAATGTTGATTAATCATATTAGTAAGCATACCATGCACTTGTTTTTGATAATTTTCATCGCCTATGCCACCCGGACGACACCAGGGAATTTCCTCCCAGACCATAATACCCAAACTATCGCACAAGTCCAACACAATGGATGATTGTTGGTAATGCCCAAGCCGGATAAAATTAGTACCCATATCTTTAATCATCTGCATCTCTTGGCGAATCATTGGTTCGGTCATGGCTGCGCCTACTCCGGCTTGATCTTCGTGTCGGTGAGTTCCTCGTAACAGTAATCGTTTCCCATTCAAAAAGAAAGGTCCTTTTTCAACAAACTCGATTTTCCGGAAACCAAATTTTTCGGAAACTGAATTTGAACCAAAATTACCGGTAACAGTCGTCGTACAGGTATATAATTGAGGTGAATCGGACGACCATAATATTGGTTTTTTGACAGTTAACGAATAAACGTCCTGTTCATCACTTGATACGGAAATATTTTTCTCCTGTTTCTCAACTAAATTTCCTTTGGGATCTCGAATTTCAACCAGAAGATGAGTTTCCTGAAGTTTGGTATGATTCAGAAGTTTCAAATTAATGGTGATGTGTCCTTCTGAAAAATTGGAGTTGAGGTCTGTTTTTATATGCAGTTGATTGATTGACAATGCAGGCACATACACAAGATCCAAATAGCGGTAAATACCTCCGTAGATGTTAAAATCGGACATATCAGAAGGGATTCGACCCTCATCGCGTGAATTGTCACACCGTATGGCAACAGGTATCTTCCCTTCGAAACTATCCGTCCATTTTTTATTTTCCAAAAAAGTGTTGACGGCATCCGTAATATCAGCGTCCCATTCATCATAGCCTCCAACGTGGGAAGCCACTTTGGTCATATACACATACACATCTGTTTTTTGACCGGCGCCTTCGAAATGAAGAATAGTTCTTCCCTGAGAATAAGGATTATGAATGGCAATCCGGTTGGTGTACCAGCCCGGACCTTGATAATAGTTCAGGTCGGGATCGACAGCATCGGTTGCATTGAAACAATGAGGTAGCGTTACATTTTCCCAAATAGGGAAGTTTTCTGGATCATCGGATTTCGCGATGGGACGAACTGTTTCCCACACACTGCCTATATCGCTTTTGAGAAATCGCCAGTTATCATTGAGGCGAATTTTTTTTTTCGACTGTCCCCACATCCCGGAACACAAAAAAACACTAAAAAAGAAAATGACAATAAACCGTTTCATTTATTCAGACTTAAACATTTAATCGTTTGGACAAAGTAATACATTATTTTTCATATTGCAATATTTTTTAATACTTTTCTTTCTGTTTCCTAAAAAAACTAACCTTTCATTAATACTTTACCATATCCTTGCAATTTTCATGAGAATTTTTGTCGGTTTTTCTTTGCCCGACTCTGTGAATTAGTTGAGGCATAAACTTCTATTGATTGAAAAAACAAACGAGTATCGCATGTTATAACTAAATTTATTTAATAATACAGTAAGAAGGTTTAGGGTTAGATGGCTTATCTATTTGCATTTTTTTATGAGTTGTTGTGCGTTTTTTGACGAGATTTTGTGTAACATTTAAAATATTTTTACTTTTGTAAAAATATTTGTAGAATTGAAAAATAAAAAAAGAGTACTAACATGAAAAAAACCCTGTTAAGGATTTTCTTTATCTTTCTATCTGGATTAAGTCCGTTTTGTATAGCTGCTGAACAATTATCTTTCTTAGTAAAAACATTAGATGAGATGATTGAAAACGACAAAGTGTATGTTGAAATGAAAGAACGTAACATCGAAGGACTTAAAAATTCCATGAAAAACAATGCACTGTCAAAAGATAATATTTACTATATAAATAAGTCATTATTCCTCGAATATAAATCCTATAAATCAGATTTTGCCATATCCTATCTGAATAAGAATTTAGACATCGCTTACGATTTGAATGACTCGCTAAAAATTAATGAAACAGCACTAGACTGCGCTTTTCTTTTTGCATCGTTGGGTTTTTATAAAGAAGCGCTTGATGCCATAGACCGAGTAAATCAAAAACTGTTAACCATGGACACAAAGTTCTCATATTATTTATGTATGAGGAATATCTATGGCGGAATCGCACAATACACCCTCGATAACAGACATAAAGAAAGCTATTGGGAGCAAAATAGAATTTATACGGATTCTGCACTCATGATTACGGGAAAATCCGAACATCCCGAATATATAAGGTTGGAAGAAGTGCTTCTAAGAGAAGCAAATAAGTTAGATGATGGTCTAAAACTAAATGATAAACGCCTCGAAGGAGTAATAAAGTACTCCCCTCAATATGCAATCATCATGTTCCAGCGGTCTTTACTTTACAGAAAAAAGGGAGATATTGAAAATGAAAAAATATGTTTATCGCTTTCAGCTATATCCGATATACAATCCGCAATTAAAGACAATGCTTCCATCTCTATATTAGCTAATATTCTCTTTCAGGAAGGAGATATAAACCATGCCTACACATATATTAGCTTTGCTTTATCAAACGCAAATATTTGTAAGACTCGCCTCCGTTACGGAGAATTGGTAAATGTCCAAACCATCATAGAAAAAGCCTACCATGAAAAAAGTGAAAAGCAAAAGCAAAATCTTCGCAAATATTTGGTTTTAATCAGTATATTATCCATATTTCTCGTCATTGCCGCCTTTTTCATATATAAACAAATGAAAAAGATGACAGTTATCAGTGCAAGCGTGGAAGAAGCCAACGCTCATTTAGCCGTCTTAAATAAACAATTGCTGGATATGAATTCACAATTGAAAAAGACCAACTCTGATTCGCGAGAAGCCAATCATATCAAAGAAGAATATATTGGATACTTTTTGAATATATGCCTGGGATATATTGACAAAATAGATAACTATCGGAAGATGGTTAATAAAAAGCTGCAGGAAAGGAAGTACGAAGATTTATTAAGGATTGCAAAATCAACTTCTTTGAAAGAAGACGAATTAAAAGAACTTTTCATCAATTTTGATACAATGTTTATCCACCTTTTCCCAAATTTTGTGGAAAAATTTAATGATTTATTAGTGGACGACGCAAAAATAATATTGAATAAAGGAGAAATATTAAACACCGAACTACGTATTTATGCATTGATTCGTTTAGGAATCCGTGATAGTATAAAAATCTCTAATTTGTTAGGATATTCCGTAAATACCATATATAATTATCGGGCAAAAATGAAAAACAAAACAAATATTCCCCGTGAAGATTTTGAATGGGCTGTCAGGCAAATCGGAACTTTCTATAAAACATAAAAACACGCTTTGTTTTTATTGTATTTTCTTTACTTTTTTTCAAGGTCTTCTTTTATTTAACTTCCAAGTTTTCAGCAAACTACATTCCATTTTATTTATTAACAATTCACTAAATTTTTAATTTTTAAGAAAGTGACAACATTATTTTTTAAATTTGTAACTTATAATTAAAATTTCTAAAAATAAAAAATTATGGGAAAACAAACAAAAAATTTATTCATTATTATTCTATGGATGCTTTGCTTTTGTTTCACTTCTGTCGTTTATGCCGGCATAAACGTTGAATCGGAAACTCAACAAGCCTCGAGCAAAATCAGGGGGACAGTTGTAGATGCCGCAACAGGAGAAGCATTGGTGGGAGTCAATGTCCTTGAAAAAGGAACAAATAACGGGACAATCTCCGATCAGGATGGTACTTTCGAATTGACAGTCAGTAATCCAAATGCCGTACTTGAAACTTCTTATGTAGGCTACACTTCCGTTTCAATCAATCTAACCGGGCAAAAGGAAGTCACTATCCGGATGTCGGAAAACGTTAAGACGATCAATGAGGTCGTTGTGGTAGGATATGGTACTCAGAAAAAAGTAAATTTGACCGGCGCCGTAGCTACAGTAAGCGGAGAAGCCATTGCTTCAAGAGCGACCACCGATGTACTCAGCGCTTTGCAAGGACAAATGCCTGGCGTAACCGTTTTACGGAACAGTGGAAAACCGGGTTCGGAAACCAGTGGTTTGCAAATTCGCGGATTTTCTTCAGCTAACGGAGTGGACGCACTTATTCTTATTGATGGCGTACAAGGTGATTTGACATTACTCAATCCACAGGATATTGAATCCATCTCGGTATTAAAAGATGCCGCCGCCGCTTCTATCTATGGGGCGAGAGCTGCCGGAGGCGTTGTATTGGTAACAACCAAAAAGGGAGTTGCTAAAAAACTGAGAATTTCTTACAACGGTTCATACGGTGTCAATCTGCCGGGTAATATGCCGCAGCGTATGCCGCCTTGGGAAGAACAGGATTACATTAACGCCGCACGTAATGCCAGCACCGGAGCTCCGGAACAAACTGTCGAACAAACTTCATGGATAGGAAATCCCAATTACAATTATTATCCGAACGGCACACGCTGGACTTTCCATAGTATTGTCAATTGGATGAAGGCAGGCTTAAATGATTACGGATCACAACAACAACATGCTGTATCAATTTCTGGCGGACAGGAAAAAACGCAATATTTTCTTTCTGCGGGTTATTTTGAAAAAGACGGTCTATTTAAATATGGTCCTGATGATTTCCATCGCTTTAATTTACGCGCCAATTTTAATATGGAATTGAGCAAGTATGTGGATTTTAATCTCCAAACTGCGTATGTAAATGCTGTTCAGAACACAAATCCGGTAGGACAAGGCACTCTTTTAAACGCGTTATATACCTCCAGAGGACGCCAGGCTATTTACCTGCCCGAAGAGGATACCAACTTTACGAATAATCCTTACAGTGCCGATTTACAAATAAATGCCATTCAAGGGATGAGAGACGGAGGAATAATTACAGGTCAAAATCAATGGTTTACCGGAAGCGGTAATTTGCATTTTAAGAATTTTATAAAAGGCATGACCTTAGACTTAAACGCTTCGCGACGAGCAGGATTTTATTCTTATCAGGGTAATTATGTTTATCTCCCGAGTATAGGACGTAACGGAGCTCCCAGAGCGGGATACGACATGAATAATCCTAACAGGGTTGTCAAAACGAAAAACGATACGTATCAGGATAAACTGGAAGCGCTGTTGAATTATAATCTGTCGGTTGACAAACATACGTTTCATGTGCTTGCCGGCACTTCTTACGAACAATACTTAAAAGATGAAATATCCGCTACTGCGCGTAACCTTTTGTCGAACGATTTCTTCAGTTTCAACTATTATGATAATACCTTGGCTACGAATACGGTGCTAAGCGATGCTGTTCAACCTTGGAAGATGGCTTCGTTGTTCGGGCGCGTCAATTACAATTTTGCAGATCGCTACTTGTTTGAAGCGAATCTGCGTTATGATGGGAGTTCTCGCCTTGCTCCAGACAATCGTTGGCAACTGTTTCCTTCGGTTTCAGCCGCATGGCGTATAAGTGAAGAATCTTTCTTTGAATCTCTAAAATCTTCCATTGATAATTTTAAGCTGCGTGCGTCTTGGGGACAATTAGGAAACAGTACGGTTTTGAATAGTATGTATTACCCTTATTTCGGACTTATTTCCAACAAAACGGAAACAAGTACCACGGACATACTAAGCATTATGGGAAATCCAGTTTATTATCAAAAGGCAATGGTATCCAAAGATGTTACATGGGAAACCATATCCACGACCAACATCGGTTTGGATTTGGATCTTCTTAAAAACCGTCTTAATCTTACAGCCGATTACTATTGGAAATACAATAACAATATGTTATCTCAATTACGGGTCGGTAACATTGTCGGCGTAATAGACCTTCCTTATCAGAATGTAGGTAGATTAAAAACTTGGGGTTGGGAAATATCCGTGGGATGGCACGATAAAATAGATCAAGTAGCTTACCATGTCAATGTTACGCTGGCCGATAATCAAAATAAATTACTTAGTTATGCGGGAAATAACGTAATACAAGCAGGTACGGTACAATTTTTGGAAGGCTATTCACTGAATACGATTTGGGGATACAAAACAGATGGATTTTGGAAAAGCCGAGACGAATATCTTCAGTACAAAGCCGATCATCCGGGCTATGAATCCTTCAATGATGCTAAAGTAAGCGGAGGAGATACCCGTTATGTGTCGCAAGGGAATGCCGATCACCCTATCGGTATCGGAGGTGGAACTCCTCAAGATCCGGGTGATTTAGTATATCTCGGAAATGCCAACGGCCGCTATATGTTTGGCGTCAGCCTTGGATTGGAATGGAAAGGACTTGACTTTTCCTGCCTTTTTCAAGGGGTAGGGAAACGTAGTTTTGTTGTCAATACCGCTACGATTACCCCATTAGGAAACTCCTATCAAATGCCATGGACAATTATGCGTGATTATTGGACGGAAGACAATACGAATGCCTATTTCGCAAGACCTTACGAAGGAGGTACTTTCAATTATTATCCGGCAGACCGATGGATACAAAACGGGGCGTATATTCGTCTTAAAGACATACAATTAGGATATACGATTCCGGTTGCGAAAAAATATATCCAACAACTGCGCTTTTTTATATCCGGAACGGATGTTTGGGAAAATAGTAAAATACAATTTAATGTATTTGACCCCGAAGTGCCTAATAATATAGGTAGTGATGTAAATACTCAATATTATCCATTCTTCCGCACATGGTCGGCAGGTCTTAACTTAACATTCTAAAAAGAACGAAGTATGAAAAATAAATTATTTTTTAGCATTATATTATTTGCAGTTATCTTTATGGGCTGCGACAACATATTAAATGTTACGCCTCAGACTGATTTGACGGACGAAAATTTTTGGAAATCCGAAAACGACCTGAAAGGAGCTTGTAACAGATTGTATCAACAATTAAATTTCAGCAATCATGATACCCGGGGCGATGATCAATTTCAGAAAACCGCCGATGCAACCAGCAATGGAAGTTGGACTGTTCCTGCGGAAACGGCCAAATTTGATCAAACATACGATGGAAATTGGTCGGATGCGTACAGACGAATCTTTACGGCTAACAACATCATCGAAAAAGGAGCAAATGCGCCTATTGATGAAAGCATTCGCAACAAATATTTAGGTGAGGCTTATTTTTTCCGCGCCTATTATTATTTTGATTTGGTCAGCAAATACGGAGATGTGCCGTTAGTATTAAAAACTTTTACCAGTACAAGCGATCCCGATTTGAAGATGGGACGTACTCCCCGGGAAGAAGTGATACAGCAATGCTATTCAGATCTCGAATTTGCTGTTTCAAACTTGCCTACGCGAGCTACTTTAGAAAGCGTTACTGATGAATTTGCCCGCCGCCGAGTAACCCGCTCATCGGCTTTGGGATTGATAGTACGCATCGGATTGCACGAAGGAACCATGCAGAAATACCATAATTTGGGCAACGAAACGCAATGGAAAGCTCACCTGCAAAAAAGCATCGACGCTTATACACGGCTAAAAGCGGAAGGCCACGAATTATATCCCGATTATCAAGCACTTTTCTTGGACGAAAATAACAATATCAACAAAGAAGTCATATTTGCAAAAGCATACGGTCCTAACGGCACCAGTGGCGCCGGCTCCACAAATCACACTTATACCGGGGATGCTGAAGCAAAATTTGCCATTAGCCGTAAGATGATTGATATGTATCTTTATGCCGACGGGCTGCCGCGTGAAAAATCGCCTTTAGTAGTTTCACCCGAAACTTCATTTAACAATGTATTTGGTTATCAGGCAGATGGAGTCACTCCGATTCCTGACGGCAAAGGCGCTCGTGATCCAAGATTGAGTTTGAGTGTTTGGCGCATCAACGACCCGCAAGACAATCCGGACGTAGTGGTAGGGGGTTCTCATTTTGCATGGATCAATACCGGTAAAATGGCATACAAACCTTTCGACCCTCAAAGACCTTTGGGATACCAACAAAAGAAGATGTTTGCAGGCGACCGTTGGGGATCAAACATGGATTATACCGACCGTATTATTCTCCGCTGGGGAGAAATGCTGATTTCTTATGCCGAAGCGCTGTATGAATTAAACGGATCTATCACCGATGCACAGTTGAATGAAACAGTAAACGCCTTGAGAGCTCGCGTTAATTTCGGCGCTAAATTGACCAATGCTTTCGTTGCAGCCAACGGTTTGAATATGAGGGATGAAATCCGACGTGAACGAACCGTAGAAATGATGGTGGAAAATCGGCGTTATCCTGATCTTATTCGTTGGAAAATAGCCGAGACAGAACTTCCTCAAGCTATTGTCGGCGCTAAATTCACTGTGGATGAAGCTTACAATGGTACTTCACAGGCAGGAGATCCAACATTTACGCAATGGCTTACAGATAGTCAAGGAGACGTTTTCGGCGTTTTTGTATATAGCGAACCCCGCGTCCGGTTAATCGAAGCTGCTGACACCCGTCGCTTTAATGTTGCTAAAGATTATTTCTATCCGATTCCAACTTTTGAAATCGCACAATCCGACGGCAATATTACACAAAATCCGGGATGGTAATAAGTAAAAATATGAAAAATTTAAAAGAGATTTCTATGAAGAAGATATTATTTATTTGTGCAACATGGTTTTTACTTCTGTTTACAACAGGTTGCGATACAATTGATACATGGCCTAACGGGCTTCCAGAAATGCAGAATGTTTTCATGATTGGTTTTTTCAAATCCAATGTCAATACGGATGCGCTTAATTACGAAATTGCCGCTGACGGTTCGGCTCGATGGAGAATTAATACAGGTATGTGGACTAATACGGACGAAAAGAATATATCCAGTCCGATTCCCTTACAACTTTCCAGCGAACAAGTACGCTCTTTTGATGTGATAAGCTATTTTTGGATTACAAACGACGGTAGTTCAACCTTAGCAGCAGAAACGGATTACAGCGTTACGACCGAAAATGGAACCGCAATTGCACCTGACGGAAATGAAGCTTACTCGGTTACATGGCCGCAAGCTAAAAAAGGGGTTCAAAATGTTAAGATAAAACGTTTATCTGCAAAAACCGGTGTGTTAAAGGTGAATGTATTGAATCCGGCAAACGGAACACCCAGTGCAAGTGATATATCCACTACTGTAAATAATCATACCAATGATTACGAAGTACGCGGGATGACATTTGACTATAATAAAGTGACGGTTACATTCAATTAAATCCTACCAAAGAAAACAATGTGATCGGTTATAGATAAAACTCTGGTGCCGATCACATTGTATTTTGTAGTTTCCAGATTATTAAATATTTACAAACTAATTGCTACTCGTTTTTACTTCCTTTTTGAGCATAAATCCTGTTTTTTAATAGGTTGAAAAGGAATTTTTTGTAACTTTGCAGAATAAAAATACACACAAAAACATGAACCGATTAATACCGCTATTATTACTGCTTCCGTTTTTTTCAGCGTTTTGTGCATCTGCACAATTACCGGATACAAAAATATGGAATGCTTCCCGCTTGATGGAAATCAAAGAAAAAATCAAACAGAACGACGACACTTATTTGCCTGCATATCACATTTTATTGGAGAAAGCAGAAAAATATCTCAATACCGGGTTTTATTCTGTGATGCAGAAAAAACACGTTTCTCCCTCCGGAGATAAACACGACTATATGAGTTTGGCTCCTTATTCATGGCCAAACCCTGAAACTCCCGACGGATTACCCTATTTAACCCGCGATGGTCAAAGGAACCCGGAATTGAACGAGT
>Ga0123354_10017135_pt1 | contig 11348 bp, 5 predicted proteins | sample TergutLab28metaG_2_FD_97872 | JGI IMG/M metagenome (GOLD analysis project Ga0123354, IMG submission 97872) | Labiotermes labralis P4 segment gut microbial communities from Petit-Saut dam, French Guiana - Lab288 P4 | ecosystem: Host-associated > Arthropoda: Insects > Digestive system > Gut ... | reverse complement strand
CAGAACTGTACGATCTCATAAAAGTGCATAAACCGCAATATGAGACTTTTGCAATTGATCGTTTGCTCGCCGATCATGGACACACAGTGCTCAGGCTACCTCCCTACCATCCTGATTTAAACCTCATAGAAAAAATATGGGGTATCGTGAAGACCAGAATAGCTGCGAAAAATGTTACTTTTAAGCTGCAAGATGTTCAACAACTGGCGGAGCAGAATTTTGCCGCTGTACTATGGCCACCATGTGTCACAATTGCAGTTGACAAATATATCGTATCATATATATATATATACGGGAAATAACTGAACTCACTGTGTCAACAGCAGTTAAGTATTATATGGAAACAGTGATGCTGAAATTGTCTAATGTTACTCCTTAATTCACTGCTTACCATGCTGCTAGCCAGCTTGTCGCAAGTTTTTATTGTTGGTAGTAATGCTGGATGAACCCTTTCCGACGTACAGTGCGAAGTTGCTGGCTACCCACTCCATTCGCATCTTTCCCTTTCACTTCCCCTCCCGTGCGTCGCCATGTGCCATCTCATTCCGTTTTCCTTTTACAGTAGGGAATACTGCTCATCCTTGGGCGTTTAGCAAATATGCTGTACGGTTTGTGTATTACAGAAACTAAGCTTTTCGGAAAATGATTTACAAATTTCTTCTCTCCCCCCCCCCCTTTTATTTAATAGAGAAGCGACAAGAAGGGCAGCTAATAGCATCGCGGCTTTACCCCGTTTAAATTGACCTTATGGGGAAGACTCCATATTGCCTACTCTCTTTATGCATCTCTCACACACGCGGGCGTAGAGACTGTCGCCAACTTATACTGCGCTGCCGTAAGCATTTTAGCAAAACAGCTGTATAAATTGTATACAACACAAAGTATTTTTAATAAATTTTGGAAACAAATATTTACACGTTTTCCCTCTTTTTTTTTAATAGAGAAAGGGAGTAATTGCCTCCGTTTCAGTGGTATAGCGGCGATATACTAGCTATATCCGATTTCGCAACTGCTAAATACGAAGGCTGTTGCACACACTACTTTCCCACATGTTTGTTCACGCCAAATTACAGCGAAAATTCTCATGCGATGAATATCCATGCTTAAACCTACAATAATTCTTTCACGTAACCTGTCCTGTGATCTGTTCCAGTTCCGAATAATGCAAAAAACAGCTCGCCAAACTGTAACCGGTAGGCCACTTACTGAACAAATAAGACGGTAGCATTGAAACACTTCATTTTTTCAAATAATAGCTCCAATGAGAAGTCCATGGAGCGTATCCGGCTGTAAACCTACCTACTTCTATTGATTGTTAACCCACAAAAAAGTGATAGAAGGTAGTATCAATTTTTAAAGCGGCCTTTAACTGAGAGAATTGATTTTGGTACACACTCCGATGTTCGCTGTTAGACGCTACAGGGTAGGGGGGAAGGGGACTGGAAAGAGAAGCAGGGCTGTGCTGACGCCCGAGTGTACGTGGAACGGTTAAGCTCGATCTATAGTTTCGGGGAAAATTTCATGTGATAATGCTGATACTTCTACACAGAATGAATAAGTGCTTTCTAGGGGTGAGTACTGCAACCACGACCATTATGTTGCATTCGTATTATCGGTTTTGAATCAAGGGGGAAGGTGGGGGAAAGGAGCATGGGCAAATGTGAATGAGAGACGATGCACGAAATCACATGAAGGTCATTAAAAATCTAGGGCACAGTGAATTAACACATTCATATAGTAATGAGTGTCAGTAACTCTCACCAGGTTTCTTGAATGGCTCAGTGAATATTTGAGATGAGAACCCCTAATTTCTAATTCATCAGAAGAAATTACTGCTACTAATATTGTTATATTTTTAAACAGAAAATGATTTACATAAAATGAAATTCTGCATTTATATCCAAGTATTGTAAACATCACCAATAAAATGCAGGGGAGGAATGGCAAGACAGACCATGACTGGCAACTGGCAAGAGAAGGCATTCAGCTCCTCCTTAACAATAACATTTCAGAAGCTGAGAAACTATTTCGAGAAAAGAAAGATAACATTCAGATGGCGGCTGGTTACTGTTTTGTGACGTTCATGGTAAGATGAATAATATTAACCTTGCGCATGGTACTCACAACTTCACATCCTTTATTAGAATTACTGTTAATTAACTGCAGACACGGTTAGATTGTTAACAGATTTGAGTTACGGTAAAACTTAGCAGATTTTAGCACTGGTAATGTACTAGAAATGTATTCAGGAGGTACTCGGTTCAAACCTCGGAAGGTCACAAACAATCCTGATTGGATTGTCACAATGTTTCAGAATGCATTAATGACATTTGAAGATGAGAAACTTCAAGAGTCCCTCCAAACACTGCGGGATATGGAAAAGAGATGTGCCCAGGACATTGGGTGGCTGAAGGTGGTGAGATACAAGGTGTTTGGAAGTGACAGTTCATCAGTAAGTGTATGATATTTCTTACAGAACTTTAAAATCAAATTGAAATAAAATTTAGAAGCTTTTATAGTGATGATGACTGGGGTTCTGGTTGCCAGTGATCTGATAGAGCTTGTTTCCTTCCTTTAAAGTAAAAGTGGCCTCTTTATCCTGAAGATGGAACTCTGATATGTTGGTAACCAGATTCCAAAGCTGTCTCATGTTTTTAGTAATCTGCAAGGTGTAAATACTGTGGACATCATACCACAGATACCATATCAAACTCCATGAGCCAGATATACTTTATTGTACTTTATTTAGCAATGCTTTCAACAGCTCAAACCATGTAACATAAAGTAACAGTATGTTTAGTGAATAATTAATGATACAAGATGTTGGAGGAAGCAGTCTTCATGCAATTTGACTAACTCTCCTGGAATTTAACTTATGGACTGTGAATAAGAGGGAGAGAGAGAGAGAGCTGTTGACAGAACAGCCAGTCTTTGGGCTAAGGTATGAACTTAAGACACCCCTGATATGAAGTACTACTGATCCACATCTGTACACACACACGCACACACACACATACACACATCTAGTCCACTGCCCTACTGGATCTCTTAAGTGGCTTGAGGGGCCAACTTTAAATATTAATTGAAATGCCCTGTCATACACAATTAATAATTGGGCCTTGACCTAAACAATGTGAAACATATTCCACTTGGGCCTTAGGAAAGATATGGCATTATTTGCACATAATTTAGTGCTTGATTTCATCCAGTTACCGTCATTTTTGGCTTTTAGGAACGGGCTCAAGCTGAAAAATTGGAAGAGCAGATTATTCTAGCAGATTCACAAGTGTGTGTAGCCCTCCTTACATTCCTGCAACAAGATCTCACCAGCTATGTTAAAGGAGGGTGGGTCCTTCGCAAGGCCTGGAAAGTATATCAGCATACTTATTCCCAAATACTGCAACTGTACAGAAAGACATTTGGCTGTAACGATGTGCCAGGTATGTTAAGCAGTGGCGTATGACATATTCAATTCAAGGTTTTGTGCCTTCAGTTTTAACTGTATTTTCCATTCCTTCAAGCGCAGATAAAATGAAAATAGTTGCATTTATTTGGCCCTTTACACTTTCAAGTCCATGGATAAGAGAAAACAATCTCTTGTAAAGATATGAGATACATAAGACCAATCATATAATTAGAGCATAAAACTAAGTTCCTCTGTTAACAATGGTGGTTACATTTCTGCGAGACCAATGCAGTGGGCAAAACTGCAACTGGCCTCATGACAGAGTCTCCTAACAATGATCAGCTATTTTTAATGGGTCCCACAGAATAGACTTATTTGCTTGTGTTTTACATTGTAATCAGACACTGGGTAGTTCAAATACTGTCCACACAATAACTGAACCTTTTGTGACATTACGCTGTGTTCAGTGATAAACATTTACGGCCATTACAAAGGCTCATAGGACCTTCACCTCTTGGTTCAAATGGTCCAAGAAAACCCTCGTCTTGGCGATACAATCCTATAAAACACTGGTAATTATCTACCAGTTTACACAGCATACCATTCCTGTAGACTTGAACCTTTAGGATTTATTTTGTGTCTGCAGGCCAAATCATTCACCCAGCAACTCTTAGAAGTGGTCAAATTGCTAGTGAAAGCAGTGTATCTCTGTAGCATAGAGCAATATGAGATTACATATGTTTGATTTAGTTTGCTGTTAATTTCATGTCAATGTTATGACTGCCTTTATGCTGGAAATAATGATAAAATAAAAGTTAATTTTTATTAAACAGGTTCTCAATTTCCATCATGGAAGGTCATTACTCGTGGCCCTAGCAATCCTAACCTGCAGAGTCCTACATCTGAATGGTCTGTTCCATCGTGCAACACATCAGCACCAACACCAAGTGGCAGCATTACACCTAATGGAAGAACTAATGGCTTCCGAAATCCATTTTCGATTCTCTCCTCTTTCAATTTATATTCAGATGATGATGCAGAGTAAGTACTATATGTTGTCTATATTAATGCAGTTTACCGTGAGTTTATGAACTGCTCATGTAGACTTTTGAGAGTTCTACTACATGGTACATACCTAGTATAACATTTCATATTCATTCATGTTAGGTAATATAACTTCACATCTCACACCCAAAACAACAGGAAGAAGAATGCCACCAGTTCTAATCCTTGAATTCATGATTTTCTGAAATCACTGTTCATTTTGCCTTCGTTTCTCTGTTCAATTAACATCAACCATAATTTGTTCTGATATTGATTGTTTCAATAGATGTTATTTCTTTAAACACCACTGGTAAATAATATAATTATTAAACAGGCAATACTTGACCCTTAAATGTGGTGGCTATTATAAGTACATACCAAAATACAGCACTAAAAAATATGTTGTAAGGCTGTGTTTGTAGATATTTAACTGGCTCGGGATAGTGACCACAGTAGTGTACCTTTGGGTTTCACAAAATGCAGCAACTCTCATGATTAGATGAGGTACTACTAGCTTCTCCCAAAGGATTCTGCTCAATTCAGTTGTTTGGTTACTCTTTGTAACCCTGCTTTAACATTATACATGTCTAAATTATGCCCACACACTGCATTTATGCACTTCAAATCATCCGAATAAACAGCTACTGTGTCCCTAGAACAACAAAAAGCAGCTAGTCTGTATGTATGCTGCCAAATTAGTGGAAGGTGTGCTAAACCGCATGTTCCACATTGCATATAAAATTAGACTTTGGTAGTAACAACATGAACAAACCCACAGTAGAATACTGTAATCATGCAAACGTTGGAGCACAGTTGTGATCCTTGTGTTACAGTAACAGTGTACCACCAGAAGTTGTGTCAAGATTAATGTCAGCTGTCAGCTTTGGTTACGGAATATTCCAACTTTGTATTTCTCTTCTGCCGCCTTCATTGCTCAAGCTTATTCATTTCCTCGGATTTGAGGGTGATCGTCAAGTGGGCATCGCAGCTCTCATGTTTGCTCGTCAGGGGCATGACATGAGGGCACCACTGGCAACGTAAGTTTATTCATAGTTAGGGTTTACTTTTGAAATACATGATCCCACAGTTCTCAATGGCAGTTTCATTCCCACCCTGACTCTGACCAAATCAGGTCCACAGGATATCTGGTGGAACTTGCCTAAGACTGTCATGCAAATAACATTTGGGGTAGCCATTAACTTGAAACAGCAGGGAACGTTGCAACGTACTGGTTACCTCTTACTTTGTACTTGGGAGGTTCCGAATTAAATCTTGGCCAGAAGAATGGCTACTCTCACAGGATTTTGATAGTTTTCTTCAGTTCTTCTAGGCAAATGCTGGGTTAGTACATACAATTAGGTGACATCTTGTCTCCAACTCATTATGCCATCATTTACATCATATACCTACAAAAGAATGTTAAATCTGCCGTACATAAATTACATTCTTCATGTGCAATTGTGGAGTAATATGAACACTGCGATTACACGTGACCTTCCACAACAGTCTTGTCACTTATTAAAACTCTGAATAGGTACAGGTACTGTAAACACCTTAAAAATAAAAGGAACCTTTTAAGACGTGTATCATACAGTATGTACTAATATTTAACAGTACGAATAATACTGGATAACCTTACCTCAGATCACCGTCCAACAGACACCATGCAATATTTGACTACTTTACTTATGTATTAATATTTAACAGTACGAATAATACTGGATAACCTTACCTCAGATCACCGTCAAACAGACACCATGCAACATTCATATACTCTTACTCCTTTGCAACCGACATCGGCACATACTTGTTTGACTTAATCGGTGACATGTATGCTAGATAATGGCTCATATATGCTACTAGCGATATGAAAAAATTGCGTTCCGATTCTTGCCCAGTTTTCTTTGTACGTGTAATTCAACGTGAGGGTTTAATGACATGAATTATGTGATATTTCTTGGTTTTTACACCGTGATAGATGGCACCCCACCCCAGAAAACCACAATGTAAAGTTCTACTGAGAAGTTACATGTGACAATTGAAATATACGATAGTTGGTTACGCTACTACCAACATGACAATATTTCAGATATTGCTACGAAAATCAAATGTTTAAGACCGTTCATCATGAAATGTACCTGCAGGTTGGAAACACTGTCGTGATCAAGATGTAGTAAAATGTAATGCGGCAATGCTTGCAATGGGACCAGCAACCAAATATTAAATTCACTTCCCGCCAATTAAAGTAATAACGTCCTCAGAATGCAGAAGTGCATACAATTTTGAAATGATTACAATTATGTTCGCCCCAGATGTTTCAACACAATATATTTACCTTGTTCAGCGGTGTCCTTCACTATAAATAAAAGAAAAAAGTAATAAAAGTTACGGTAACCATTATTTGATGCATTCGAAAAATTGCATAAGGCGACTGTTAGCTTCATCATGTCTGTTCGCCTGCATGGAACAACCTGGCTCTCATTGTATGGATTTTCATAAAATTTGAAATTTTGGGATTTTCAAAATTCTGCTGACAGAATCAAGTTAAATTTAAATCTGACAAGAATAACGGACACTGTATGTGAAGACCCATGTTCAATGATAACACCTTGCTGAATTCTTCTTGTAGAGAAAGTAAAAACACACATTTTATGTTCAATAATGTTGAAAAATATCATACAGCCAAACATGCCATAGATTACAATATAATATGACAGAAAAGATTCAATTTTCATGCCAGATACCTAAGGCAAGAATATACACACACACTATCATATTTAATAGTAACTGCTCTTCAATTGTAATTATGGTTAGTCACACACACCTTAATGCTGTGTTTTATGTACATTGCATGTCTTTGTTGTAATACATTTGAGAACTGGGATATGGTTGAATGCAGACATGTCATCTAACTACAAATATAACTTTTTTTTATATATCATTGCCAGCATCTACAGCCATTCCCAACAAGACATGAAGACCTAGGTAATACACTCTTTTTGCAAACCTGCATTAAAATTATTCCCTGTATAATGTGAGTTTATCATTCTACAGGCATCTCAAGTGATGCTTCAGTATCCACCTAGTTCAACAAAGACATTTCACTCCTGTTTACAATATCTACATTACCCAGTAAATAGGCCTACATAAATACGTTACTGTTAATATGACACATTAAAGAAAAATGACAAAATAGTAATAAGGCATCTTACCATATTTACTTACATATATAGGTTTTATTGAATAATGCTCTCAGTGGCTGAGACTATACAGTCTGTGACTGTATGATGATTAATTAATTCAGAAGAATGTTTAGGGATGTAGTCATGGCCTGATGTGAGGTACAACCCTGTACTTTCCTGGATGGTCTGAGGTAAACCACAGAAAGCCACAATCAGGACGGCATGTCTCTGGGCCAAGATCTGAACCTGCAAGTTCCCAAATATAAGTTAGAAATGTCACCCATTTGATGCCATTTAGTTGACAATAAGTAAAAGGAAAGTAAGTCCTATAGATGGAGAGAATCACATCATGGCTTCCTCAAATCTGCCTAACGTTGTATTCCTCTAGCTCTTGTCAACCAGCCCAAAGTTTATGCCAGTAGCAAAAGTTATCACTACCAACATTTGTATCAACAGAATTGCTACACAACAGAAATGGAATATTAAGAAGTACACTAGAGAGGGAGGCAGATCAACTTAAGGGATATATGGGCAGAGTGAAACCATGGGACTTCTTTGCGTGGCCTCAGTATAGTTCACTATGGTGATGGTACATGCATGTGGTATACACAGAGCAGTGTTAGCCCAGTAATTATACTCACTCACAAACTCGCATCTGCAGGTTGGCTCTCCTGTGGTATCACACCATAGTCCGTCCATTCTTTGCCCTGGATGGATCCAATGTTCAAGCAGGGGTTGAAGCAGCACAAAGCCTGATAACAGAATCTCAAAATGAATTTGGACAGTCTGCATTATTTCTGTTCTTTAAAGGGCGTGTTGAAAGGCTTAAGGTAAGCTGAGGTAGACCGAAATACATCTTTGAAAGGACTAAAACAGAACACAATCTTGTGAGTGGCATATCAGAACATAATGTAAGATTCCACAATTTTCCTGTATGTAAACAATTATGACTGTCCTCAGTTCCTCATAGTATATGCTGCAATAGTGCCTAAAGCTAAGTTACAACAGCTTCCTTCCTTCCTCCATTTCATGGATTTAGAACCAGTAATATCAAAGCCATTCCCATACACTTACACATTGTATACATAGACAAGACTAAATTATGTTCCATGGATGCAAAACATAGTCAAAGTGACAACAGGATGTGGAATAAGTCATAAAAGCACAAAACACTTATAACTAGTAAAATGTAAAAAATATAATAAAGATTTCACACAAAGCAATCAAATGTCATTCTCAATCCATTCCATATGGCTGGTAATAAGACTACCAGTCCTTTTTAAACTCAGAAAATCTTCAACATTGTATGTTTCCTAGAATTACATCTTCCTTCAAATATGTATGTTTAATCATTGTATATCAGAAAAGTTATTAGCTCTGAAATTTTTGTTATTAGTTATTCTCTGTTCTTTAACTACTTACTTACATTAAGTAATATATGATTGACCTTGCTTGTACTACTGTAAATTATATGTATGTGCATGCATGTGGGGGAGGGCCAATGCAGATAGCCAACATTTCAATAATACCATTAAGCTTGAGCTGACAAATGAATGCCAGCTCCTTAGATTTAAAATTCCTTATTTCCAGAGGTTAAAGAAGTTTCACTGCACAGTTGTAATAGAATATATTTTGTAACTTGGACACAGACTAAGATGCTTTCTGTTTGCAGTCCAACATTGATGGAGCCCTTGAAGCATACCAGGCAGCTGTGGTGAAATCTCCACAGAGAGAAATTCAACTGCTTTGTTTGCATGAAGTTGGATGGTGTCATCTGATCCACCTGGACTGGAATCAGGCCTATCAGTATTTCTTTCAGCTCAAACTCAGATCACGATGGTCAAGAAGTTTCTATACTTATCTTGCTGCAGGTATGTTTCCAAGTGAACACACATTCTGTCTATAAATTCAGTTTCATTAATTACTGGCACTTTTAACCAAATAGCATAGAATTACTGTACTTTCTGAGTTTACTGTTCAGCTCCCTGAAGACAAAGAGAACCAATCCCACTTACTAATAAAAAAATAATTACGTGATATTGGGAGGAAGGTAGCTCAGTCAATATAACAACTAAGCTACAGGGTGGAGTGAAGAATCAGAGTTTAATTCATGGAGGGGTAGAAATTGTTCTTGCCACTGTGGTAGGGTAGAAATTACAGGAAGACAATGAGAAAGAGTAAGCAGTTACTGAATGACACAAAGGAAACGAGAGGATACCGGAAATTGGAACAGGAAGCACTAGATCACACTCTTTGGAGAATTTGCTTTGGAAGAGGCTATGGACTTGTCATAAGAGAGACTACAGAATGAATGTGTCCCAGACTGGATATGGGGTCCACCCACTTCCTTATCAAAAAATGCATTAGGGTTTAAGTTGTTGGAGTATGCAGCTCACTACTCACTTCCATCTAGTGTTAACAGTTAAGAAAGAATGTCATTATAACCACATTCCCCATACACCATGCTTCATGCTGTACTGAATTAAGCAAGCACAGGGCATCTTTACGTGTTGTTACATTCAATATGCATTCAAATGAAGAACACTTATCTTCTGGGACATGACACAAATAGTCCCATGCCTTTTTTGGCCCCACCCAGTCCTGGTCCCAAAGTATCCATTGGTTTGTTCACAGAGTCTTGTCCTTTCCACTTGGTCCCTATAACTTGCTGTGATATACTTTTCTACCATGAAGATGTAAACGGAAGACACACACCAACTGAGACATTACATGGTATCAGCGAGGGTTTAGTTTGCTTGTTTCAAAGGAACCTGGTGCCATCACCTCTTCTTGGATGGCTAAACCACACTGAAGAAGGTACTATGATCATATGAAATTTCAAGAAATATCAAACTCAATGACACAGAGTAATATCCCAGGATTGCGTCTTCAGCAACATCACTATGAGAACCTCAATTCTTGCAAGGTGTACACATTCTTCCAAAAATAAATTTCTGTCACACTATGTGGCATCCCATCACGAAAAGCGGAAACTTCAGTCATCAGTAGAATAACCTCTCATCTCAAAAGCACTGGTATGTTAATAATTAAATACTAATATCTGAAACTAAATTACCTGTTAAAATAAATTCTACTGACATTTAACTAATGCTGCTATAGGCTAAACTACTGCCCCATGTGGAATGGTTAATGCCACCAGAACCTTACTTTTGAAATCAGGCTATATCAAGGCAAATAGAATGGCTTACAGCTATGTCTGTCACACTGATTGTACATTTTGCTGTACAGAGCGTCATCTTTACCATTATCCTGAATATGGCACCCCTCCCCACGTCCTGGATGTCGCAAGCTTTCCTCACAATAAAACTGCCTTGCCAGGGTAGATAAGACCATGTGTAAAATAACATAGAAATCAATTGGATTCAGTGTTGCCAAACCATTAACATGCCCAATTAATATGGCCACAAAACTTCTGTCACAGAATTATTTTAAGTAGTCTAATGTCAGACTCATGTAGTGGGTCCCTGTCACCACAGCATGGTGTGTCCTCAGGTTGCGGATAGAGGAACGGCCTCCGATAAGGAGGGTAGCTGCGAATAAATTGAATAAGCAGTCACGGACAGCCGATGAGAGGTGGTCCTCCAGCTTGGGGGTTGGGCGAGGTGCTAACAACCCTTCCCTGTAAAACACTTATGTTAAGAAACATTCACAGGTGGGATGCTTGCTCTGGAGACAAAACAATCCAGAGGTAAACT
>Ga0123354_10017134_pt1 | contig 11348 bp, 9 predicted proteins | sample TergutLab28metaG_2_FD_97872 | JGI IMG/M metagenome (GOLD analysis project Ga0123354, IMG submission 97872) | Labiotermes labralis P4 segment gut microbial communities from Petit-Saut dam, French Guiana - Lab288 P4 | ecosystem: Host-associated > Arthropoda: Insects > Digestive system > Gut ... | reverse complement strand
GCTAGCCCTTAAGTTCCCTAGACAACCTGATGATGGCCAACACAGGCCGAAACATGTAGTTGTTTCCATCACAGTCATTAAATACACCTCAGTGATTAAGTTGTGTTTGACTACATACCTGTTCCTAGCTTTGCACTCCATTCTATGGACAAACAATGACATGTGCTAGGTACTATCACATACTACGCGTTCTACATTTCACAGACAATAATAGGAATGGAGTTGATAGAACAGATGACAGACTGTGGAAAACACAAGACTTATTTGAAACTATACGGAGAAACTTTTCAAAATTTTACAACCCTTCCGAATATTTGGCAGTAGACAAAGTCATTGTGAAATTCAAGGGAAGGATAGTTTTCAAGCAGTACATCCCCCCCCCAAAAAAAGCAAACATTTCGGCATAAAAATGTTCAAACTGTGTGGCTCTACACGATATACATGACATGAATGTTTACCTCGGTAAAGACAGACGAAGGGCGGCACAACACCTGACAGCAACACACAATACAGTGGTTAATCTGACAAGTGGTGTAGAAGGATTTGGCCATAAACTGTACATGTACAACTTTTTTTCCTCCCCTGACCTATATGATGACTTGGCCCAGAAGAAAATTTTTTGTTGTGGGACGGTTAGGCTACATAGAAAGGGCATGCCCAAGGCCATCAAACCCAAGACACTGAGATTGAAACGCGGTGCAGTTCGAGTAAGGACCAGAGGTGACTTGACGGCTGCGGTGTGGAAGGACAAAAGAGACGTGTGCCTCCTGACAAACATTCACGATCCACCCAGAGAAGGCAATTATCATGATGAACACAGGAATGTGATAAAGCCGGCAACTGTGGCGGATTATGACCATCACATGGGGCACACTGACAATTCGGATAGGATGGCCAATAGCTAAACGGCCAGCTGCCAAACATGGAAGTGGACAAAAAAGCTCTTTTTCCACCTGTTAGACCAGGCCATTGTCAACATTTACATCCTTTTATCTTCGTGTGGTGGGAAGAAAATTTCACACAGAGATTTTTGTCTCACCCTTATCAGAGAGATGCTGGCACGGTCTGGGCATGAGCCACGACCATACATGCCTGTAGGGAGACCAGCCCCAGCTTCTACTAACATTGGAAGACTGGACACATGTCACAATAAGCACTGGCCTGGCCGCAACCCCAAGCAGCTTCGTTGTCGCATGTGTTCAGCGAGGGGCGTGATGCGGACTGTGGTATTCAAATGTGTGAAGTGTGACGTGGCGCTTTGTGTGGACCGAAGTTGTTATGAAGATTACCGCACAAAAAACGACTTATAAGACATCTTTTCGTTCGTTCTCCATGCAAACTGTTGGAGCCTCGACCATAATGTAAGTAAAAGAACATGGAAATTTACAACTTTTTTTTAGAAACGTATGTTCTCCATTATGCAATAAGGACATTACAGCATTTTTAAGGCACCCTGTGCAATGTCTGATTCCTTCCCCACAAATTTATCTCGCTTAGTTCTCGAAATATTCAAGTTTTTTTAAAAGCATGCACAAAATTTAAATACCCCGCAGAATAATTCGGCAACCTGGGATTTACAGATGGGATTTAATATGGTATGCTAAGGGTTAAACTGTCTATGCTAGGGAACTTTATGTTCTTTGCCTTTTTCAGTGCCAGCTCTAAATCTTCCATAGTTAAGTGTGCTTCATAATCACTTACTTCACCCACTTCTTACTCCTTCATGATCACTTACTCCAACCACTTCTTACTCCTTCATGATCACTTACTCCAACCACTTCTTACTCCTTCATGATCAATTCACCCAATTCTCACTCCTTCATGATCACTTACTTCACCCACTTCTTACTCCTTCATTATCACTCACTCCAACCAATTCTTACTCCTCCATGATCAATTCACCCAATTCTCACTCCTTCGTGATCACTTACTTCACCCACTTCTTACTCCTTCATGATCAATTCACCCAATTCTCACTCCTTCATGATCACTTACTTCACCCACTTCTTACTCCTTCATGATCACTTACTCCAACCACTTCTTACTCCTTCATGATCAATTCACCCAATTCTCACTCCTTCATGATCACTTACTTCACCCCACTTCTTACTCCTTCATGATCACTTACTCCAACCACTTCTTACTCCTTCATGATCAATTCACCCAATTCTCACTCCTTCATGATCACTTACTTCACCCACTTCTTACTCCTTCTCCATCTTGAATGTCATGGTTGGACTGCAGTTATGAGTACTGAGTCTTCCAATCTTCTTTTGACATCAGGTTTGTTTGTAATTGGTTATTACTGCTAACTGTAGTTTCTGCAGTACTGTGAATCCTCTTTTTGTGGGTCAGTTACATCACCTTCTATAAATGTCACAAATTTATTTCAATCATTTCCTCAAATCTTCTGCTCTTTGTTTCTTATATTCAGTGTGTTATTGTGGGTCTTTAATTTGCAGATTTCATATGAATCCACTAATGGATGAGAACTGCTGTTAATCATCAGTGCTATAAAATTACCACAGCAACTAATCAAAACTTTAGTGTTGTAACACAACTATTTTTGAAGAACATGACAGCACTGATATGAAGCCTGTCTGTCACTGTCATGCTGTCACATTACACATAACTGACTTAAATACACGTGCTACAATTCTTACAACATGCTTAGAACTGAAACAGTAAGGGGTACAACAAGGCTTACCGCTCAGTGTTTTTCTGGCTCCTCCCACTGTAAAGTTTCCAATGCAGATGTTCCTGCACAATAAACAGGACATCTATTGCAATTTAACCAGTGTTGATGCCAAATTTGTGTGTGCAAAGCTCACAAAACCACTAAATAAACTGTCCTTAATTCTGACGTGGCATTATAAGTTAAGTGTGCTTGAATACTCTTGAGTGCTGCAGAGATAGGTCCAGCAGGCTGCTTATCGTTGCTGTACTACATATTTAGAAACAAGACTAGCAGCTTAATGGTATGCACTCTGGTGCTAGTTATCTATATAAGGGTGACTTGCAAAACATGAAGCATGCACACAGCTCCTGACAAGAAATGTGTCGAACAGTTGGTTAGGAAACATCCCCTGCCAGACTGATACAAAGCCGGTCATATGATAGAGAATTATAAACACACAAATTAAGTCTCACCTTAAGGTATGCACCAATGAGAGCCTCCACACAATCAGCAATGGTCTTGTCTGCAACAGTCTGTACTGACAGGAAGTTCTCCATGGATGAATGGACACTTTGGTCCTCAATTGACAAACACAAATCTTGTAGAATGTTCTCATATGTGTCCGTGCTCAGCTGCCCACCCAGCTGTTCATCCCTGGAGATGCACAGTTCATACAGGAAGTTTGGACTTGCATCTGCATCCAACATAACCTTCTGTAGTGGTCGATACACACACATACCGGGCGGGATCCAGTCTGACGTGGGCCCAAAGTCATGTACCTGTAACAGATACAAAACCAGCATATCAACATCACCTGATGTAGCTGGTGGTACATACACATCCCAAGTGGGATCCAGTCTGATGTGGGGCCAAACTCATTTACCTGTAATGAATACAACACCTGTTGCGGCTTGCGCTACATGCACATACTGGGCTGGACGCAGACAAATGTGGGCCCAAAATCATGTACTTGTAGCTTCACCAGCTGCAAAGGTCAAGTAGCCTGAATGAGATATGGTGGAACATTTTGAATGACAGGTATTTAACCTTTCGCTGCTGAACAACCCATATATGGGTTGCACAGTGAGCTCTTTAAACTTGTCGAACAACCCATAAAGTGTCGCAAACAGCATGTCAAAGCTGGGAGGAATTCTGTTCACTTCTATCCTATATACTGTGCAGGTTTGCTGTGCTGCAGGACTCTTGAAGGTCAGGGTTTCTTTGTGGAGCCAGAATGGACCCCCTCCACCTCCTAAACCCCTCCAACAACCTGATTTATATGTCAACACATAGCAACTGCACATTTGTGTCATTTGACTAATACGATTCCAGACAGCATGCTTTTGTTTATTACTCGCACTGGAGTCGACTCTGGGTTGAATATCAACACTGGCCTATGACATGAGCACTAACTGTTGACCAGAAATGTTTTTAGTGGCATACTGTACTCATATAGTTCAGAGAAAACTAACGCTCAAAAATCGGAGCTATCCAGAAAAATCGATGTTTACAGCTACAGAAGGGCCCACAGACTTGCCTCTTGTAGTCCTGGGGTACTCTGTAGGGATTGTTGGGCAAAAACATGCAAGACAGCCATCAATATACTAAAAATGTCATGGGTACCCTCGAACAGCTAGAATTTTATACAGCTGTCACAAAGCTTTAGATGTTTTGCTGTCCCTGTAGAAGAAACCCATATCTTCATGGTATTAGGTTTCTGCAACTGTGCCCAGTCAGAGAGAGAAATCTAAATAAGGCAGATGATTGTAGGCGTTCAGAATGGCCACGAAAAAATCGAAACTGACGAGGAAGCCGTAAGTGAAATTCTGGTTGCTGACGCTGATTTGGAATCAGATACTGAGGCTGGAGGAGGAGGAGGACAACAAGCCTCAGCAGATGACAAAGCACAGCTGCAACAAGTGGCAGAGGATTACCTGGGGACTGCCTCAAGGAAAGAAAAAAATATTCACTTAGAAGACCTAGGAAGAGACAGGATAATAATATTAAAGTGGCTGTTAAAGGAACAGGATGGATGGGCATGGACTGGATTAATCTGGATCAGGATAAAGACAAGAGGTAGGTTTTTTTTGAACATGGTAATAAACATTCAGGTTCTGGAAAATGCAGGGACTATCTCCACTGGCTGAGAAAATATCAGCTTCACAAGAACAACTCTGTTCTGTGGATACTAAAGGTGAAAGGGACTACTAGCAACAGAACTGCACAGTCCATCATTGTTGCCACAATGTAGCCAATTCAGTCAGTTACAGCCAGGTCTTGCCTGCACAGACCACTTCTTTAACCTTCATGTCACCAAAGACAGCCTAAACTGCCAACATGAAAATACCATTATTTGCCCACACAAGACACAAATTTTTCCAAAATTCTTTATGAAAAATATGAAACAGGGGCACAAGAGGGATCACATTGTAGTAACGCACACAGCAAAACACAGTCTGTATGGCCAATTCCCTGAAAACTGAAGATAGTGAAGTATTACATGCAGAACTGTATGATGTCTGCAACATTTAAAATCATTCAATGTGCATTCAGCGAACATACAGGAAGGCCCTTTCATTGTGACCTGACTTATCCCTGCAATTATTTCAAAGAAGGAATAAAATTAGATCCAAGGGAGTGGTTAAGTATTCCTACAACAAACCTATATGACATGCTTATATTTATTCACAGAAGACAGTATAACCACAACACACCTTCATTAATCCTCCTAGTCTGCGATTCACTCCACAGTAGTACAGGTTACGATTGCCTATGTGTTTTCCCTTTATAGATGTCAGCTGTCCCTCGTTCATGCGCTTATGGTGCTTGAAAAGGTACAGTGATGACATGAGCTTCAGGAACGAGTCACCCAATGTCTCCATGCGTTCCAGATTCACAATATCATTTGCTGATGCACTTGTCAGGGCCTGTAACAACCACAAACTCTTCAGGTTTTGGTGACAAAGTGGATAAAATGGAAATAGATTTATTAGCAGTTTTGGTTAACTAAATGAAAACATTTCAGCTATAGATATTGGACACAGACATTGTATTTGCGAACAGGCAACAGTGCCAGTATCTTAAACAAATGGTCTAACCACGTCAGCCGACAGGGAAACTGCAGCTTACAAAGAGAAGAAGTAGGATGGAAGAACAGTAGTATGAACACAGTAAGACTTTGATAAAGGAACACTAGTGTGAACATAAAGACTTTGGTAAAAGGAACATTAGTGTGAACATAGTAAGACTTTGGTAAAAGGAACATTAGTGTGAACATAGTAAGACTTTGGTAAAAGGAACATTAGTGTGAACACAGTAAAACATGAGTAGAGGAACATTAGTGTGAACACAGTTAAGACTTTGGTAAAGGAAAATTAGTGTGAACAAAATAAGACTTTGGTAAATGAACATTAGGGTGAACAAAGTAAAACCTGAGAAGAGGAACATTAGTGTAAACACAACAAGACTTTGGTAAAGAAACATTAGTGTGAACACAGTATAACTTTGGTAAAGGAACATCAGTGTGAACACAGTAAGACTTCGGAAAAAGAACATGAGTGTGAAAACAGTAAGACGGTGGTAAAGGAACATTAGTGTGAACAAAGTAAGACTTTGGTAAAGGAACATAAGTGTGTACACAGTAACACTCCAGTAAAGGAACATTAGTGTGAACACAGTAAGACTTTGGTAAAGGAACATTAGTGTGAACACAGTAAGATTTTGGTAAAGGAACATAAGTGTGTACACAGTAACACTCCAGAAAAGGAACATTAGTGTGAACACAGTAAGACTTTGGTAAAGGAACATTAATGTGAACAAAGTAAGACTTTGGTAAAGAACATTAGTGTGAACATAGTACAACTTTGATAAAGGAACATTATAGTGTGAACAGAGTAGAACTTAGATACAGGAACATTAGTGTGAACATAGACTTCGGTCAAGGAACATTAACCTTTTGGAGCCGGAATTATTTTTTAAATTTTAGCACACCCAGTATATAAAATGTGAATAATACAGGAACCAAATATGTTAGAATTATGAAACAAAGTGCATTTTGAAGAGAAAAAAACGGAGAGTATATACCGTGTTTAAAATATTCAGTAACTATATTTGTTGAATAAATATATAAAATGCAACTTTAGAGGTTAGCGGTGCGGTACGACCACTATAGTTGACATTAGGCATCTAAAGGTTAATGTGAACACAGTAGGACTTTGGTAAAGGAACACTGGTGTGAACACAGTAAGATTTCGATAAAGGAACATAAGTGGGAACACAGTATGACTTCGGTAAAGAACATTAGTGTGAATACAGTAGAACTTGGGTACAGGAATGTTAGTGTGACCACAGTAAGACTTTATTAAAGGAACATTAGTGTGAACACAGTAAGACTTCAATACAGGAACATTAGTGTAAACACAAAAGTTGGGTACAGGAACATTAGTGTGAACACATTAAAACCTGGATGAAGGAACATTCGTGTGAACACATTAAAACTCAGGTACAGGAACATTAGAGTGAACACATTTAAACCTGGATACCACAACATTAGTGTAAACACAATTAAACTTGGTTACAGGAACATTAGTGTGAACACATTAAAACATGGGTACAGGAACAGTAGTGTGAACACACACAAACCTGGATACAGGAACATTAGTGTGAATACATTAAAACTTGCATACAGGAACATTAGAGGAAACACATTTACACCTGGATACCGGAACATTAGTGTGAACACAATAAAACTTGGTTACAGGAACATTAGTGTGAACACATTAAAACTTGGGTACAGGAACAGTAGTGTGAACACACTTAAACCTGGATACAGGAACTTTAGTGTGAACACATTAAAACTTGGTTACAGGAACATTAGTGTGAACACATTAAAACTTGGGCACAGGAACAGTAGTGTGAACACATTTAAACCTGGATACAGGAACATTAGTATGAACACATTAAAACCTGGATAGAGGAACATTATTTTGAACATGTTAAAACTTGGGTACAGGAACACTAGTGTGAACACATTTAAACCTGGATACAGGAGCATTAGTGTGAACACAGCAAAACATGGACACAGGAACATCATGTGTAAAGACCACAAATCTTGAATTTCACATTCCCAGAATCTACATTCCCCAAACTTTGACATCAGTTTCTATCAGCCACACAATACAACCATAAGAGACATTAAATATCCTGCAATGCAAGCCTGTGCTATTGACACAATTCCTCCACTTCTCATTCAATTTGCACTTAAAACTAGCATGTTGCTGGGAACATGAACAACATTTCAGTTTCATTCATAACTTCTTAACTCCATTACCACCTTCATGCACACTTCCAGTAACTTGGCTCATGACCACCCTACAAGTGATGGACACCTGATTTTATGTGCTGCAGGTTTCTAGTGTGCTCATTTCCCTACAGACAGCAGCAGTAAAATTAAATAAGGGTTCTTTTGAGTCAAAACACAACTATCTTATGTTGTTATACCACTGGGATATTGGACGACGAGATCTAGTTGAATTTAAATACATATATCCTATTTTTATGATTCACACAATTTTATTTATGATTCACAATATATAGTCTCCTCAATTATATGTCTTGTGACCTGAAGATGGCCCAGTGCAAGGGCCAAAACATGTCAGCTTAAATAAAGATAAACATATGATATTTGTGTTTTGACTCAAAAGAACCCTATTTAATTGTAAATAAAACACAATGGGGATGATGCATCTAAACACTAAAAACAATTCAATTATTACTTGTTCAGAATTATTTTTCATGTTACCTACAACATATTTTAATAAGTGATTCCAGACCCATAATATAATGACAGATAATTTGTTTTTGATTTGTCATTATCATAGTATTAATTTAGTGTACTTCACTTAATTTAAATACCCATATAAATTTCATTTCCCAATATATTAATTTTAAGTGGTCTCTTTAGAACATAAAAGTTTGTAACCACAAGCAATAAAGCTGCCTGGTAGAGATGTTTCTTGGATGGTAAACCTGCTGGTCTGTACCTGAAAAATTTCGCACTGTTGGGGACCTATGCCAGTGAGACTGGTGTTGAGGATGGCAATTGGTGCCACAGAATCCAGCTTATCACTACAAATCGATGTACAGTTAACAGAGACATTGTGTGGATGGTCACTACTATTGAAGGTGCTAAAGTCTGCAGGTTTCTTGCTGAGTGGCTTGCTGATAAAGTCATCGAAGTTCAGCACCTGCAACACATCAGCAGCACATGTGCATGAGTAGGCATATGTAACGTAGGCACAAGGACTCTATTTTGTTTTGATCTGTGCCCTGCTGTGGCATGTTTCAACCAGGTTCAGGCAGTAACACTATGAACAGAACACACAACAGTACAACACCACACACTAATCTCTGTACAGTGCTATGGACACAGTCAATGACCCCATTCTATTGACATGTTTATGTAGTGCTTTCATAATGTTACTGCGCTGTTGAAGCAAATTTTCATAACCTCAACAGGTGAAGTCCCCCCTTCTTTTTTGTGATGTGGTATGTTCTGCACTCAATGTCACTGGCATTTGGAAAAAGAAATATGCATTCAGGAAGTCAGGCAAAAAAACATGAGAAAGCAAGAGACCAATTGGAAGACCCAGGCATAGATGGGACAATGACATTAATATGGATCTTAAAGGAATAGGATGTGACACTATCACGGAGATTAATATATGGCTCAGGAGAGGCACACATGGGACGTGTGAACTTGGTAATGGATCTTCAGGTTCCAGAGGTGTAAAGAATTTTTTGACTACTCATGGAAATACCAGCTTATGAAGATGGACTCCATTCCCTCTAGTTAATTATGTGTAGTAGACGGTGTGCCTGTATGTGCCTCATTGTGTGACTAGTGCAATTGTATGTCTATGTACATACCTCACTGTGTGACTGGTAAAATGGTGTTTTTTGTAAACAACTCACTGTGTGACTGGTACAATGGTGTCCACATACCTCACTGTATGACTGGTACAATGATGTGTTTAGGTACATACATCAATATGTGATTAGTACAATGGTATGTCTATGTACACAACTCACTGTGTGACTGGTAAAATGGCGTGTCAATGTATGTGATCGGACAATAAAGTTCGCGAACTCATCGCGGTAAAACTGCTACATACCTCACTGCTGAATACCACCATGGTCACCTTCAAAGTACTCCCCTTGGGAAGCTATGCACTGATGCCAGCGCCTAGTCCAACCTTCAAAACAATTTTGGAACTGGTTTTGTGAAATGACCTTCAGAGCTGCCATTGATTACTTCTGATGTCATCAAAATGCCTTCCTTCCAATATTTCCCTTATCTTCGGGAACAGAAAGAAGTCACTGGGAGCTAGATCCAGTGAACAGGCGGGGTGTTCCAACACAGTTATTTCTTTAGTAGCTAAAAATTCCCTCATAGACAGTGCCGTGTGAGCAGGTGCATTGTCATGAGGCAAGATCCATGAGTTGTTGACAAAAAAGTTTGGGTTGTTTCCATCTAACTTTTTCACGCAGCCTTTCCAGTACTTCCAAATATAAATCTGGTTGACTGTTTGTCCAGTTGGTACAAATTCATAATGAACAATCCCTCTAATATCAAAAAAATTCAGCAACATTGTTTTGACTCTTGATTTGGACCAAAGGAATTTTTTTGGTTGTGGGGAATTGGCAGTCTTCCATTGTGCACTTTACCACTTTGTTTCAGGGTCGTATTGGAGACCCACGTTTCAACACCTGTGATGACACAGCCCAAAATGTCATCATGTCTCTCCGAAAGGTCTTCGCAAATTGACTCTTCTTTCCTTTTATTCTTCGGTGAGCTCCTTTGACACCATTTTTGCACACACCTTCCTCATGTCAAGATCTTCAGTTAAGATTTTCCTAACTGTTTCTCTGTTGATGTTCACTTGCTCTGCTATGCTCTTGACAGTTGGCCGATGATTTTAATGCACAATTTGAGAAATTTATGCAAAGTTTCCTTCAGTTCTGCTTCTTGCTGGCCGTCCTGATCTCCCTTCATCACTGACACTTTCTCTTCCTTCAGAAAAACGTTTCACCCACCTGTAAACTGCTGTTTTCTTCATAACATCATCCCTGTAAACTTGCACTAACATGTCTCTGATTTCGTTTCCACTCTTTCCAAGCTTAACAAGAAATTTAATGTTAGTTCGCTGCTATATTTCAAGCTCAGACATTCTCGCGGCGGCACACCAAAACACGCGCAGACAGTAATAGATGCCACTCAGAAAGAAACGGCCATAGATCAACAACACAACTGTGAAACGCTGATATATCAACGTCATCAAACCATACTAAGGCTTTTGTCCATTGCTGCCACATCAAGCACATGTTTGCGAGTTCGTGAACTTAATTGTCCGACCACGTACATACTGCACTGTGTGACTAGTACAATGATGTCTCTATACATACCTCACTGTATAGCTAGTACAATGGTGTGTCTATGTACATACCTCACTGTAAAGCAAGTACAATGGTATGCCTATGTACATACCTCACTATGTGTCTAGCAAAATGGTCTATGTACACACCTCACTGTGTGACTGGTACTATGTTGTGTCTATGTACACACCTCACTGTGTGACTGGTACTATGTTGTGTCTATGTACACACCTCACTG
>Ga0123354_10017130_pt1 | contig 11351 bp, 6 predicted proteins | sample TergutLab28metaG_2_FD_97872 | JGI IMG/M metagenome (GOLD analysis project Ga0123354, IMG submission 97872) | Labiotermes labralis P4 segment gut microbial communities from Petit-Saut dam, French Guiana - Lab288 P4 | ecosystem: Host-associated > Arthropoda: Insects > Digestive system > Gut ... | reverse complement strand
TCAATTGAGGAGCTACTTGAATGAAAAAAGTAGCGGCTCCAGGTCTAGAAAACAGAGATTAATGGCTGTGGGGACCCGTTGTGCTGACCACGTGACACCCCTCTATCCGCGAAAGTTGACACTAACTTCGCCGACCGGCGGCGGCCGCTCTGTCGGTATAGTTCGCGTGCGGACTAAGGCCACGGAGTAAAGGCGGTGGATGAGAACGGTAATGGGCTTGATGTTTAGAGGGTTGTGCAGGTGGGAAGTGGGGTACGGCTGAGATGGTTACCGATGACTTGGAGATATTTAGATTTGATAACTTGAAGTCTATGGTAGTTGCAGAGGCATGTGGAGCTCACACCCTCATACGCTATTCCTTAAAATAAGAATGCATTTCACTACCTGCCAACCTACAAACACCTAGACCTGCCAAGTGGTCTCCTCTCTTCAAATTTCGTAACTAATATCCTATATGCGTTTCTCACGCCCCATACTGTACTGTATAAATACCTAGGTCACATATCAAAATACGATCATTCAGTTGCAAGCAACGGAAACACTGTAAGAAATGCCGTTATCATATTTAACCCTTTAACAAAACAGGGCAATGTACGTAAATGTAACATTGTGGCGCGTTCGCGTAACTTTTATACCCCGTCGGCCATCCTAACAGCCTGATACAATTTAACTGAAATACAGAAATTTTGTGGAGATTTAATGTGGTCGGCAACAACAAAGCGTACTTAAATTTTCATCTAAAGTGCCCGATTTTTTACAAAATGTGGAAAACCGTGACAGATTTTCATATAAGTCCCCAATAACAAATTTCGTTTACATTTAGGTTTATACAGCCCGTAAATCCGTCCAGTGAGAACCGCGCTAATCCATGCGGACAGACGGACAAACAGCCTTATAACATCTGTGTCGCACAGAGCGCTCTGACGGCGACAAAAATAAAACGTACTTTTGGTCTCCACGTAAAAGTTCCTGAGTTTTTTAATCCGATTTTAACCAAATATGGATTTCCTCGACAGGTTTTCACAGAAGTCTCCAATTCCAAATTTCATGGAAATCGGTTCGCGGTGATACGTGTGGACGGACGGACGGACGGACGGACATGACGACGGTAATTGTAGCTTTTCGCGACTATGCGAACGCGCCTAAACACTAAAATTAAAGTAAATTATATTCCAATATTCGGTCCGTATCTCGTAGTAAACACTCGCCCTTGGTATAAAAGCCAAACCATTAATACTGTACAGGACAGTACTGGCTGCCATTCTCACAACCACACAAACGCCATTAATGCTTTATGTGGAAAATACGTAGTATTTTTGTATGTTAAACTTCGTGGTACATAAAGTAACCACTAGGGTTTGAATGGTTATGGCATAATTCTGACGTTCGCCCGAAAGAGAGGAAATCCTAGAAACACTGCAGTCACCCAGCCGGCAACCCGGATGCCTGTCTCGGGATTGCCAGATAGGGTCTCTCTTGCCTCGAAAGATGCTGTTCCGGCCATAAGATGGCATTATAAAAACGATTAAGAGTGGAAATGAGTCTGCCAGTGCGGGCTGAGACAAATATGGTCTGTACATATCCGTGCCAATACAATACAGCAGTTGTGTGCACATAAGTGAATAACTCAACCTTAAGACAGAAAGGAAAATCCAGACGTTTGTTGCACAAGTCTCACTGCCACTCCCACACTTCATCACACAGGAATTACACTGCCTTACCACTAAAGGACACACCTTATGGCCAGCGACCTTGATCTGGTAAACATTCTTACATCTGGTACAGCGGTCCAAGGACAACTAACAGAGTTAAGTGGCCTGTAAGATGAACAATGAACTATTTTGAGACATGACACCGTGTCCATAAGATGATGATAGAGGCAGCAAACTTCCTCTAAGTCGAATTAATTACCAATCGGCACGGCGTCATATACCGGGAGACTTTCAACATTCATAATCAACTACGCATTGTGTGTTAAGTTCCTCAAAGCAGTGTAAGGCAGGGATTAGCTTCACCCTTCGACCGCTTTATACATGTGCCCACTAGATGGAAAGCAAGAAGCGCCTCAGAGCCGGTATGGACACAACGGCAAGAGAACCGTCCCTGCCTGTGCCAGGAGTCGCTTCAGACACAGGTACAGTACGTACGTACCCACCGGCGAGCTACAGAGCGGGTCTGAACACGGTGGGGGGAAAAAAAGTCCCTTCCCGAATACTAAACCCTGCTGTCCTGATCACGGCGTGTCACTTTACAGATTGAGCTATCTTGTTCTCTACACGCAATCATAACATGATATGTAATGGTCTGGAAATGTCTGTCTACCGATTTCGACCAAATCTGCCACTGGGCAGCAATAGCCAGTAATGAAACGATAAACAATAGAAAAAACAACCTCGTAAAAATCTCAAAAAAGCAAAGTAAATTAATGAAAGAGAAACCTAAATTTTTATGGAACGCGGCAGGCTACGAAATAAAAGACTACTGCAACGCATATAGGCCTATTTGTTTGTTTCTGGTGCAACAGCCCCCAGTGGGCCATGGCCTCCTCATTCACGAAGTTTCTAGATCCCACACAACGACGCACCACATTCGGTAGGACTCCTCAGGATTAGTGATCAGCTCGTCGCAGAGACATCTACCTGACAAAATACAACACTCACAACAGACAAACATCCATGCCCTGGTGGGATTCGAACCCACAATCTCAGCAGGCGAGCGGCCGCAGACCTACGCCTTAGACCGCACGGCCACTCGACCGGCGCATATAGAGGTCTATAGCGGTACAAATCAAGATAAGTCGCAACGAGAATCTACGTAAATGACAATCTGCATTCTAATTAACATGAAGAAGGTTACTAATACACAGGCGCACAATGACAGTGCAGGACAGCCAACTGCTTGAACTGATAATTACGACAAAAGCAAAGGCGGACTTCAAATACGGCAATCGTGAACGGCCATAATTGGACAACGCATATGCTGCATCGTGAGGGAATCGAACCCAGCACCCTGCGACGCGGCGTATATGTCAATCGACGTCCAAGCGTTAAACCTATGTTGGTAAGAAAATCGTCTAGCTGGGCCTTAGGAACATCCGGGCGACATCCATGTCCTTGAGGATCGCCAGCAGTCCGTAAACCGGACTTATATATGGGGTCGGTAACTAAGAGAAACAAGTGAGTCCGGCAACAGACCGCCACACGTTCGATAAGCACTATCGTCGATCATTCTTGGTTCCTCGCGAACACTAAAGCCAATTTCAGGCATGGCGTTGTTAATAGACTTTTAAGAAATCAACAGAAAACCTTAGGTCATGTTGGCAGCTTTACACGAATATTCCAAGGAATATGTGCCAAATTACAGAGAAACTGTGCTTCAGTAAGTAGGCCTACAGAGTGTTCCCACATTTGCTTGACGATTATGAAGAAGGTGTTTGAACTTGACCGCTCTCCAATACAAACCCTGCTGCAGACGAATCCCAAACTAATCATCAGTACTTTAAAAAACGGTTCACAGTAAAGGAAACAAGAAAAAGGTAAAGGTAAAGTTCACCCTAGAACAGGCCACGAAGGCCCACAGGGGGAGTAGAAGCACAACTCTACTCTTTCTTTAAACTCGGCGCTAGATGGGGTAGGTGGTCAGCGCCACGCCCCGGCCGCTTTACCCCCGGGAAAGACCCGGTACCCATTGTACAGGAGTCTGGGTGGGCCCCAGGGCCGTTCTGGACAGGTGCGGTAAATCTCGCCCCCACCGGGATTCGATCCCCGGACTGTCGAGCCTGTAGCAAGTCGCTATACCGACTGAGCTATCCCCACAAAGAAAACAAGTATGAATAAAATATATAGGGCATTAAGAACTTACAGCGGGAATGTGAAGTTACCGACGTGGTGTACAAGCTACTTGAAGAAACGCATCTTCATTTGTTTTACAGTGTCATGTATGTCTTCAAGAGGTGGAATGGGGAGGCATGGACTGGACTGATCTGGCTCAGGATAGGGAAAGATGGCGGGCGCTTGTGAATCCATTGTTTCATTAATGGGGAATTTCTTGACTGAGGACCTGATGACTTCTCAGGAAGGACCAGCTAGCACTACATGACTACACGAACAGATGTGACAATGCTCACACGTTTCGCATCAAAAAAATCAAAACTAAACTGGCCAAGACGAGAGAAACAGATCAAATTCGGAGAACGCCTGCTATAATTCAGTAATGGATATTTTGTATTGCGTCCTACATTAAAATCTAAAGTTTGAAGTATAAAACTATAAAATCACCACCTCCCCCGTTCTGTCTGTATGGCCGTGAAACAAAGTGTTCAGAACAGGGTTTATTGGAACTTATGGACGGGGAGAAGGAGAGTGAACCCGAGCAGTGTGATAACTATACAGTAATGAACTGCATACTTGGAACTCTGGTGGGTGGTGCATGCAGAACGCGTGGGAATACCAGAAACCTGTACAAGAGCTTAGTAGGTACATGTAAATGGAAAAAAAAGAAGCTTCTGAGATCCAAGCGTAAAAGACTGGATGATATTAAAAACGAACTTCAAATGAAACAGGCGCAATGGAATGTGCTGGATTGAAATGGTTCAGAACATGGTCCAGGGTGAGGAAGTTTACGAATACCGTAACTATCTTTCAGAATCCATGAAGAATCTAAATACCGAGCGACTGCTCTGTGACAAAAACTCTGCACCGCGGAATTAATTCGTAACATCAGTCATTCCAAAGTGGTTTCCCACTAGGAGGCCATATTCATTAAGAGAAATGGGGAAGGCTTATCGAAGTTAAAGACTCCAGCTGTAGAAATGAAATACGGTGGCAAATGGCAATGGACACCTCCTGCGTACTGAAGAGTCGTCAAAACTGGCTTTTCTCTATTCCGTATGGTACAGGACACTCCGCAATACATACTAGCACTGCAACTCACTGGCTGTTATCCGCAGTGGCTGCAAGCTGCAAACATGCAACTGTCCCTTCTATTATCTGAGAGTTTACATTGTCACACAGCTTGCGAAACAATGCTATCACACAGTACCGGCATTGCAATTTTTCTACTACGAACCCCTAGTCAGGTAACTGTAAAAGTTGCGATAAAGTGAATCCTAAAATTGACCATGAAGGCCCAGAGGAGGAACAGAGGAATGGCGCTACTCGTTAAGGAACCTTGGGGCTAAATTGGGGAGAGTGGTCTACGCCACACCCCGGTCGCTTTGCCCCCGGAAAAAGAGAGCCGGTACCCATTTTATGGGACGCTGGGTGAGCCCTTGCGGAAAACCAAGCCATCACCGGGATGCGATCCCCGAATCGTACCCCAGGCCAGGTAAAAGCCAGAACGGCAATGGCTCTAAAAGAAAGAAACAAAAGGGGAGCTGAAAAAAGGATCAAAGAAGACAGGATGAAACATAAAATGTGAATGTTGAAAACAAAAATAGGGACAATATAAGGTAACATTATCAGAAGAGACAAGAAATCAACGAGAAAGAACGGCGAGAGACAAGAACAAGGAAGAACTGAGGTTCCGTAAAAGGGAGAGTTCTTTACCGGTTACTGAAGCCTTACAGAGACACAACAGCGCCATGACGGTTACCAGCAGTACATCTGTGTATTGTACTGCACTGCACCGTACTGTACTGTAGCGTACTGCACATACCAGTAAGTTTGTGGCTCAACAATTGGGCAACAAAGCCAGGAATGTGACAGGCACACACAAAGAAAGCACTACATTCAGACAATACATAGCCAATGACAAATCATAAGCATTACGTGTTTACACTCTTGTATAGTCCGTGTACTATATATTAGTGGAAAAATTAGGGGTGATTTGGGGTCACAGGAACGGATATTCGGGAAGCCGAACGTAAAGGTTCGTAGTTGAGGCGGGTGTGGGAGGGGGAAGGGGGTGCTGGTGTCAATGGCGTGCAGGCTCGAGATGTGAATGCCCACTTTCACCGCGATCTGCGGAATTCTATCATATGAGAGAGAGAAAGTGTTGCCGATGGAAGTACAGACATCCCAGCCACGCTAGGCAGTGATGTAACAGTAACACTTTGAATTTCGCTTCACGTGAAGCTCTGCTTTTACCGACTGGCGGAAAAGTATCGAATGGCACAGCACACTGCATTAATTCTGAACTGGACCGCACAACTCTGAGGATTTTATACAGAACCTGAGAGAGTGCATTATCACTCGTGAGGACAACGCATAAGTTCTAATACTGATTTACAGAACGGAAGGCCCGGAAACGCTACGCACTTCACAAACCCGCAGTAGCCACCGTTAGGGGGCGGTAGAAACGGGCGGTAAGTTAATTCCAGTGGGGCACACAAAACGTACTCTTTGCTATTCTGCATTCCTTATTGTCGTCCTTCATGTCCATTTATGGCAGACGTAAATTAATCTCTGTAAAGCTTGGCACACTACAAATGTCGCAATGCAGAGTCGGTAAAAATTTTTTCCTTGAACATTTTTAAATATTCACACTGCTGATAAATGTTGCGCATAAATCTCAATATGTATTTATTGAGTATATGCGTGTGTGTATATATATATATATATATATATATGGACAGGTGAGAGGGCGTTCGCACGGACGAACTGACTGAGAGACAGACAGACATAGGTAGGTAGGTAGGTAGGGAGACAGACCGACAGACAGACAGACAGATAGATAGATAGATAGACAGATGGATGGATGGATGGATGGACGGACGGACAGACAGACATACAGAGCAGTCAGGGTCTTTTAAAGCGAAAGACCTCGTCCATACCCCGGAAAGAGTTAAATTTTACCACCAGACTTCAACCATTTCTCTCACGAATTGTATGTTATAAATTTTCTGTAACTTCAGCTTCAAAATGTGACAGGGTGCTGTCAATTGAAGTTCACTTTCAGACGCCCAGTTCCATCATGTCTCAATGTGTCACGTGGTCACCAGGTTGCGTCCGCCTCCAGATCGCGACGGGTAATTATTAAGCACACACAGCATGTGTTGACTTGACACTGCAACTAGGTTTATGTGGCAGCTCTTCCTGGAACTGCGTCATCCATAATTAATCAACTATGCACTACCAAATATCTCAAAATGGGCGTCCACCATTATATGGCAAACGGCCTCACCCGATAATAATGTGGGCTAGTTCGCGGGCCGCAGGTGGAAAAACAACAATAACTTGCAAACCTAACCTCCTAAATGATTGCGTAATATTTATAATATACACATAATTTACAAACGTGGCCTCGGGCCGTGTAATAGAACCCGGCGAACCGCGAGTTGGATAGCCATGGTCAAACACAACTAATTGTGTGTTACTGCCTGACCAAAAAAAAAACATCTCTAATCTTAGCATTTAACCAACTTAATGCGCAAATTCTTTTTTTATTAAGCTAATTATATTCTTCTACATGTTTCGAGCACTGATGTGCTCATCATCAGGAAGTCAAATTGTATTATACAGCATCTGGTATCGTTAAACTGTGTAGGTGGCCGTCCGACCTGCGCACCGGACGGCTACCTACAAACTGTGACGATACCAGATGCTGTATAATACAATTTGACCTGATGATGGGCACAAACGTGCTCGAAACATGTAGAGGAATATAATTAACTTAATAAAAAACAAGAATTTGTGCATTAAGTTTGTCAACTGCTAAGATTATACTGAGATGCACGGTCAGCAAAACATCAAAACAGCATCTCTAAGCAATCTCCCGCTACTTAACTAAGCGAATTTATAGATTATCCAATTAAAAATTTACTAAACTGCCTATTTAACAAACCCCACACAGCAGAGTCCTTCTTGAAAAGCTGCAAGTTGCAGCAGCTGATCACGAAATTCCCCGAAAGTTTTTACAATCCAAACACTCATTACGTCTAGCCAACATCGCGACCAAGAACTGAGGAAGACAACTGCGCACTTCTGGTTTATTAAGCAGCGGGCAGTGGTTATGTCTTACCGACGTTTCGGGACAAAATATCGGTCCCAAGTTCAGGATTCAAGAATCCAAAATCTCGAACCTTGAACATGGGACAGATAGGTAGTTCCGAAACGTCTATCAGAAATTACCACTACTCGTTGCGTAATTTTTGGAGTCTTGAACCCTGAACATGGGACGGATAGGTTGTTATGAAACGTTGGTCAGAAATTACCACTACTCGCTGCGTAATAACCCAGAACAGCGAAGTTCTCAACTACTTCGCGGTGGTAGCCTGAAACCACACAAAGCAATGAAAAGTCTGAGAATAAAAAAAAAGACATTCTTAAAATATTTTATCACAGCCACATGTTTAATGCTGTCAGCATTCATATACGTTAACGTATTCCTGATAACTCTGAATGCGTAAAAACGAATAGTTCACTACCTTTCCGACTTCGGTGGAAAACAACACGATTTAGGAAAACAAAACATGTTTATTGAGCTGCATATACCACGTATATACATTGCAGTTCACACAAACGTGATGAAACCCAAATACTTCAATAACACGCTTGTGGCTGCCTTATTAACAGCGGGACCTCCCGCGACAAGTCAGCATTGTCTGCAAGTAGCGCGTCCAGATATTCGGCACGTGGGACTTTCACGCGACCGTCGCGGCAGCACGGCAGTCTGCATGTACAGTGCGTCACGTCAGCTGACTAACAGACGAACTCGCCAATCCCAGAGCAGTGCCGAAGAGGCACCAGAGCGTATGGTTGATAACCATGGAGCAGAATTCTTCTTGAATCCTTTACAATCGCACAGCTGGTCAAGAAATGTTCCCAGTTCTGATTTAGCCCGGAGAAAAAAGAAGTACATTGTCACAGATTCACGCTACTGGACCGTATCCTCAGCCAGTTAAAGCCAGTCTACATGAACATATTCTTTTCTTTAAGGTCCATTTCCAAGCCCACTGTCGTTCCTAAAAGACCAGCATGCTTTTTGCGGGTCGCCCATTTCAACTTCGGAACCACATGAATAATTTCACGAAACCGACTGCACATAATGCCATTGGAGGAACACAAACGTCGTACTTTCTATTTCCATACGATCAGAAAACACAACAGTGAGGATGCGTGGCTGTGCGAGGTACGACAGGAATCAGCGCCACTTACTTCGTGAGGCAGGCGAGGCATCAGCTCCACTTACTTTGGAAGAAAGAAGAGGCATCAGCGTCACTTACTTTGTGAGGCAGGTGAGGCATCAGCGTCACTTACTTTGAGAGACAGGCGAGGCACCAGCGTCAATTACTTTACGAGAAGGGAGAGGCATCAGCGTCACTTTGGGAGACAGAAGTAGCATCAGCGTCACTTACTTTGTGAGACAGTAGAGGCATCAGCATCACTTACTTTGGTAGACAGAAGAGGCATCAGCGTCATATAACCGTCCGGCTCACCTTTCTAATTCATTTGGTTCGCATGAGACTTAATTTTCAGGACTACCGTGGTTTGAGTTTGATGGGCTTGGTGGAGATGAACAATTAATACTATTTTTGCTGAGTTGATAATCTGAAGAATCTGTTGTGATTTTATTTTCAGTCACTGGGAGCTAATTTGGTACAGGTTTTTATTGCATATGATAAACGTTGCACGGATCACCCTCTCGTGTAGCGTATTCACTGCATATTAACCTTTAAGGAATAATAATTTATATTGTCCGAAACTTGGTAATACCGAGTATGTCCAATTTAATAATTTACTCTAATTTGCATAACAAGTCTGATTGGTCTCCTGTAAATTTGACAGTCTCGTACTAGGCCGAAAACTTCAAAATTTTGTATTATTCCTCCCCATTGGTTCCTAATGACTGACGCGATATCTTTTAACTTAACATATGTAACCCCCGTAGAAGCGTGCTCTACTGGACATTTTTAATGGGCTACCGTGACTAACACGGTATCCACCACCTCGTGATTTACATTTCGAAAAAGTGTCAAACCCTCGAATTATGGCTGCCCCAGCAAACTTCAAAACTCCATTAAACTTGACGTTGACAAATACGTAAAAACTAGAACTCTCTTTTGTCAATACTTGCCGCACCTTCTATCCTATTCTAACCTCTACTTGTCTCTTTCTTCAGTTATCTGTCTATCCTATTTCACACATGACTCTTTCTCACTCTCTGCCCTGTAACCATCCTTCTCTTTGCTATTCAACTGACCTTTTGTATCCTTTACCAGATGCTTCTGACCACCCTCATTCGGAAACATATGTATTCCTACATTTAAGGAAATAATTTTGTACCTTAAATAATTGTTCCCACCGGTTATAGTCACTTACTTTGTGAGACAGAAGAGGCAGCAGCTTTTCTTACGATGGTGTTGGCGTAGATGTGATGACGAGGACGGTAATAGGGGCAGCGGTAGAGGAGGTGGTGGAAGTACTACGTAGTAGTAGTAAGCCTATTATTATTATTAAACAGTAGTAGTACTAGTAGTAGTAGTAATGGAAGGAGCGGTAGATATGTGGAACTGTAGGAAAGTAGGCTGGGTGAGAACGTCGCAACTCTTTGTTAACATCGTGTATCCTTTCCACGTCCAGCCTCTCACGTGGTCTGCTACCTGGAAGTTCCCCGACTCACATCTTGAGTGCACGTGACTTCCCTCCGGTGGGCGCTAACTTGACACCTCATACGCTTTTCTTTGTTGAGCCCACCAATATTTTTTTCAATTACAACTATCTCTCTCCTTATTATACAGTTTTCTTTTTCCTCATTTTTCTTTTTCGTCTTCCTTCCCGCAGCGTTTGGTTCAATTTTGTGGCACGAATAATAAGACAGTTGCAAATATAGACACGCTTGCAGGTTTAGCCTATTGCAAAAAAGGTAACGGTCACCATATAATATGCCACGAAGGCACAGAAGCGGAGTATTATAGCCGTATTCATTCCTAGTGCTAGATGGGATGAATCGTCATCGCCACGCCCCGGCCGCTTTACCCCCGGGAAAGAGCCACGGAACAACTGTGTAGGAGGCCGGGCGGACCCCAGAGTCGGTCTGAACGGATGACCCCACCGGGATTCGAGCCCCGGACGATTCGACCCATAGTGAGTCGCTATACTAGCTACGATATCTCGGCCACAACAGCCTATGTTACGGCATCAAACCTTTTAAACGTTATGATATGACGAGAGATTGATGGTGACCTAAATGCACAACTTGTCTTCGCGGCAATGTAACACGCCTTTAGTGAGATGAAGAAGAACAATAAAAAGAACAGGAGAAACAAGAAGTCGCAACTGGAAAGCCTGTAGAAAGAAGCGGCCGTGGAGGTAGAGTCCAGTTGAAATGTGATGGCACACGGTGACGCACGGGAGGGGAAGTGAAGGGGAAACTGGCGAATGGAGTGGGTAGCCAGTACCCTTCACACTACC
>Ga0123354_10017128_pt1 | contig 11351 bp, 7 predicted proteins | sample TergutLab28metaG_2_FD_97872 | JGI IMG/M metagenome (GOLD analysis project Ga0123354, IMG submission 97872) | Labiotermes labralis P4 segment gut microbial communities from Petit-Saut dam, French Guiana - Lab288 P4 | ecosystem: Host-associated > Arthropoda: Insects > Digestive system > Gut ... | reverse complement strand
TGGAAGATTGACGTGAGAAGCAAGACAGCTCTAACGAGCGGGAGAGTCACTTTTTCTCTGATTTTTGCTTTTCGCGAGAGTGTAGACAAAAACAGCGAAAAGCGTGGGATGAATATATATATATATATATATATATATATATATATGTGTGTGTGTGTGTGTGTGTGTATATATATATATATGGTGGTGCTTTTAAATAATGAGATTGCGCAGAGATACTGACTTCTCTAAAGTACATATTAGGCTACTACCTGCTACTGAAACTTTTCCAGGTCGCATGCCACCGTGCGCTCCGTTACGTTGACGTAGTGTAGAATATTTTTTTTCATACGCTCGTAACTTGCTGTGATCATGCTTTGTAAGGTAGTTGAACAAAGAGCGAACATAATATTTCTTGGGAAACTGGGGATAGGTCCCACCGAAATATTCAGTTTTGTTACGAGAGGCATGTGGACAAGAAGGCGGAGTTACTGAAAGAAGTCTTACGAAGTGATATCAGGGGAAGATTCGAGGCCTGGAAGGCTAGTATGGGGCGTTGCGTAGCTTCCGTTAAACTTCGAAGGCGGTGAAGTGTAGAGACAGCAGTCTCCTTTATAAAACATTTCTTGGAAACCAGTCTCATTTCTTAATAGCCCCACCTTACGTTATTTAATAAGTATCGATTGATAGCAGTGCAGTCTTCTTGCACCTTTAAACGGTTGATGCATGGGATTTTGCTGAAAACAGTAGGAGTAGGGTGTTAATTCCGTAGAATTCATCTTCCAAATAAGCTTTTGAAAACATTAACGATTTGCGAACTTTCTCCACATTTTAGTCTGTTCGACCTGTAGAGGGACATCCTGAAGGCAGCCAGTCTTGACCGAAGTTGTCCCGCTCTTGAATCGAGAAAACCATTGAAAAATGTGTTTTCTCCTCAAGGTATTGTCACCGAAAGTTGTTTTGAGCATATCGTGTATTTACAGTGCAGCTTTCCCGAGTCCCAAGCAAAACTTAACGCCGATAGTTTGTTTCTTAAAATCGGGCATTATAAAATCGCGCATCGCACTTAACAGGCACAGCAGTTAACACCTGCTCAGAAGCGACACCAACTGACTCAGAAGATAGCGCTTTTGCGGCGTCTGATGACACAGAAAGCTGTATTGCCGTTTTCTGCCCTAGTGCAGTGTTTGTTTTATCCCATTCGTTTTTTATTACTTCGTGCGCAGTTTATCTTTGTTGTGTTGACAAATTAAACAGACAGTGTGTTAATTGGAAATTGTATGTATTTTTAAAATTTTGAAACTAGATTAAAATATACTAAAAGGCAAAAAAATGTTTTCTGGTTTCAAACACAACAATATATTTTATTTTACTTTTATCTTGACATATAGCAGTCAATTGACCATCATCAGCCCATCTGTACAAAACATAATCAGGTGCATGCGGTGCAAAAACATAAAATAAAATAAATTGTGTTACTTGAAAATGTTATGTAGTTTTAGTGCGAAGCTGACACCTTCTAGTCATGAGGTCTAAATAGCCTTACGTTCTATGTGCTTGGTGCTTAGGCGGAGGAGCCACTGTAGTTTGGGACTTGGCTTTGCCGCTCTCGAAGCTAGGGACGCGAATGGGAAACAAAGCCGGAGAGCTGAGTTCCGATATGTACTAACCCTCGCCCATCATATTATTCAGTAACTTTCTGGCATTTCAGCCACGCAGGATATGATGGTTTATTTCATCCCTGTCTTCATACCTTATGCAAAAGACGGCAGCTTATATTCACAGCCTCCACTTTTTTTTTTAATACCCACGCCTAGATATTCCCGGTAGTCGTACCAATGTGAGATTAATTTTGGAACAAAAATTTGTTTTACAGAACGTGAAAGTGGGTGCGTTGTTTACATATTTGCACAACGTTTCGTAATTCCATCTGAGCTCAGCCAGTAGATAGCAGTATCTATATCTGCAGTTCTTCACGTTAGATAAAACTGTTACTTGACATTTCTGCAGTGGTAAAGTTTTTTGTCCTATTATCCGAGGTCAGGATACCAGGCAGAATTGAATTGAGGTCAGTAAGGAGATCAACTGGTTGTTTTTATCGTATTTGTATTAATGTTGCATTGAAGCCCTGGTTGCCATCTGTGTCCGTACCCATAGTACAAGACAGTTTTATTGTCTTATGGCGTTTTGCTGAACGTTCGGTTCTTTGGATGGTTACGGAGGTTTAAGAATTGTGATTATTGGATACTGAGGGCTCACTGTCTGAAAATTTGAGCAAACGAAGAACGATACAGACGAACTGAAGTATATGTAAGGAGCTGGTAAGTTTGGAAGAGAAGAAGAAGGCAGGATGCAGTTAAACTATTGTAATACCCGTTGAGAGTTCAAATGAAAGTCTAACTTTGAGTTCCTCAAGTACCGCTTCGTCTGTGAGTACAGCAAAGGAACATCGCAAGCGCTCGTTGCTGTTTTTTTTTTTCGTAAGGGTGATAAAGTTGTGTGCTTCACAAAGATTAATATTATACAGAACTCAGTGATCAGGTATTGAATGGAGCTAGTGTTGCTCCCACCTCACAAATTCGCACGGTATTGTTGGCGAAGGTGGAAGTCTGAGTTTTTTCTTCATTCATAAAATAAATGGTCACGTTGTTTGATTCATGAATCGAGTGTGATTATTTAGCAATTTCTCCAGTAGTAACTGAGAGACGGGGTGCTGTGAGCAAATTCGAAATTTTCGTAGTTCGAATGTCGTGGTATAAATAGTCTGTCCGAGGTTTCCCTCGATAGCACCGGGAGAGTACAGTGGTTTTACACAGATCACAACTAGTCCCGTGTCTTGCTCTTTCATATCCGTCATGCCATTAGGAAAGCATCGCTAAATACGCAATTCATTTTTCTGTACGGCGCTGTTTTTATGTTCTGCATAAACGTACGAAGTGTCGGCAGGATTTGTTGTTAAGAGCACTGGGTTTTTTTTTTTAAGTGTGACGTCTTGATGTGTGTGTAAAATATGGACAGGTAAAATTAATAAGTCACAACACGACTTCTTCATAGACTAAAGGACTGTGTATTTAGTTCTGCGACATGTTTCGACCTACAAGTAGGTCATCCTCAAGCTCATACTGATCAAAAATATATTAAGGAATATAGATTATTTCATGCTGTATTCCTTAATATGTTTGTAATCAGTATTAGCCCGAGGATGAACTATTTGTAGGTCGAAACTTGGTGCCTGTGCAGTTGTCAGCGTTGTGTAGTAACTGTTATTAATTTCATCTTTCCACGTCTTACGGGATGTTACGTCCTGTCCACTTTTAAGTAGTTATCGACGTTTCGAAGAACCACAATGTCTTCATCTTCAGGATCAGATAGTCCAGTAAGACTGCTTTACTCCTCGTTAATGAATCGCGTACCCATAGAGCGGCGGAATTCTGAATTATTTATTTAACGACGCTTACGTAACAGCATGGCGGATATTAATCAGCAACGACGAACTGGTTCTGGCTTATTTAAAAGCAGCATACCTGTACTTCCTGGTGGTACCGAGGAAAACCGTGAAGTGGATATTCCAACGAGATATTGAAAGTCCGGCAGTTCTCAATTTACTGAGTGCGAAACATAGCACCGCAGCTGTGAGCATCGCGAGCAGAGTGCGAACAGTTACTGGCGTTTCGAGGGATCGTTGTACCATTATCTGCGGGGTCAAGCAGGCTTCTTGGACCCGCTTGACTCTGAAGATGAAGACACTACAGTCCTTCGGAACGTCGGTAAATTGAAGGGTCGTTACGGGTTAAAATCTCTGAAGACTTGAATCTTGAGGTTGCTTTTCCATCGAACATAAGTCGATGTTCGATGTCTCTGCTCGGTAGATACATAACCGGTTCAGGTGAGAAGCCGGTGATTAAAAAATGCAAAGACCGACCTGTCAGCAATGAGTTTACGCCATAGATCGAATGTGATGCCTGGGCTATTGCGGCATTTTTGTGCGGTCTCCAATTGAAATATTTTCAGCAGACCTGCATAAATGACGGGCGTCTTCTCGTCCCTGTGAAGTTCCTACTAAATCGCCCTTTCTGTTCTTCTTTACGCTTATAACAGCTCGATAACTGCTGAACGGATTATTATTGAACAGTATGAGGTATTTGTAGAGTCGTTTCAGTTTGGCTCAAATCGGACAAAAGTAACGAACACTGTACACGTACATGTCTGCAGTCATCGCAGTTGCAACTCGCAGAATGTTTACCGGAGTGAAAAATGTTTCGAACAGACGTTGCAGACAAGGATGCTGACATATTGTGTGGGTTATACATTTTCCATACATTTTGTGGTTTACGAGATGATATAATGAAACTGGCACTATGTACGTTTTCAAACTTGTATCTGAAACGGTGTAAAACTACTCCGAACATACGCCTGTCCGTTCTTACACGGAAGAAACAAAACAAAATTAGATTACATTTGTACTATGTTAGACATCAGGAATGTTTTAATGTAGTGATGTGCGGGAGAAGGGTATTGAAGCATACTTACTTACTCACTCACTTCATGGTGCAGAGTCCTTCTTGAGAAGCTAACCTGTTTGCAGCTAGTCAAGAAATTCCCCGCATTTTATGGAACCCGAAGGTACATTACCGCACTCACAAGCCTCCACCACCCGTCCCTATCCTGGCCATATACCCACATCCCACCTCCTGGAGATCCATCCTAATATTATCCACACATATACACCTAGGTCTCCACAGTGGATTGAAACATATATTTAATGAAATAGACACCTATCAGGGTAGACGTATTGACGCAGTGCAAGCATTTTGCGAGGCGGTTAGCGGGGTAGCAGGTACAGTACATGGAGGAAATGCGATTTTAAAAGCGGCCGCGCAGGTGATTTTCTAGCTTGTTAAAATAGCATTTCCTCTGTGCATGTGCTACTCCGCTAACCTTCAAGCAACACGCTTGCAGTGCGTCCATACCCAAAGTCTTAAAACGCGCGCACACACATACACACACACACACACACACAGATACATACATACATATACACTTTTCGTCTAATGCGTTTAATAACAGTTAATACAATTCATTTATTCAGTATGTATGTATGTATGTTTGGTGGGCCGGGATAGTATTTTCCTTATAGCGACTCGCTACGGGCTGGACGGTCCAAGGATCGAATCCCGGTTGTGGCTAGGTTTTCCGCATTCGTCCATACGGCCTCTGGGGCCCCCCCAGCCTCTTATACAAGGGGGACCGGGGAATTGGGGGGGGGGGGGGGCACCCCCATCTAGCGCCGAGGCTAAAGGACTGTGCCTTCGTGACGGGTTATATGGTAACCTTTTTACCCTTATAGGTTAGTTTGTGTCTCCACTTTTTATTAGGATGTCAAGAGGTCAGTGTATCATTTACATTCCATTGCCTTGTTCGGTATTTTGTCTAGCTTAATTCGTAGTGTGTTGTAGTCCTGTCTTCAACTGTACAGATAGTCTTCGAAACATTGAATTTTTCAGTACTATCATATATCGTGTTTGAAAACTCAGTCCTTGATTGGTTGGGCTGGGCGACCGGAGCAGAGCCGAATAATTTCTAGTGTGTGGGTGGGCGGATGGGCGCTTTGATATAACAGCGTACATATTGCGATGGTCGGGGCGCCGAAACAAGGCTGAGGGCCAGGCTACGTAACGAAACTGACCACAGTTACCGCGTTCACACAACTACCGTCATGGTCGCGAGCAGTATCTCCGGAGCCATGCGCCGTCAAGGTAAACCTTTGCACGAGAGGCCGCTTTAGGTTCCCTTCCTGCTGCGCGTAATGTTTTGGATGTGCGTTTATTACCTAAAAATAGACTCCGCTGTGCTCGGTTGTAGCAGTCCTGGTTACCGTGTATCTTGAGTGAGGGTGTTTGTGTATTTTCGGAGTACTGCAGCACGGCATATGAAGATGCTCAAGTAGTTCACTGCAACCCAACCTTGGAGGTTTCTTTGCCTTAATTAGGGATGTTCAAAATTCTGCGAACATTATTTTCCCCACTGTACAGACCAGGTTGGTGTCACGGTATCATTCTTCACTTGACGGGTGTTCAGGAGCCAGTCCGCATCGGTCTGCCCAGACTTGGTACTCCAAATGAGAAAGAGATGCAATTTGTAAATTTGTAATTGAACGTGCGAACCGGTAGTAAAAATTCTAGCAAGGCTCTTCTCCTTATAAGCCTACTACATAGGTGTCCGATTTGAACGTAGACACTGGTGCCGTCCGACCAAAGAGGTTTTTCTGGTTTTTACTCATTCAGTCGTGGCTTTCGCCGGGCAGTTGCCTTAAAATAAGCCACGATCATACATTAATAATTCTTTCTTACCTGTTCTTTATCGTCTTCTGGTTTGATTTGATGTCATGATATCTGCAGTTGTAACAGCATAGTCAGATAACAAGAATTCTTGCCGCAGCACTTTTCTGTTGGGTTCGCGACGTGTCTTCGTCCTTGAGGCCTATTATAGGTTGGCGTAATGTATCTCTTCCGTATGTCTTCTGTTCCTGATAATATGCGCCGCCCGTCTTACGGGCATCACCTGACTTGGGATGTTAAATTCTGGGGATGTGTCGTAGTCTCATCTAGGGCTTGGATAAAACGAAAATTTCAGTTTGCTGGGAAATTGCATAGTGAAATACAGCATAAAACTGTCAATTACTCTGCGTTTAACGTAGAAACAAACGATGTAAATCTCTGTGTTATCTGAAAACCTGTCCGATTTTGAAAATATTTTTTTGCCATCTGTTGTGAGGGGGTTTTTACTGCATTGGAATCGCTTTGAACTAGTGACTCGGCGGTATTTGAAACCTTTGCGCTGTGTCTTGCTTGTCACAAAACAAGTGATATCTCTACACATTGGCGTAACTTGGGAGATCTAAGGGGGGCAAATGCCCCCCCCCCCCAAATTTTTTCTACCTAAGAATTTTTTTTGATACAGAATTGAAGTCGGACAAATAAAAAATAGACATATTTTCTAAACGATTATTTGCGTGGTATAAAGACAGAAACAATGAAAAACTTGCGTTTTACAGGACGCAGAATAGAGGCATGGTCGATCCCCCCCCCACCTCAGTGTTATTCTCCAAGTTACACCTATATCTCTGCATTTCTTACAAATTAATGACACAGCAGTACGGGTGTTACTTGTATTACCTTCTTTGTTTGTAGTAAACGGAATACTGTTTGTAGTCTGCATGTTATAAGCCTTAACTTTGTTTCATACCGGATGTCACGGGTATATCGAAATACTGCAAGGACAGGCCAGAGTGACTCGTGAATTTTAACAGTTCCTGCTTGGAAAATGCATAGTAAAGGCTACTTGAATTACTGATTGTTCTACGCATATAGACTACAGAAACATAACCATTGCAGATAAAGATCCTTTGAAAACGTTGGAAAGTCCAAGTGTGCAAGAACGACAGATAACGCTGGAATTCATGATAACATTTGAGATATTAAAAGAGCGAGGTAATTTCTGACACCGTTCAGTTTGGAGACGTGGTATGCATTCTGTGGCTGTCGACCTTCTAGGTGGCCCGTGGGGCGTTTAGAACCTTAAGATTCTAATGAGCATCAGCTCCACATAAATTCCGTGGGGCATAAGAATAAATGAATCATCATCATCATCATCATCTTCTTCTTCTTCTTCATCTTCGATGGCACTACAGTCCAGACCTTCGCCGCCTTAATGTACTTCTCCCAGTCAGCTTCGTTTTATGACCTCTCTTTCCAATTTGTAATTTTACAAATATTAATATCTGTTTTGTAAACAATTCCACCATCTGTTTTTTGGTCGTCCTCTTAGTCGACTTTCCTAAGGATTATTGTTCAATACATGACTTACTTTTCTTTTACTGTCCATTCAGTTAACATAACCAATCTAATTCAACCGACTTATTCTGACAGATGAAAGCATATCTGAATCTCCAAACAGCTGCATTAACTCTTGATTATATTGCTGTTTCCAATTTTCATGTACTTTAATTCCCCCAGACATCTTGAAAATTTTCTTTCAAAAGTAGCTAGCCGTGTAGCAGTATCTTTTTACTGTATCCCAGATTCTGCTTCGTTTGTTGCCACTGGTGTTACGGGTTTTTATTTTTTCTGCTCTGAGTACTAATTGGCTCTTTAGTAGCGGTAGAAGTGCAAAATGTGCTCTATTTGCATTGGTAATTCTTTTTTTCAGTGTTTGGTCTTAGTTCATTTTTATTTGTTTGGATTGTACCAAGGCATGTATAGTCGTTCGCTATTTCAAAATTATATTTTCCAAATTTTACACATTGATTTTCATTGTAAGGCATTCGTGATACTGTGATAAATTTTGTCTTTTTAAAATTTATTTCTTATCACATCTTATTTGTTTTTTCGACCTGTGATGTAAGTACTTCTTCAACCTCCTGTAATCTTTCCATAATAACCACATCATCAACATGCTATAATTTGGCTACATTTGTCAAATACGGTTCCCGAGTTTCTACTCCCAGTTATTCTCTTGTTCATATGACATGTGGAGATGGAACAGAGTGTTCCGAAACGTCGGCTTATAAAATTCGAACGCCGGGAAATTACCCAAAAGAAAGAATACAGTACTTTAGATCTTGTAATTGCAATTTCCAACACTATATTAAATAGCAAAAGGAGCAATTGCATCTCCTGTTCTCAAACTTTTTTTTTTAACTTTAAATTCGGAGGATGAATGTTTACCAATTTTAACCTTGGCATATATTTCATTATCTAAAATTCTGCACAATTTAACTAATTTCTTTGGGAAACCCAGTCAGTGCATTTACTCCATATTACCTTTCTCCATACAGTGACATATGCTATTTGAAAATCAATAAATAGTTGATGTACAGCTATATTTTTTCCTACGATTTTTCCAATGTTTGTCTCAAGGCAAAAATTTCATCAACGTTTGATCTTCCCCTTTGAAAGCCTCCTTGGTATTCTGATATTATTTCCTCAGCACAAGGTAATATTTGCCAGAATTTTATGTGTTGTACATAGCAGTGTGACTGCTCTGTAATTGTCACACATAATCACGTCTCCTTCTTATGAATTGGACATATAATGCTGTGTTTCCACTCATGTGATAACGATAATACCATGTTTCCTCTCATGTGATACGATCTCTTCCACACATTTTTGAAATGAGTTCATAAAAGATCTTGAGCTCTTTTCCTCCCTCTGTAATAAATTCTGCCGGGAATTCATTATGTCTAATTGTTTTTACATTTTTCAATTTACTTATTGCCATGTCTGTATCTATATAATGTGGTGGCTGAACATATGGTTTTGCAGTTTTTACGTACATTGTCCACTCTTCACCACTGGCATTGTCCATTAGCTCTTGCAGTTCAAAGTGCTTCTCGTAATATTCAGACCACCTTTGCAGGACTGTCTTTGTTCCTTACCATCCTTATCTCTAATCAGTAATTATTTGAGGTTTGAGTCCTTTTCTCACAGTATTCTTCTTGATAAATTTTATTTTGCTTCATTGTTGTTATAAACAATTTTCGTTTGCTGTAGCTTTGATTTAAATAGACTCTACTTTTTTGTCTAATAATAATATTTATTAACTGCAATTGGATTGCCATCCGGTGGCAGTGGTTATTTTACATGTATACAAAATATGAAATTGGTTACTAATAAATTTAAGTCGGGAGGGCTGCATGAGAAGCATGTACTGGCAACTTCGAATCTTGGGAATCACTCAGCATTTGCTTCCAGAAACAGGGAAATCAAGAAAAACCTATGTCGAAGTGGCCGGTTACAGGACCTTCCAATTACTGACTTCTAGCCAGCAGTCCGGCGTCTAAAAGCAGTCCGGCATCTACAGGGTAAGTCCGTCTGGGATTTCCGACCTCTGCGGTACAGTAGCCGGGTTGGTCACGCGGAAGGGGAGCATGTCAACAGAGGAAGAGAGACTCCAAGTTTCTGTCCTACCATACAGGTGCTCGACATGTCCATTCTTGGTGACGCGGCAGATGTCAATCCTGCCACACACGTTGCAACATCAGGCGGTCGATAGCAGCGACTGCCTACACGATCCTTTGTTGCAGCTGTGGTAAATTGTGTGGCATATGGGGCACATACACACGATCCTTGATGTAACCCCATAAGAAAAAATCGCAGGGGGTTAGGTCAGGTGACCGTGGAGGCCAGGTAAGAAGAGGAGAGTCATTGTGAGAAGCGCGCCCAATCCAGCGACTGGGAAGATTAGCGTTGAGGTGAGCACGGACGTCAAAATGGAAGTGTGGCGGGCCCCCGTCTTGTTGGAAAATGAAGTCCTCGCTATCATCCTGTAATCGTGTCATTAGCCACAGTTGCAGCCTGACCAGGTACTTGATACCGGTAACAGGTGGTTCCGCAAAAAAAAAAAAATGGTCCGTAGACTTTGCAAGAGGAAACGGCACAAAACACATTCACTTTAGGCGAATAACGGACGTGTTCCATCGTTGCATGAGGATTTTGCGTGCCCCAAATGGGTACGTTGTGACGGTTCACCTTACTACACACACATGAAACGTCGCCTCGTCACTGAAAACCAGCTTCTCAGCAAACACGTCTTCCTCTAGCCGCTGCTGGAAATCCACGCAGAAGTGAAAACGAAAATTGTGATCCTGGGGATTCAGCGCCTGCAACAGCTGCAGCCGGTATCCTCTCACGCGAAGACGTTTGCGCAGAATGAGCCAAACACTTGAATGAGGCATCTACAATTCTCGCACGATGTTTTGATTTCTGAGTGCTCCTGACAAACGTTTCTCGCACACGCTTGACAGTCTCGGCCGATGGCCCCGGACGGTCTGTTCGTTTCGCAGCGCACAGGCAGCCACTATGCTGTAATTTCATGTACCATTCACGAATTGTTTTGTCCGTAGGTGGTTCTGTGTGGTACATGGTCCGAAACCTCTTTTGCACCGTCACAATTGACTCAGTTTTGGCGAATTCCAAGACACAGAACACTTTCTTATTCCGTGTCCACGTCATGTTTCGTCACGACTGCCCCCTAGCGGTGAAACCTGCAAGTACGCCTCGGCGCCTAGTACAAAACAAAACAAACAAACAAAAAAACTGCGAGAGATTCTCTACTATTGATATGCTCCTTTCTACTGTGTCTGTCTTGGTTGTTGCACAGCCGAGTTCGGAAGTTCCGGAGGGACTTATGAATTACCCTGTATTTTATGTACGTATTTTCTTTTGTCCTTATATTCTTTTTCACTTTGGTATTTCTTTTAATCAGATTGTTGTAAGCTCTCTTTTATCTTCTAATATTATTTGACATTCTTCATCAAAACCGGCTGTTTCTTTGTGACATTTCTTCTTTTCCTATTATTTTTCCAGCTGCTT
>Ga0123354_10017127_pt1 | contig 11351 bp, 5 predicted proteins | sample TergutLab28metaG_2_FD_97872 | JGI IMG/M metagenome (GOLD analysis project Ga0123354, IMG submission 97872) | Labiotermes labralis P4 segment gut microbial communities from Petit-Saut dam, French Guiana - Lab288 P4 | ecosystem: Host-associated > Arthropoda: Insects > Digestive system > Gut ... | reverse complement strand
CCTAGTAGCAGCTACTAACGCTTCTGCGTTTTCCTTTAAAGTATGTATACCTCCTCCCAGTATATTAACATCATCGGCATAAGCCAGAAGCTGATGTGTACCATTTAGTTTCAAGCCATCCTGCTTTACCTGAACCCTCCTAATGGCGTACTCTAAAGCAAAGTTGAAAAGCAGTGGTGATAGAGCGTCTCCTTGTCTCAGACCGTTGCTAATAGGGACCCACTACACGGTCCATATGTCATTAAGCGTGTATAAATGTATAGTGCTTGTAGTAGAATATGTGTATAGTAAGTTTAGTTTCTTTATAATGTGAACTAAAATCTGCATGTCTGCTTTTCTTGAGTTGGAGATTCTAATAGCTTCTCCCCCAAATGAACATTTGATATGGATTCCACTGCAAATAGCATAAAATGTTAAAATGTATCAAGAGTACAGTGTCTCTAATGTTTCCTTTTACATGCATTTATTTTGAACTAAAGCAAAATGTTGTGGATCAGTTTTAGGAGTTATAACTTTATAGTGACAGCAAGACTGAAAACTAACATCATGATTGAAAATGTTACACTCAGAATTTATGGTTAGATGCCATATGAAATCTAATGTAATTTTTCTTTTCAGGCCATGAAGAAGTCTGGGTCCAATAAGTTCTTGATAGATGGATTTCCAAGGAATCAGGACAACTTGGATGGCTGGAACCGGCAGATGGCTTCTAATGTGAATCTTCTTTTTGTTTTGTTTTTTGACTGTCCCCAGGAGGTGAGAAATCTTAGGACCTGCTGATATTATAGGATTTTTATGGTTTTATTAATTGTTACAGGTTGATTGTCTAGTGATGCTGTATAGCTTGTTTCATACCGAATGAGATGATCAGCGACATGCAGACATCTACATTATTACCACAGCGACGTGACATGAAATGACTGCTGAGTTTTAAAATTTTGATTTTCCATGTATGTCTAAGAATTTTTAAATTTAAAAATTTAATTTTACAGGTATGTGTAAACCGCTGTTTACAAAGAGGTGCAGCTGGAAGTGGCAGGTCCGATGACAATCTTGAAAGCCTAAAGAAACGGTTTGATACGTATATGAATGATACAATGCCAATCATCCATTATTATGAAGAAAGAAACTTAGTGAAACAAGTGGCTGCAAGTGGCACTCCAGAGGAGGTTGGTAATGCTCTGTACTTATTCAACATTTTTCCACATCTGCTCTGAAATGGACATCACGTTCAGTGGTTATGTTGTATAACACCTTCACTCTTTACCAAAATTGGTATTTCACTTGGCAACAGCACAAGCTTTAGTGAAGTAAGAGACTGTTTTTAAGACCTTTCTTTTGTACACTGTGCATATGTATGTTTAAAACCACTGGGTTTCATAAACTGACTTTCGTTCATCAGTTGAACAGGATAATGAGAAAGAAAACAAACTGTGTTTCGAGGTGTGCTCTATGATTAGGTTCATTGTGTGTGGTCACAGAATTTCATTAACTTGCTTCTTAATTTTAACTAACTAACCAACAAACTCCATGGAGGAGATTACTGGTTCCTTGGCTAGCCAATAAATTCTCCATATTGCACGATTCACTGTTGTCTGAACATTTGGTGCCGTGTAGCAGAAGTTCTTGAACTGTTAGTGCTCATGGGATACTAGAACTGGAACAGATAACTTAAATATACAGTCCACTTTTAAATAATGTCATATATTCTTTGAGAATGTAGGCTTATCATAAAGTGGAAAAATGATTAGTTTTGATGTAAATATCAATATAAAAACTTGAAGTAAATACAGTGTTCTCCCCCCACCCCCTAAAATTTTAGGTAATGGTGCCCCCCTGAGCTTAGCAAAGACTTCACCAAACCCCCACCCCGATTTCTGCACTTTGTATGTGTGCATGCGTATAAGAAAGGCCTTTATCAGTTTTTTGTCTTTAATGTTTTAATTTTCACATTTCATTGTACATCATCACAGTGCTCTTCAGAGCCTTGCATCTTACTGGTTTGAGAACCAATCCCGTATAGGATTGAGTTACTGACAGCAAAATACACACAAGAAGTTGCATTATTTGACAGGCCACCACTTAAATTACAGCATATGTGCATGCGTGCTTGCACACACACCTGACGTTAACTTTATTGCATGTCTAGTGTTGTTTTTAAATGTTCATAACTAAAAATGTCAGGTTTTTGCAGTCTTAGTAATTGCCAAGAATAATTTTATTAGTGCTTGATATTCTTTCCGGGTAGCTCAGTTGGTATAGGGACTGACTACGGGCTGGACGGTCTGGGATCGAATCCCGGTGGGGACGGGATTTTCCGCCCATCCAGACCAGCCCTGTGGCCCACCCAGCCTCCTGTAAAATGGGTACCGGGTCTTTCCCGGGGGTGAAGTGCGGCTGGGGTATGCTGCTGACCACTCATCCCCTTCTTGTGCCATGGTCATGGAAGAATAGAGCTATACCTCTACCCACCCTCTGGGCCACACCGGGCCTGTAACAGGATCACTCTGAAATCCTTTAAAATTGGAATTATTAATTGATCTGTTTTGCATTTTCAGATTTTTGAGGCAGTGGCAGCCATGTTCAAAAGTACAGCACCTTCCAATTAGAGGAAGTTAAGGGATATGGAGTCTTGTTAGGTATAAGAAGGCAGTATAAACAGCAACCACTGTAAAAACAAGTAATTTATGTGTTTTAGTCCTGTGAAATAGGAGCTGTAATTCACAGTTACATACAGTGTAATGTAGTCATGAATGCCAATACATATGAAAAGAATAATCCAGTCTGTGTATATATCTGGGTTATAGGCTAGGGGATACTATGTTTACTTGCATAATTCACATGCTTTTTAAACCAAAAACTGATATGTGAAAGCTGTGGTATTTGGAATAAGGAAATGCAGCAAAATTATTTTAGTCTGATGTCTGATAATTCAGAAATCCTGATAATCTAGCAATAGTCCAAAGACTGGAGGTTTTGCTTTTTACCAGAGAAAAAGCTTTAGCAGTGTGATGGGCAGATGTTGGGGACATGTTGAAAAAGCCCACCAGGTCTGTCTGTACATCTGCTGTTGTGGTATCTCCTGTCCCATAATCCATCAATTTCTTCAGCTGTGAAGACTCCAGAAAACACAGAAGAGGACCCAGATAACCCTGAACCAGCAGATTGAGGTATCTAAATGGAATATTCCTTTCTTTAGTTGTACAGTTGATGTACAGGATCAGCAACAAAAATTTGCTTGTAAGAACTTAGGTCAGTATAGCTACCATCTTATAATCCGGAGTATGCAGTAATTTGGCACATGTCCAGTCTCATACAAACCAGATTAATGGAATTTTGCTGTACTTCCTTCAAGGGTACTATTTTATGCTCTAGATTAAGTTCTGAACAATATGGCTGCATGATATTGTGAATAAAAAAGAAAGTTGTGGTGGGAGGTGAGGGGAAGGTGAAAGATACAGAGAGCAGCATGCAATTTTGATTCCTTTCCTTGTAATTTATCACCATTCTTTTAAACCAAGTTGTACAACTGTTTTATTTTCCCATACTAAATGCACTGAAATTTCTACTTGTTCCTATTTTAACATAATATGTAATAACACAATACAAATTCCGTGACTTCACCAAGCACAGCTGTACCCTGTAGACTTTACTGTTCATGGTGTTGTTTTATTTTGACATTGAATAATCAACCATTGTTTTTTGCGCTGGGACTTCAAATTTATGTTTTCGAACAAATTAAATATGCGTGGCTCCGTAGAATAAACCAATGTGGCCTGCATCAAATGATTCTTGGATTTAGGGTTAAACAAGTTCAGTTGATGTCCTGTGTTTCAGACTGTTCATTGACACCTGACTGCAAGATTTAAGTGGTACCTGAGAACTTGTTGTGTTTCTTGACTGTGGTTCAGCATTTCCTTATATGAGCAGGTCTCGTTTTACACAAGGAATACGTTCCTGAAAAATGTCGTGCAAATCGAATACAAATTTCCCGTTTAAGACAGTGTTTCTTCTGGGGGTTAGGGGATTGACAATCTTATCCTGTATAGTGTATGACTGTGCCACTAGTGGACATATGAACGTACAGATTAAATATCTGCTGTGTATAAAGTAGCTTATATATACATGTCTCTACAATAGATTTATTTATTTCTAGTGCAATAAAAATGTAAGAGATTCGCATCCATAGTGTTCATTCTGATAGGATGTGGTAGACTTGCTACACAAGAGCTTTAGTTTCTGACTTAGCACTTTCTATGATTATATCAGCATTATAATAAATTGTACATGCACTGATGTGAGTGAATCTAACAGTATAGCATGTCAACAGTTTGTTCACCTTTTTCAAGTTGTTTTTTTATGCCTTAACTTCCCTTCAGAACTGATTGTCTTTCACCATTTTTTCACTTTCATTGCACAAGGTGTGTAGATTTATGTTTTTCACTCATTTTCATGCCAAAAGTCATTGCTGATAAAGGAGGAATTACGTAAGCCACGAGCTTATATCACCAACTAATCAACCCATACATGCGACTCATGGTGTGACAGTAATATCATTGCTGCTAGCTACCAACACAAGACAAGTGTGGCCATATTCTGTCTATGCCAAATTGCCTTAAACAAAAAATGATTGTGTATCATCTATGCCAGATTGCATTAAACTGAACATTATCGTGTAAATTTGAAAAGTGGTGTAAAATTTCAAGTTGCATTGAAGTGAAATCACACAAAAAGAACTTGCATAAAAAGAGACCTGCCTTGCAACAGGAACAGCAAAAAAGTATGGATGCTACTGACTGAATTCTTCCAACAGTGCATGCCTCTTTGACTTTCCCACTTTTCTTGAAGGTGGAAACCTTGACTGTCTGTCCCCAGTACTTCCACGTGTAATGGCTGAACAAGCTTTAACTCCTTGTGTACATTACTTGACAAGATCAACACATCTGTTCAAACTGATGGTATATACATCGGAAAGCAGGCAGTTCATGAATGCATATATACATGATTACTTTGTTATATTCATAGCTGGTTAAATATCTGCAGTTAAAAGTTGGACTTAAAGTATCATATTTAATGTGGTATTTATTTAAAGTTTGTTATGTGGAAGTAGGGATGCATAAAGTTAGTTTATATATATGATAATTAGAGAGTGAAATCCTTTTGATTATGTGCCTATTAATGTAGCGCTATGTACATAAGAGGTAAAGAGGTTGTACTGTATTTACGCAAACACAAGACAGCCCTGCATATAAGATGCCCCCACCCCTCAAACCCAGCCATAATCTTCAATTTTGGGGAAAATTCATACACAGAATGTGTTAAACTTTATGCATGATTATAGGGAGTCCCCACCCATTTTTTGGGTGGTAAACTGGTAGAAAATTTGTATCGTATATTTGGGTAAATATGGTGTTTCATATTATCTGGTAAAAGTTAATTTCTACATTTCATTATGTTTTGTCATTAGTTACTGTATGAGTTTGGTGGGTTTTAGAATGGTGTTTTGAATGTGCAAATGAGTGTAATCAGATTTGTGAAAGACACGTAAACATTTTAATTGAGAAGTTATTTTACATTTGTTTCTGCAGTGCAAGTATAGTTCATTTTACTGATTCCAGTGGAGAATGTTTAGTTTTGATTATATATTTATCTGTTGCACTGACTGAAATAGTAAATTAAAAATGAGACCATTTTATAAATGTCCAGAATCCATAAACTTTTATGCAAATATATGCCTTAGTTTGATAATTCAGCCTTCTGTTTCACTTTTAGGAGGCTCATAGTTTGTCATTTACCTTGGCATCCATGTTGTTGGCAGTTGATGGTGTCTTTGTATTGTGTACTCATGGTGACTGAATTGTGAGCAGTGGTGTAGAGAGTAGCACGAAATGTAGCATCATAAGTGTCATGTAGACACGTTTGCCTTTGCGTATATGATAGTTGTGTGTGTAGAATGGATGTGAGGACCAGCAGTCTGCATTATGCAGTTAATTGTGAGTTTCATGCTGCAGTTTGATTTTCTTTCTGTATTTTGATTTTTATTTTGGTGAAAGATACATAAGACATAAATTTGCAACTCGTTTTACATTTCTTATAATTTATGTTGTTCAAAAGCATATTCCACTTGAAGGTTAAATTATACTTTTGTTTTCTGTTCATAAACTGCAACTCTTTACTATTATTATGTTTTATAGGGAAACAAGTTAATGCATATATAGAAACTTCACATCTATGTATCTGTATTTGCAGCATGTGTTAGGCTGTGCCAACAGATGTAACATGGTGTATGTTTGGTTTTATTTATTTGTGTAATTAGTTATTTTTATTGTGATTGACTTAACCCTTGTAGTGCCTGGCTGTGTAGGTACCTAAAACAAACCGTTATAGTTCCATCAAACACAGCCATGTTATTTTATTCAGTAATGACTACATGTTTCAGTCTAAAAAGACCATCACCAGGCCACCATTACAACAACTTTAAAATAAGGTATAATACAGTGCAAATTATGCTCATTGTATGGGATCCCATATGACTTACAAAGGTTGTTACAATACAAAATTTATATAAAACTATGTAAATGTCAGGATTGTCATGTCCTGGTTGGTGACTGTGCCCAAGTTGTGTATACAAATGTCAAATTTAAGTAGAAAGGTTATTAAAATGTTGAAATAAGGTTTTTATGTGTGTAAAAAATTATTGAGTCCCAAGTGTTGGCCACGTGATGTAAAACACATTGCAAATGTTATAATGTTAAACGCCGAGTTTATAGATAGGCAGTAAATATGTCGATACAAATGCTGTGATATATATTCCATAGATGTTACTTATGGTCAGGTAGCTGCCTTATCAGGGAATGTTGTATTTCGGTAATCATTCCAAAGTAGGAGATCTCGTTCTGAAATTATGGATATTTAAATCATGATATTAGCTGTTGTTGTGTATAGTTAATGTACGTTGTGCCTCTGTATGAACCTGCAAATTTACTTAAATTTTATAAGGCATATCAGAGGACTGGCATGATTTAGATGTATGTATAACGCATGACAGCTAGTGAATAAGCAGGGTCATATCAAGTGTAGGGAGTTACAGTGGTGAGTGTTCTGTGTTGGTGTTGTTTTGATTTATTGCTTCAAATATTACATTAAGTTTTACTGTGCACTTTTCATATATTTGATTGTCTAACATTTTTTCATTGTAAATATAGAACCTTTGAAAGGTATTCATCATTCTGGTTTTTCTTGTTATCTGGAGGATTTCCTTAATATAGGACCAGTAGAATGTTCTGTAATAGGTGTTGTGCAAATTTGGTTTTCCATTTTCATATTTAAAATCACAAAAATGCACCTTGAATCTTATGTGGAAAGGTCTGCCATTCTGTCTGATATATTTCATATTGCAATCTGGACAGGCTAATTGGTTAAATACCACATTTAATACATTTTTTGTTGATGTTTTTATTCACTTTTAATAATTTCACTATGGTATTTTCGGTCTTAAAAGACATTTTTTTGAGACTGGAGTTCTCACACAATTCTGTAATAAATTTGGTTTGCTTTCCCACACACATGTAAATTTTTCCCATTTTGTTGGTAATTTCCATTGGATACAATCACCAGACAGGACATTACCAACCCAACAATTTTTATATAGTGTTATATAAATTTTGTATTGTAATAACCTTTGTAAGTCATATGGGATTTCATGTAATGAGCATAATTTGCAGTGTATTCTAACTTATTTTAAAGTACTTTTGATGGTGGCCTGATGATAGTCTTTTTGGACTGAAGCATGTTGTCATTCCTGAATAAAATAATGTGGTTATGTTTGGCAGAACTAAAACGGTTTGCTGTAAATGCATAAACACAGTGGGATGTCCTCTGTAAAATATGTGTGGGTACATTTTACTAAAAATCAGTAATGTATCAAAATAGACAAAAGTCAATATATGTAGTGAATGAAATAGTCACACTATTCAGTGGCAACCAGTGTATCACTTGATGGCATCATGTGCCATAGTACTGGGTGGCTGACCTAGAAGGGTTAGTAAGTTTTGAGTTGTTGGACACATGCCTGATATAATTTATTTTGTGCATGCATAGATCAGTTATGAATTTCTTTTTTGGGGATATGTACACTTTTCCTTCACATAGAACTTTTTGAGATGTGACTGTTAAAATGGTATTGAAATTTGTATATTGTTTCAGATGTCATTGTTCTGATGTAGTTATTGAATTAGCTGAGCCAAACAGGTTTGTTTGTAGTTGTCAGCAGTTCAAACTTTAAAGGCCTGTTGTTGGTGTCCCTAACTGACCCACTGTGGACTAAAAGGCACCCTTGCAAATGCTGAAACATAAATTGGGCCAGCAATGGATACGGGTTAATTAATGTCTGATCTGTTATGGATATCATCCTGTTGTGCTAATTAATGAGTGTTTATATGTTCAATCTGACACAACTTAAGTTCTGTATAATCATTTCCTGCTTTTGCACATATACTACATGTTCCTGCGTGTTCTGATACCATCTTCAGGTATACCAATACAAAGTTTTACATTGAGGAAGGTAATTAATGAATAAAGAGGCCCCTTTTTCACAAATGTCATGTATGATATGTATAAAGGTTCATATAACAATAAAATTTGTGTGATAATTAAAATCTAAAAATTATGTAATGAAAGATACTATTCCTCTTATTTTTGTTGTTTCGAGGAAATCATTGTGTTGGATGTAAGATGTCATGCCCTCTCATGGTACATAACCTCAAATTAAGTCTTTTTTTATATATATTTTTTAGGTTCTTTGTGTTGTGGGTCAGATTATAAGACCTGTAACATAACAATGGTGCTCTAAAGGTTAAACATATAAAAACTGAACATCAATTATTGTTAGTGGTTTTACCTCAAAACCCAGTATAATGGTAATACCACAGTGATTTGGTCAGCAGGACCAAACCACTGTGGTATGGGTTGATACTGTAGGATCTGTGGTAACTTACGAACTACCTGCATTGATGTTGGTTTAACAAATATTTCACAGTGATGGTTTTGAATATGTACCAAATTCAAAATTTGGCTTTTTGAGAGAATGAGTGGAGCTGACCAAGATTTTCCATCACTGATCAAGTTAGTGGAAGAAGTAATACATCTGGCATATACCATATTTTCCCAAAAGTAAGTTCAAGAATTTCTGCTAATTTTTCTGGACATTGGGGTTGCCTATTTGTTATGCACAAAATTAAATATGTTTTGTTTATAAATTGTCTTAACAATTTAGTATTGTGGAGGGAGCCATCTTATATTCAGGTACATCTGGTACCATATTTGGATGAGGCCTGGTCTGAATGACTCATACATTTCACCCATGCATATGTTCTTTTTTTTATAACTACATAATGTGAAATTGTTCAAATATATTTCAGACTGTCCTTTTTTACTTTACCTGCCAAATATTAATTGTATCAAGGTATCTAGTATATGCTGAACATTATCTGATTTTGTATGGGCTTCACTAATCAATAATAATTATGATAATGTATCTCTGTCCATGCAATGAAGGCACAGGTTTAGCTGCACTTATTCTTGACCTGGGCACTAGATGGAGATGAATGGTTAACTTCATGCCCGACCTGCTTTGGCCCTGGGAAAGAACCCTTGTGATACCCATAGAGTAGGATGCTGGGTGGGCCCCAGAACCAGTCTGCATGTCTTGGAGAAGAGAAAATGTCTTGCCCTTGCCAGGATTCATACCACAGACTCTCTGGCCCTTGTATGCCATCATGATGTCCATGTAAATGTGAAAAGAATGTATGTGAATAATGCAAATGAGATAGCTGCGACTTGATTTTCAGTGTCATTTTTGAACATAAGAAAATATATTGCACAGCTTACCATATCACACATGCTCCTTCATACTCTATCTGTGGACAGACAACACCAATCATATCTCTGTAAGTACAGAGGTGTTGATAAGTCCTTAGCCTGACCAGGAAGGAAACAAGCTAATGTTTCTGTCAGAATGGAGTGAATTTCCTTTGGTGCCTTGCCTTGAAGGGAAACAAACTTGATGACAGCTCGCATCTCGATATTGTTGAAATTGTGCAAGTCCCTGACATACTTCCGAGCTTGTTTCCTTCCTGGACGGGCTAAGGACTTATCAGCACCCCAGTATTTATTCTAGACTACATTCTTAACTAGTAGTACATCCATATATATTTAATATTTATATTTATCTATTTATTTGTTACAGAAATATGTTTTGGGATGAGCAGTGTCTGTGATTTGAAAATAATCAGGGTCGACACTACGTACAGCCACAACACACTACACCAACACTCTTTGTTCACTGATTTTGTGGCAGTATATTGAGGGTGGTGGTAAATTGAAATGCTGTATAACAGGGAGTTCCTGTTCAGGATTTAATATTTTAAACATTTAAATTATTCATAAAATTTTTGTATTTTTATGTGACAGTTCTGCTAATAGATGAGACATTTAAACTCCTGTGTGCTGTTTGATATACTGAGAGGCCCATCCAGGTTTTGGTGGCATGTATGTGAGTTACAGGCTTCCTCTTCATTGCTATGTAAACATGGTCTGACGATGGCAGTAGAGCCAACATGAGTGTAAAAACAAAACATAAATTGTTGTTCAATGAAAAATAATATGGATTATTTTCCTGACTAGCACAATAATATGCTACAAATGCAATTAGAATTCCACTGTAATTTAGAACTGACTGCATTTACTGACACACCACACACTGAAGTTGCAGATTAATAGGAAGCATTCCAATAGTAGTATACACTGCCAGATTGGGTGAAATTTCTTTTTGTCATGTCATTGTGTTTTATTATGTTTGTATAGGTGCTTACATAGTATACAGAATAATAATATTGTCAAATTTTGTGTTGTATGTGACAGGTGATGTGAAGTAAAAGTATTGAGAGAGGCTTGTGCTTTCTGTTAGAAAATATGTTGACAACCAGGAAAACAGAAGAGTGTTATGTTATGCGAGGACACGGAAGGAGTCAAGCCTTGGATGGTGGAAGGGTGAAAATGAATGGAAGTTTGGAGAAAGTATGAAAGTGAATTGTAGTGGAATGCATATGTTAACATATTGTGGATGGGTGACGCAGATTTGCGTCTATACATTACAACTGTGCAAGACGGATGATGCACATCTGCGTTTTTAACACGCGCTTGGTTTCCACGCACTATACACTGCAAATTGCCACTCCACAAGGGGGAATGTTTCCAGAGGTATCACACCCTCCAGCACTACTAGGGTCTTTGGTGAGTATTTCCTGAAAATTTCAGTTCACAAAAATAGATAGCGAATTTGTTATAAATTT
>Ga0123354_10017126_pt1 | contig 11352 bp, 9 predicted proteins | sample TergutLab28metaG_2_FD_97872 | JGI IMG/M metagenome (GOLD analysis project Ga0123354, IMG submission 97872) | Labiotermes labralis P4 segment gut microbial communities from Petit-Saut dam, French Guiana - Lab288 P4 | ecosystem: Host-associated > Arthropoda: Insects > Digestive system > Gut ... | reverse complement strand
TTCACGTTGAGCCAGCGGCGAATAAGTGACCCCGACCACAGGGAGGGCAGGATGCAAGGTGACGTCACCTTGCATATCCTGCCTCCGAACTCAAGCAACGGATGATATACGATAGTACACTTTTGCCCACGACTCCCCATTCTATATTATAATCGTTAATAATGGGCGGTTGAGTATTATCCGCTGCCTATTCTGTACTATCGTAGTCGGAAGTGGGCGCAAGAGTGCTATCCGTTGCTTCTGTAATCCCATCGTAGTCAGAAATATTCTCTGCCCTTGTCCTCCAGGATGACCACAATTTCCGAAAGCCATCGCCGGAATCATAGAAGGTTACGAATAAATGTAAATAACGAAAAAAACGAATTTGACGAATTTAACGAAGAAAGTTTTCCAGGAACCGAGGACTTATTTCGTTTTTTTCGCCTTTTTGCGTTTTGTCGTCATGAATCATTGTGCATGTCTCGCAAGGCTTTGCGGACTTCTTTCGTTTTTTCGTTTAGTTCGTTGTTTATAATGCCTGACAATATAACCGATGCCCATCGTCCGTCCCTTGCGCCCTGTGTTGTGCCGTGAGCGGCGCGGGCGTCAAGGCAGCCCTGCAGGCCACTTCGTGGGCCTTGACACCCGCGCCTTTCTCCCGGCCATAAATACTTGTGGGCGCGGGACGGAAATGTCCGGGGGCTTGGTCTGGAAATACTCCACAAAGGCGAAGCATTGAAAGCAGCGAAGGATTAGAAAACCGCAGTAACATCACAGCAATCGGAATCCAGCATTGTTGTGCTGGCGCACTTACCAGTTTCTCCGAAACTGTGTGCGTTCTGCGAAGCTGAAAAACAAAAAACCACATCTGGCGCGTCATGGTTTTGGATCGTCGGTGGTGCGCCTTTCGTCTTTGGAAAATCCCAAAGCATAGCCCACTATGTTTCACTTCGTGAAACGTGGGCGAGCGTCCCGCTCGACCGGGCAAGAAAAGAACAACCAGCCGGGGCATGGTTCCCGACACAACAGCAGGAGAAAAAACGCATGAACATCACCACAAGCCAGATCAAGGAAATCAGAACGGAGCTTGCCAAGCTGAAGCCCGCAAAAATCACTCTGGACGGCAACCGCAGCCTGACCGTGAAAGAGGCCGTCTTCGCCCTGGCTCCGACTCTGGAACGGATGAAGAGGCGCGGCTTCGACACCCTGGAGATTGCCGGGAAATTGCACGAAAAAGGGATTGAGGTAAAACCTCCAACGCTTGCCAAGTACCTGAACGAGTTCAGACGACAGCAGGAACGGAAACCAGACAGGCTCACTCCGCAAAAATGAGAGGCGAAGCTCCAGGTGAACGCCGCGAAACCGATGCGGGCAATAACTGAGGCGGTATCGCAACAGGAACGAAGGTCAGGGTCCATTGCCATTAGGCCAGACACGCCCAGCGGGGAACTGTGAGATGTGAACAGGCCACAAATTTTCCTTGAGCACCTTGCTGGTGGGCATGGAGGGTACGGCCCTTCCGCGCCTTGCCTGCCTGGCACGTTTTTCTGAAAAATTACCCCGCTGCCGCGTAACATCTTGCCTGTTCCGGCAAATTTTAATAATTATTTCCCGAAGTCACGATAGTCGGCGTACCGCAAAGCGTTTGAGGCTTTTCCTGTATTCCCCCGTATCGACATGGGGAAAAAGAAGGCCTTATGAATTTCAACGACGACCCTCGACGGGAAACGTCCGCCCCGTCAGAGTCAGACCGGGAGGCTTTGACGCGCAATCCCGCACTGGCGCCCTTTCTCGGCATACCAGAGCGCGGCCCGGTTTTGTCGGGCGGCCACAGGAACAGCGCGACAACGCTGTGTTCTTTAAACCCGTTGAAGACCGCAAATCAACGCGCTCGTAGGCCGCTATGCAAAAATTCCTGAATACCGAGAAGCTATTTTCCATGACGCCATGGAAACAGAAAGGCGTCAGTACATTCCTTCTGCTGGAATGCGCTGACGAAGACAGCCCTGTCATCCAGGCGCTTGTCAAGTGGCCGCGACATGAAGCGATACCGCTCTTCGTCGGCACCAAAGACGAAGAGAATGCGGACATTGGCCCGCACCTTGTGAGAGTGGACAGGGATAGCCAACTTCTCCAGTGGTTTTTGGAGGAAGGGGCGGAGCATGGCATTATCTTCTTTTCCGAGGCATCAGCCGAAGTATTGGGCGCACATTTACAGCCTTTCCTCGAATGCATCCTGCCGGATGACAGGCGTAAGATGTTTCGTTTTTACGATCCCGTGACGTTTTACTACTTTCTCCCAAGTCTCACTCCGGAAGAATTGCGCCGCTTCATGGGACCAGCCTGTGGGGTTGCCTGCACTCGCCCGGTTTGCGCCGAGGAAGGCGACAGCCTTTTTGTGGAACACCTAGTCACTTTGGAAGATGCGCCGCCAAGGCGATGGCTACCCTGGATTCTTTCTGAGACAAGTTTCGACAGTTTTGCAATCCCTGCTGAATATTCTCTAGCATTGGCGCTTGCGGAGTTCTTTTATGACACGAGGCGTTCCACGGCCAGGCTCATGGGGAAAGAGCATGTGACCCGTTTTGCCCAGAAGATCATTGGACAAAATCAGGATGTCGGATTGAGCAGGCAGGACGATTTCGTGGTCTACCTCGATCTAGTCGCAGAAATCGGGACGGGATACCGCCACGACCCCCAATTCCGGCGTATAGCCGAAGCGGTTCAAGCTGCCGATACTCCCGCAAGCGCTCTGCAGGCGTTGTCAGCCGGGGTGGATGAGTTTCACGCCAAAGTCCGGGGCAACGGGGGCGAATGGTATCATGCGGCCCTTCAGCGTGTGCTGGGCACATCTTATGACGCGTGGTACAGACCAAATTTCGCAACAGAAGCGGCAGCCCTGCTGACGGGGTTGTATCCGGAACGTGCCGCATACGCCGGTGAACAAGTAGTGATTGATCTGGTCAAAATGGCGAGCAGGGAAGCAGAGAAATGGGCATTGTCGCCGCGCCCCGGCATCTGCCTCCTGGCCGGATTGATGTTCTTTTTGGGAATTGATTGCGTGACTGACCATCGCTATCCGTGGATAGCCCAAAAGCTCCGTGAGGATGTTTCGCCGGCTCTAAAAACACGAGAGCTTTTTGAGTTGGGAAGACGCCTGGCAAAATTCGAATTGCAAGGACAGCTTGTATAATCTTATCTATGTAGGATGGGACAAATGGGCAACTCGATTGATACTATTTCCAATGCCACTACCGCTAGCACTCCCAATGCTGCTGCTAACAATAATACAGCTGCTGAAAATATTATTAAAGGCGCAGAATTGGTTTGTGAACACTATGATTTAGAAATTAACGTAGCCACTCGTCTGGGAGGGATTCCTGTGCAGGGAGTTAAGATTGAACTCAAACAGGGGTTCAACCTTGAGCCCGGAAAGAGCGAAATACTCTATTCAACCGGGGAAAAGATAGTATTTTCCAGCCTGACAGACAAAGAATTAAAGTTGGAAATGACGTATTCTAATAAAAAAGAACATCTGAAACCGGAAATCGTCACCATTACCTTGACGAATCTCATACGTTCCTGCGTGGCGAATAAGTATGCCAAAGCGCATTTTGAACATTCAATCAAAAAAATAATTGACGTTAAGAATTTGCCAGCAGGAGAACATGAAGATTTTAGCGATGACTACTGGGTTGATGCAACCATATACACCTCATCCCCACCCCAAGATTCCCAAAATACCGAGCCACTAGTGGAAAGTTCCCTGGAAGTGGAGAAACAAACAGACGGTGGTCAACCCACAAGAGTCATAATCCATCTGAACGTCTCGCTGGCCACGTTCAGTCTTGCTGTGCCCTATCTCAATCAGTGTGCCGGATTCGTAAAGGTAGAGCCAAAAACAGGTGATAATAAAACCGGTTATGCCTTGCAGTGGGGGACAGGTTACCCCAAGACAAATCCTTGGTCCGGCGAGTGCCTCTGCGCTCCGACAACCGCCACCATGATCCTGATGTATTATGGCATTTCAACAACGCGTACCGCAGTTGCGATTTCCACTGGTAGTAATATAAATGCTATAGATGCAGGCGTACTCAATCGCGCGGGATTGATGGCTCGGTTTGATCTTGTTGAATTTGACCCTGACACAGATGACAAAGATGACCCTCAATTTAGACCATGGGAAGATTCTGGAGCCGTGCATCGAGTTGTAAAAGCTGTTTTTGAAAAAGAAGCAGGAGCTGAATTTTCTATAGAAGATATATCGATTGGCAGTGGATTCAAAAGGCAGATGAGAAATTTGTTTAAAATTTTTGTAGAATGTGACCCTGTTTATGCAAGCATTATTGGGTCTCATATTCTCGTTGTGCGTGGTGCAGTTGTTAGTAGTAAAGGAACAGATGCGCTATGGGCTATTTGTAATGATCCATATGGTACATTGGCCGGTCAAGAATCAGACTATTCACAACACAATCACTTTGACTCATGGTACTCAGGAGCTCATATTCAATATAATTCAGCAACACGAAAAGAGCGCAATAAAGTGAATGTTGATAGTGACAACGAGCCTAATTCGAGAAAGGGGTTAAATGTATATTATAACGACAAAACACATAGCAGATCAGGCACATCGTTTTCATATTTCTTTTTTACTCGTGCGAGCAAATTCCATTATAGAAATAAAGCTGATCAAGACAAGGAGAAACATAATAAAAAAATATTCGCTTCTGGGAGACTTGTGAAGGGAGAACTGCAATGAGAATTGCAATAATATCAATAATCATAACGCTGTTCGCATTTGGCTCATGTATTGCAGGGAAACCAATTGGTGTTCTTATAAATGATGATTATGTAAACGCAGTGAAGTTGCCATCTGACCAAGAAGATTTCTTTAGAAAATGTTGTAATTCTACAGAATTGATTTTACAACTACAAAAGAATATTGGTGCAATTTCACCAGCTATTGGCCAATTAAAAAAAATACAAACCATTACCCTAATCGAGCCTGTAGATTCCGATAATGATGGCAAAGGATATAATTTAACAATACCACTTGAATTGCTCAATCTTCCCAATCTTCAAACATTAAAAATCTACGGATTTCTGAATTTACGTCTTCCATCTGGAGTAGCTGCAAGCCAGATACATAGCCATATTGAGCGAATTATAGCTCTCGACTGGGGGAAGAATAGTATTCCCTTTTTGATCAATCTGGCTCACTTGCGTCAGCTCATATTACGAGGAGGCCAAGGTGCGGAATTACCCGTTGATTTTTCCAGGTTACATAATCTGCGCGAGTTACAGATCGAGGGTAACACAGAACCATTAGCTCTTGGCGAAAGCCTGTGCGGCCTTGCCAAACTTGAACGACTCGAGCTTTCCACACAGTTCCGGTCTTCTCTGCCGCGTTGTCTTGAACGGTTGACCCGTTTGAAAAGTGTAACCATCGCTTCCTGTCGACAGGAGACCTTGCCCGATAACACAAAGATATATTTTCCAATCACCTTGGCTTCTCTCCCCAATCTTGAAGAGTTGAACCTGTGGGATACTGGCCGGATAGAGATGCCTAACAGCTCGTATGGTTTTAAAAAATTACGGAAACTGACTATAAGTGGCTATCCAGATCGAAATTTATATCGGATTTGTGCTGTTGAAACAGCTAGAGGCTTAAATCTTGATGCTGTTGTTGGTTACCCAAATTTGCAAAAAATCATACTACGGACCATGAGCGTTCTTAACCACGACACATCTGCACCCACATATTCTGATGTAGAAAAGGACAACGGCATGGGTGACTATGATGGTCCTATACTGGGCATACGCAGCTTTATAGGCCTCGTCGACGCTGCCTGGAAGCAAGGAAAACTCCACAGCCTCAGCATAATTGATATGTGGGAGCCCATGGATGGTGATCGCGAACTGATCACGGTCTGGAAGAGGCCTTCATCAAGAGACAAGAGCGGTAACACGATCCCTAAGAATGATGTGCATTGGATGCTGGGAAAAGAGCGGGAAAAGGTCTCTTCCAGCAAGTGATATGAAATGCGAGGGTAGTGTCGCCGTTGGATCTGCCCGTGTTGCCTTTGGGATTTCTTTTCTGTTCGCCGAATATTCGTCCCAAATCAGCCAAGAAAAATTTTTCCAATCCAACAGATTGTTGGGTATTTCAATGGGTAGTTGGAGACGACATTCAAAATAAAATCATTTTATATTAATATGTTACTGTAATTATATGCCATCAGACGAGGAAGGCAAGCTTTTTGCGATGGGAGTGGACTCTTATGTCCACGACCTGAGCAAAAAGCTTAGCCTGACGCGGTATCACGGCAAACTGGCCCACTCCCGTTTTTTCGCTTGCGCTGGCAGTGTGCTCCAATCTATTTTTTGCAGGTGTGCAAACGCCACCATCACACCCCCAACAAAGAACGAACGCTATGCACTCCGATCTCTTGATTGTCGGCGGCGGACCGGCCGGTTACGACGCGGCTCTTGCGGCCGCCAAACGCGGCATTGAGACAATCCTCGTGGAAAAGGAACATCTGGGCGGTTCCTGCCTCAATTTCGGCTGCATCCCCACCAAGTTTCTGCTGGCGGCCGTGGCCCCAAAGGCCGAGCTGGAGGGGCAGGAAAAGATGAAGACCGGCTCCGGCCAAGTGTTTGTGGATCTGGCCGCACTGGTTGCGCGCAAGGAGCGTTACCTGGAGGCCACCCGCAAGGCCCAGGCGGGTGAGTTACAAAAGCTGGGCGTTACGCTTGTGCGGGGCAGGCTAAAGGCCGCCGGGGCGGGCGAGGCGGTGATTGACGTGAGTGGAGAGGCCACGGCCATTGCCTACAGGCGATGCATTCTGGCCACGGGGAGCCTGCCCGCCAATCGGCCGGGTTTGACCGCCGACCACGAAATCATTTTGAACTCCGGGGATATATTGAGCCTGCGAGAGGTTCCGGCACACCTGCTGGTGATCGGCGCGGGCTTTATCGGGATGGAATTGGCGCAATTTTTCTCTCGGGCGGGTTCCAAAATTACGCTGTTCGAAGTGGCCGACCGTATTGCCCCCACTGAAGATGAGGAAATATCAAGAGCATTGGGCCAGAGCTTCAAGCGCATGGGTTGGGATATCCATGTTGGGGTAAAAATTGCGGAACTGGCGGCAAAGGACGGCCAGGCGAGGCTCACGCTTGAGGATGGCCGCGAATTCGACGGGGACAAGTGTCTGCTGGCCGCAGGCCGCGTTCCCTGCTCCAAGGGGATCGGGCTTGAAGCGACCGGCGCGGCGGTAACGGGCGTGGGTTGGGTACGGACGGATAGCCAATTGATGGCCGCGCCCGCGCTCTATGCCGTAGGCGATGTGAACGGCCGGACCATGCTTGCCCACGCGGCCTCGCATCAGGGCGAATGGGCCGTTCGCCACATGGCCGGAGAGGAAAAGGGCGCGTACAGCCCAGGCCCGGTGCCTGGCTGCATGTACGGCGCGCCGGAAACCATGCGCGTTGGCGTCATGGAAGCCGAAGCGCACGCGCAGGGCATGGACGTTGCGATCAGCCGGGCGCAGCTCGTGGCCAACCCCATTGCCCAGGCGCACGGCGCCACGGGCGGGTTGGTCAAATGCGTATGGAGCGATGGGCGATTGATCGGCGTCACGGCAGCGGGGCATGGCATGGCCTCGCTTGCCACGCTGGCCACGGTGCTGGTGGGGCAGGGATGGACGAAAAAGCAATGCGAGGAGATCATTTTCCCACATCCCACCCTGGATGAAGCGTTGCGGGCCGCGCTTTTGGCTCCTAAGGGGCAGGGATGAGAAGAACCGTCCGCACCGCTTGCACGCTTCACTGCGGCGACGGGTGCTCGCTTTTGGCCGAGACTGACGGCCAAAGGATTCTTTCCATCCGGGGCAATCCGGATCATCCCGCCACCAAAGGATTTCTCTGCGCCAAGACCACCCGCTTCGGGGAGCGGTTGAACGATCCCCGGCGCATCACCACGCCGCTCATACGGGAAGGCGGAGGCGTTCGGGAGGCATCCTGGGAGGAGGCGCTGGGCCTTGTGGCTAAAGAGATCGGACGGCTGCGCAAGACGCCCGAGCGCATGCTGCATATCCATTATCTTTCCTCTTTCGGTCTTGTGCATCAGGCGAGCAAGCTCCTTTTCCGCACGCTCGGCACATCCGCCTTTTCCGGCTCTCCCTGTCTGGCCGCGGGCAAGGCCGCCCAGGCAGCCGACTTCGGCGCCATGCGCCAGCCGCCGCTGGAAAAACTCCTGGACGCCGCCCGCATCGTCAATTGGGGGCGCAACGCGCCCGCCGCGTCCGTGCATTTGACCGCTCTTTTGACCGAGGCCCGCGAAAAGGGCGTCCGCATCCTCTCCATCCATCCCGGCGATACGGATTATGGCGGCATAACCGACGAAACCATCATCCTGCGGCCCGGCACGGACAGATTTCTGGCCGCCGCGGTGGCGAAAATCCTGCTCGGACACACGGACACTCCCGGCGCGGGCTTTGCTTGCGCCGCCAATGGTCCGGCCTTTCTCACGCTTCTTGAAAGCCTGAGTTTGGACGAGATGCTTGCCGCGTGCGCGGTCACGCGTGAACAAGCGGCCATGGCGGCGGACTGGTACGCCAGGAAGGGGACATCCACCCTCATCGGCCGAGGCCTGCAACGCTATGCGTACGGCGGCGAGAACATTGGCTGCATCGACGGCCGGGCCATGCTTGCCGGCCAACTGGAGGCGGGGGTGTACTATTCCCGCCAGGACTTGCAACAGGCCCAGTGGGACTGGACCAAGGCCAGCCCGGACTATTCCCGCACCTTTTCCATCGCCTCCATCGCATCGGAGGTGGAAAACGCCGACCCGCCCGTGGAATTCGTCTGGACCGAAGGCATGAACCCGGTGACCCAGTGCCCGGACAGTCTGGCCACCAGGCGGATGCTCCTTGACCGTTTCACCGTCGCGGTAGAGCCCTTTATGACCGATACCGCCCGGTGCGCCCGGGTTATTCTGCCGCCGGCCCTCATGTTCGAGTTTGAGGATATCGTCAAAAATGACGCTCACCGCTTTGTGAACCATTCGGCCAAAGTGATGAAGCCGTGCGGGCTTAGCCTGCCCAACTTCGAGATCGCGACCCGGCTCGGAGCGCTCCTTGATCCGCCTATAGTCTATCCACCGTCTCCGGAAGTGGTCATTGATGCCGCCCTTAGCCAGGGGAAACTTGGGACATCGCTCAGCCGGCTTCGCGAAGCGGGCTTTCTCGGCGTGGACATGCCCTCCGACCCCTGGCCCAATGGGACTTTCGCGCATCCCGACGGCCTCTATCGTTTCCCGGAAGCCCTGCATCCCGACAATCCTGGTGATCACAAATTTCCGCTTCGCCTCTTAAGCCTTGTACGTCGAGACTCGCTCCACTCCCAGGTCCCCGAACAGGAGCAGGAAAACCCGCCCCGCGTCTTCATCGGCCCCGAGTGTCCCGCCGCGAAACTACTCACGGCAAGCGGACCCGGACCACTCCATCCGGCCCTTTTGGAGACCAGGCTTGGGGCCATGGAGGTCCTGGTCGCCATCAGCGACCGGCTTCATCCGGAGGCGGTAGTCTACCCTCGCGGCGACTGGCTGGCCCACGGCGGCTGCATAAACCGTCTCATCCGGCCCCATGTGACCGATCTGGGCGGACAAATCGCCTATTATGAAGAGCGGGCGCGGCTTACGCCCAAGTTGACGGCAAACTCCGAAGGACGAGTTTTGTGAAAGTATGTCCGCTCCAAAGCTAGACCAGACACCTGGAAGAAGGTTGGTCGCAGGTATTGGCGCATTCCAGGAAACAGCGGACATCATCCTGGCCTCGGGCTCGCCCAGGCGCAAAGAACTTCTCCAGTCCACCGGGATAAATTTTCGAGTGATCCCGTCTTGCGTTGCGGAGCCCGCCCCTGTCCCAGGCGAGTCCCCCGCCGGGTATGCGCTACGCATGGCGCGCTTGAAGGTCCTAGGCGTGGCCGCGAGCCATCCAGGCGCTTTTATTCTGGGCGCGGACACTGTGGTGGCCGTGGACAACATCATTTTGGGCAAGCCGCGCGATACGGCGGACGCAAGGCGGATGCTCGGGATGCTTGCGGGACGCGGCCACATTGTGGCCACCGGGTGCGCATTGGCTGACTCGCGGGGCAAAGTCGTCTGGGCCGAGGCGTTCACGTCGCACGTCACGTTCACCCCGCTCACTGACGAAGCGATTGCCGCGTACGCGGCCACCGGCGAACCCCTGGACAAGGCGGGAGGCTACGCCATTCAGGGCCTGGGCGCGTTCATGATCGCCGCGATTAAAGGCTCTTACACGAACGTGGTCGGTCTGCCTCTCGCGGAAGTCGTGGCAGCCCTGCTCTCGCTTAACGCCACCCTGCCGCGCCGGGCGTCATGAACCGCCCCCGAGGGCGAGCTTCACCCCCAAGGCCACGAAGAGTCCTCCTGCCGCGTAGGTGCAAAACGCCCCCAACCGGCGCGCGCCCCGAAATCCCGACGCCACGCGCGCCGTGGTCCAGGCCAGGGCCATGTCCCAGAGAAATCCGGTGCAATTCAAAATGAGCCCCAGCGCGACAAAGGCCAGGGCCTTGTGCGGGGCGTCGTGGTTTATGAACTGGGGCACGAAAGCCAGATAATAGAGCGCCACCTTGACGTTCAAGACGTTGGTGAAAAATCCCTGGACATAGACCCCTCTGTAACCACGCGGCGGTCTCTTATCCGCCTCCGGCGCGCTCCGGGGCGCGCCGCGTCTGAACAAAATCATGCGCGCGCCCGAGTATACCAGATACGCCGCCCCGGCATACTTGACCACCGCGAAGGCCGTGGCCGATGCGGCAAGCACGGCCGAAAGCCCGATGGCCGCCGCCGTGATATGCACGAAGCTTCCCGTCCAGATGCCAAACGCCGCCGTCACGCCGCCGCGAACGCCGAACATGGCGCTGCGGCTGGCCACATAGAGGACGTCCTGGCCAGGGGCCATGGTAAAAAGAAGCCCCGAAATAAAAAACAGCCAGAAGCTGTGGATGCCCAACACCACCCCTCCGAGGGAGTGGGTCAGTTTGCCGTGATACCGCGTCAGGCTGCATTTTTCGCGCCAGTCATGGACTGAAGAGTCCACTCCTGGCGCGAAAAATTTGCCTTCCTTGTCTCACGACAAACTGTTCCCACTCCTGAAATCATTCAAATTGACCACTCCCGCGCAACACCCTTGATTCCGGCCGGAATATGGAGGAAGGTACTTTCTATGTCCAGCCATCTTTCCGGCCCAGACCCCACAACCCATGACCTTCAACCATACACGAGGCCGCCATGTCCCTGACCGACCGCATCGCCACCTGGTTCGCATCCCTTGGTCCCTTCGGCAAATT